>Ga0232057_1053038_pt1 | contig 14246 bp, 13 predicted proteins | sample LAC_MetaT_1_FD_165508 | JGI IMG/M metagenome (GOLD analysis project Ga0232057, IMG submission 165508) | Metatranscriptome of anaerobic ammonium oxidizing microbial communities from anammox membrane bioreactor (MBR) in UC Berkley... | ecosystem: Engineered > Bioreactor > Anaerobic > Unclassified ...
CAAAGTTGGATGTCTTGCAGCGGCAACCCGAGAAAATCGTTTTGGGCAAGGGCGGCGCCAAAGGCGTGGGCAGTCTGATTGGCTTGCTGATTTTCGCGGGGGTAATTTGCGCGGGCTTGGGGCCTTTATTCGAAGAGGGTGAAGCGGTAAATCCCGTGATGTGGGTCATTGGATTCATCGTCGTAATTTCCCTGTTCAGTACCATAGCCAGCGTGCTGCGTTCGACGCGTGTGGTCATTGACAGCCATGCCCAGCGCGCGACGCGCGAGGACACGCTTTTTTTCTTGCCGCTGCGTCGTCAGAGCATGGCGTTGAACACGATTCGGGATGTGAATGTTTCCGCGCCGCGCAGCCGACCCGTCGCGCGCCTGAAAGATTTTTCGCTTTGGCAAGTAGAGCTGCGCGGCGTGGACGGCGCGGCGTTGTTGGTGAATGAGAGCGGCGCGTACGCCGAAATGCGCGCGTTGGCTGACCAGGTGGGCGCGCTGCTCAATCGGCCGGTGCATGACGCCGCCGCGTTGGCTGCCTCCGCGCGACCGTCCGTACCCGCCCGTCAAGTAGCAGAACGTCAAGCGCACGCGCCGCAAGCTTTACCGCCGTCTGCCGCCGATGCGGCGATTGCGCAAACGAGCGCGCGCATGGCGCAGGAAAGCGCCGCGGCCAACGCGGCGGTGATAGATGTGACCGCGCAGCAAGCGGCGCAGCAATCCGCCGCCGATGCGGCGATTGCGCAAACGAGCGCGCGCATGGCGCAGGAAAGCGCCGAAGCGAACGCGCCGTTTTTACAAACTAGCGCGGCGCAGCGGTATGACCAAGCGCGCGCGCGGGCAACGCTGGCGCCAGCGCGCGCGGCGCAAACGCAAGCCCAAATTAGCGCGGGCTTCCCCGCGTTTGAAATGGGGATGCAGATGGCGTTCAGTCAACTGTCGGCGTTTGAAGGGGACGCGGCGGCGCGCGCGCAAATGGCGGACGCGTCCGCTGCCGCCGGAATGCCATTTGTGGAATCGAGCGCGCGCTTGGCGCAGCAGCAAAATCAGGCGACCTTTACCATTGAATATGCGCTGCCGCCGATGGCGGGCTTGGGGCAAATGCCCGCGCTGGCAACGTTTGCGCCGATGATGGATTTGCCGGCGCTGGAACCTTTGACGCTTGGCGCGACGAGTTTGAGCGGCGACGTGATGGCGTTTCCCGAAACGGCAACGGAATTTGAAAGCGCGGCTGCGCTGGAAACGATGAAAGGCGAAACGCGCGAGGCGCGCGCGGAAACCGCCGCGCTCTTGCAAAAGGCGCGCCAGTTGCAGCGTCAAGGAAATTTCGGCGCGGCAAAACAGGCATACGAAGCTGCATTGGACGCGGACCCGAGCGGCGTTGAAATCCATAATGATTTTGGCGTTTTATTTTTTAGCCAAGCCAAAATGGCTGAGGCGGAGCGCGCGTTTCGCCAGACGATTGCGCTCGACCCGTTTTATGCGCCGGGGCGATACAATTTGGGCGTGACGTTGCAGCGTCAAGGCAAGCGCAAAGCGGCGACGGAGCAATTTCGTTTGGGCGCGCAAAATGCCTCGGGCCTCGCGCAAGAATTTGAAAATGCGTTACAGGGTTATTTGCAGGCGCCGTTGTGGAGCGCATGATTCGACGCGGTAAGGAACGAATGAATTTTCCAAAGATACAAAACGATCAAACGAAACCAGAAATTGTAGCGAGCGTCCGCGCGCATTTGGAGGCGCAGGGCTTGACGATTGCGGAAATTGATGCGACGCGTCCGTGGGGCGCGTTTTTGCGTATTGTCAATGCGCAAGCCGACGCGTTTGTCGCCGCGTATTACGACGAGCTGAAAACGCCCGCTGAGGCGCGGCGCGGCGAACGTAGTCCAAAAATTTTGCTCGTCGCGCCGCATCAACGGCTCTCGTGGCAATATCATAAACGCCGCGCCGAAGTGTGGCGCGCTGTCCAATGTACGGTGGGCGTGGCTTGCAGCGCGACGGACGAACCGCCGCAAACTATAACGCCTTTGCGCGCGGGTGAGGAAATTGAACTCGCGTGCGGGGTGCGCCACCGGCTCGTCGGTTTGGACGAATGGGGCGTGGTCGCGGAAATTTGGATTCACACCGACCCGCAAAATCTTTCGGACGAAAACGACATTGTGCGATTGCAGGATGATTATGCAAGGAATTGAGGATTAAAGGTTGAAGGTTGAAGGTTGAAGGTTCCGCGCCAAGTCATCGCTTGACCTTAAACATTCAACTTGCAACCTACTCACTATGAAATTCTCCACACTCGTAGATTATCTCGCGCAACTCGAAGCGACGAGCAAGCGTTTGGAAATGACGCGCATTTTGGGCGAATTGTTCAAGCACGCGGACGCGGACGATATGGCGGCGATTGTGTATCTCACGCAAGAACGCCTCGCCCCCGCGTACGAAGCGATTGAGTTTGGCATGGGCGAAGCGTTGATTGCTCAATCTGTCGCGCAGGCGACGAGTACGCCATTGGCGGACGTGAAAAAATTGTACAAACAAATCGGCGATTACGGCAATGTCGTCGAACAATTGAGCAAAGCAAAAAGCAAAAAGTTGGATGTGAGCGCGGTGTTTGAAAAACTGCGCGAGATTGCGACGACAAGCGGCGAAGGCAGCGTCGAGAAACGCGTGGGCTTGCTCGCGGATTTATTGAAACAATCGAGTCCGCGCGAGGCGCGTTATCTGTTGCGCGTGCCGATGGGACGTTTGCGTTTGGGCGTGGGCGATGTGACGGCGCTGGATGGTTTATCGTGGAGCGAAACGGGCGATAAAAGTTTGCGCCCCGATTTGGAGCGCGCCTACAACATTACGAGCGATTTGGGTCTCGTCGCGACGACGTTCAAAAAAGATGGCGTCAAAGGATTAAAGAAATTAAAAATCACTGTCGGCAAACCGATTCGGATGGAACTCGCGGAACGCGCGAAAAGCGCGCAGGAAATTATTACGCGGATGGGTGAGTGCGCGCTGGAACCGAAAGTAGATGGTTTCCGCGTACAGGCGCACAAGGACGGCGACAAGGTGCGGATGTTTTCGCGTAATTTGGAAGAGACGACGCCAATGTATCCCGACGTTGCGGACGCGGTGCGAAAACAGATTCAAGCGAAACGCGCGATTTTGGAAGGCGAAGCGATTGCGTATGACCCCGACACGGGCGATTTTTTGCCGTTCCAAGAAACAAGCCAACGCCGCCGCAAGTACGGGATTGACGAAATGACGCAATCGCATCCGTTGAAATTACTCGCGTTCGATGTGTTGTACATTGACGGCGAGGATGTGACGGGCGTGAATTACAAAGAACGTCACGAACGTTTGGGCAAATTGATTGGCGAGGGAAACGGGATTCAACTCATCGAACAAATTTTTGTAAAGGAACCAAAAGAGGTTGACGAATTTTTCATGGCGAAAATCGAGGCGGGTCTCGAAGGCATCATGGCGAAACGTCTCGATTCGACGTATCAAGCGGGCGCGCGCAATTTCAATTGGATGAAATTCAAACGCGCGTATCAGGGGCATTTGCGCGACACGGTGGACGTGGTCGTCGTCGGTTATTTGCGCGGACGCGGACAACGCGCGAAATTTGGCATTGGCGCGCTGTTGTGCGCGGTGTATGACAAAAAGAATGACCGCTTTCGCAGCGTCGCCAAAGTGGGTTCGGGGCTGACGGAATTGGAATGGGCGGCGTTCCGCGAAAAATTCGACGCCATCGCGTTGGAACACCAACACGCGCGCGTGGATTCGAACATGATTCCCGATGTGTGGGTGGAACCGAAATATGTGATGGAGGTGCAAGCGGACGAAATCACGCGCAGTCAAATTCACACCGCCGGCATGTACGGCGACGAAGCGGGCTACGCCTTGCGTTTCCCGCGCGTAGTGAATCCGAACCGCGATGACAAATCGCCTGAAGACGCGACGACGGAAAAGGAAATTGTGGCGATGTTTGACAAGCAGGCAAAGAGTGAGGTGAAGGAGTAGCGAGGTGTGCTATGGAAATTCACGAATTGGTGATTGAGATGAAATTGCTTGAACGCCGCTTGACGCTGTACGAAGAAAAGTATGGCATCTTGAGCGAAGATTTTTATGCGGCGTTGATGGCGGGCCAACTTGCCGAATACGATGCGTTCGACGAAACGCGCGCGGATTTCAGTCGCTGGAAGGGGATTTATGAAACGTGGCAGCGGCGCAAGCAAACGTATCGCCAAAAATTGAGCGAACGCGAATTGAATCAAGTGTTACGCGTGCAGCCCGCGTATTGATGACGTAGAGCGAAGGGATAGAGAAATGACATGAAGTTGCGAGGTAGTATTACACAGGATGAAGTAAAAGAAATCAGTAGTAAATTGCCGAATATCGAGTTTCTTGTTCGGACGCGCCCAAATCTTGACGCTGAGCTTGTTTCAAGACGATTTGCTCATAATCCGAAATTTCCTGTCGCAGGAACTTGTCTATCTGGCGCTATATCAACTCTTGCAGAGTGTCGTTTTGCAGTTTACGAAGCAAACGCTCACAGAATATGGTATGAAAGTCATGCAAATGAAATTGAGTACGCGGACTTGTATGGGTTGTACACCGCACGCTTTTTTTGCGATGATGCGGCCTTGCGGTTGTATGCTGTAGGTGAATACTTGGCCGAAGCAATCATTATTTTGCTGGGCATCAATAAAAAGCATCTTGAACGCCAAAAAAATGCAAGCCTTCAAAACAGAGTTGGAGAATATCTGCGAACGAAATTTCCGAATCATGTATTTACAAGATATGTAGGTGATTTGCTAGAGTCGGATGAGTGGAGACAGGCGAGAGATTATCGAGACAGATGGGTACATGGGCAACCGCCGCTTATTGAGGGATTGGGAAGACAGTTCAAACGGCAAACAAGATGGGTCAGATTGACGGATTCTGAAATTGCCGAGTGGCAAACAATATACCCAGACTTTGGGACTGGCGCCAAAATTGGAATGTCTGTCACGGGTTTAGGGGACAAGCCCGAACTCACAATTGACGATTTGTTGGGGGACGTACGTGGAGCGCTCTTTGCCGTTAGCGCACTAACAGAAAAGTTGGTTTCTTATTTTTTTGAAATGATTGAATCGCAGGACAAGTTGATTTGACGCGCCTAAACTCTATTCGTTACCGTTGGTGAATCTCGTTCTGCGCCAAACCGCGCCCATCGCGGCGTGATGGATGATGTTATCTGAAATGTGAATTGATCCATGACTGTCTATCGCACCGACACAAACCAAATCCAACTCTTTAACGCCGATGCAATGAATCTCTATGCCCAATGGGATTCGCCCATCGTCATTGTTTGCGATGGTCCGTATGGCGTCAAGGGATTCAAGGGTGATTTGTACACGCCTGAAGGATTGGATGAATGGTACGCGCCGCACATTGCGAAATGGACGGAAAAGGCAACGCCGCAAACGACGCTGTGGTTTTGGGGCATCGAACGTGGTTGGGTCAAGGTGCATCCCGTTTTGGAAAAATATGGTTGGGAATTCCGCGCGTGCAACGTTTGGGACAAGGGCATCGAACACGTTGCAGGCAATTCGAACACAAAATCGCTCCGCCAACTTCCCATCGTCACGGAAATTTGCGTGCAGTATGTGAAAAAGCCGCTGTTTCGCGCGAACGGCGAAACGCTTTCGATGAAAGACTGGCTGCGTTACGAATGGAAACGCACAGGGCTGCCGTTTTCCAAAACGAACCAAGCGGCGCAGGTGGAAAATGCCGCGACGCGCAAATGGTTCACCGATGATTGGTTGTGGTACATGCCGCCGCCGGAAGCGTTCGAAAAACTGGTCGCGTATGCGAATGAGTACGGCGAACCGCATGGGCGTCCATATTTTTCAACTGATGGAACTCAATCCTTGACCAAAGACGAATGGGAAAAACAACGCGCGAAATTTTATTGTCCGATGGGCGTGACGAATGTATGGCGGCAATCGCCGGTGAATGGCTTGGAACGTCTCAAGAATGGAACGAAAGCGGTGCATCTCAATCAAAAGCCGCTCAAGTTGACGCGAATGATCATTGAAATGTCGTCGGATGCGGGTGATTTAGTGTGGGAGCCATTTGCGGGTTTAGGCACGGGCGCCATTGCGGCGCATCAAGTAAAGCGCAAGTATGTGGGCGCAGAAATCAATCCAGAAGTTTTTCAAGCGGCGGTCAAACGTTTTCAAACCCATTTAGCGCAGCCGACGCTTGAGTTGTAATAATTGGCGTAACCCTTCATCGCTTCGCAAACGTTGGCGCGCCCAGCCCGAAATTGGCGCGCCGAAAAATTCTGTTTGCAAAATTTTTGTTTTGAATTGTTCCAATTCGACATGGCGAATGCGGTCTATTTTGGAAAAATTTGTATCAATGCGATATGGAAATTTGCCGAGCAATTGCCGCAGCAGTTTTTGATATTCGGGCGCGTGTGAATATTGCTTGCCAATTTTGCCCCAAGATGCGACGAGACGTTGCGCTTGCGCGAGTTGTTTTGGAGTGCCTTGAAATTTGTAGCCAATCACATTGGTTTGTTGCAAATTTGCAGTGCGATGGCGCGTGTCTTCGGGTTCAAGGATGATATAGTCGGGCGGATTGTGATAATGGTTGTCGCGCGCATTTGCTAAACTTGATGCTGTGTCCGTAAAGACACCGATAATTTTCGGTCTGCCGTACAACAAAAATTCTGGCAACCACGCGATGATTGCAACGCGCGTCTGTTCATCAAGAAAATAGGTTTGTGAATCGCGAAAACGCGCTGTGATTTCTGTCGCTAACGGAAACCAAGTTTTGACCTCTATGCCCGGCATGATTGGATTGTCCCAATTGAAAATGGTGTCTGGAAATCCAGGGTCTTGGCGTTTCCATTTGCCGCGATATACTGACCAATCTTGCTGATTGAGAATATTCACAATCGCATACTCTATGATGTTTCCAATCAAGGGCGACAGTTTGGAAACAACCAACGCGAGATGCCGCGCATATTCCAAGTCGGGTGGTTTGGAAACGGCGAGAACATCCAAAACCTGACCATCCAGTTGCTGAATCGAGGTTGTGGCGGTGTCGAGAATATCTTGAATCGTGTTCGAGGTAGAAAGCATCATTCGCGCCCAAACAATTCTTTAAGCTTGACGGCAAGTGCGTCGGCAATCAGGGTGACTTGAATATCCGTCACTTGGCGTTCGCCGCGTTCGATTTTAGAAACGACAAAACGATCGACTTCCCAACCCAACGTTGTAAGGCGAATGGCAAGTTGCTCCTGCGTCATTTGTTTGCGTTCACGGAGACGTTTGATATTTTTTCCAATGACATTCATTTTCAATGGCTCTAATTATAAAAAGCCGTCTCCTATTTTTGTGACTGTTAACAGTCACAAAAATAGGAGACGACAAAACTCAAGCCCCTGTTATGCACGCACCTTGCCTGCCCACCGAAGGCATCAAATACGCGGGCTCCAAATTGCGGCTCTTGCCTTATATTTTGCAATTGACGCACTCGGTCAAACCGAAAACAGTTTTGGATGGCTTTGCGGGGACGACGCGCGTTTCGCAGGCATTGGCGAAATCGGGGTATCGGGCGCTTGCGAATGATCTGGCGGTGTGGTCGCGCGTGTTTGGATTATGCTATTTGAAAAATAGACGCGATAAAAAATATTTCCAAGAATTGATTGACACATTGAACGCGCTGCCCGGAAAGGATGGCTGGTTCACCGAACATTACGGCGGGTACGCGAACGGCAACGCGTCGTCGAAAACGAATGGGCTAAAGAAACCGTTTCAAATTCACAACACGCGCAAATTGGATGCCATACGCGAAGCGATTGAGTATATGAATTTGAACGAGAATGAACGCGCGGTATTGTTGACGAGTTTGATTCTCGCGCTCGACCAAGTGGACAGCACGCTGGGGCATTACGCGTCGTATCTCAATGAATGGGCGCCGCGTTCGTACAACACACTGCGCTTGACGACGCCGATGTTGTTTGAATCAGAGCAAGAGCATCAAGTTTTCCAAGAAAATATTTTTGATGTGCTTGAAAAGGTCCAAGTAGATTTGGCATATTTCGACCCGCCGTATGGCTCGAACAATGAAAAGATGCCGCCCTCGCGCGTGCGTTATGCCGCGTATTATCATCTGTGGACGACGATTTGTTTGAATGACCGCCCGAAACTTTTTGGCAAGGCAATGCGCCGCGCGGATTCATCGGACACGCGCGCGGGTTCGGTCTTTGAGGAATTTCGCCAAAACGATTCAGGGAAATTTGTGGCGACGGAAGCGCTTCGAGAATTGATTGCGCGTGCGAACGCGAAATTTATTTTATTGTCGTACAGTTCGGGCGGGCGCGCGACGGCGGCAGAATTGGATGAAATTTTGTCGGAAGCGGGGCGCGTGCGGGAATTTGTCAAAATTGATTATAAACGCAACGTGATGGCGAATATGCGTTGGACGCGCGCGTGGGTGCGCGAGGATGAAGGACAAAATTTCGAGTACCTGATTTTGTTGGAAAAATAAATTTCATCCTTCATTCACGATTCAATGTCCTTCGCCCGTCAAATTCAATCCGATTGCGCCAATCACAATCAAACTGATGAATAATAATTTTTGCCACGACGCCGCTTCGCCCAAAAAGAAAATTCCAATCAGCACAATCAGCGCGGTGCCAAGTCCCGACCAGATTGCGTATGCGACGCTCACATCCAATTTATTGAGCGAGAGACCGAGCAGGGCGAGACTGGCGAGATAGAGCGCGAGCGAGCCGAGCGTGGGCCACAGATTACGCATCCCGTCCGAAAGTTTCAAAAGCGATGTGCCGGCGACTTCGGTGATAATGGCGGCGAGCAATAGAATCCATTCCATACAGAACGCTCCTTGATTAAGATATGACCCGAATGTTTTTTCGCAGACTTGGACAACTCGAGCTGCGCTGCATTATAGCAAGCGTTTTGCTGTGCGGCTTGTTTGGCTGCGCGGCGACGCAAACGTATATTGTGCAGCCCGGCGATTCTTTGCCCGACATTGCGCTCGAACACGACGTTACGCTGAGCGCGCTCATCAAAGCGAATCAAGCGCAGTATCCTTCGCTCGCGGTGGACGTTGAAAATCCGCAGGTCGGCATCGAACTCGTCATTCCGTCCGAAAATGATTTGGGCTTGGATAATTGGCTAGGGCAATTGACGCAGGCGGCGAGTCCGCCCATCACGCCCGCGCCGAACGTGCCAGCCGCGTCCAATGAAAAAATTAACGCGGTGGTGCAACTGATTCAACGCGGCATCAATCGCGAACGTATCGCGCGCAATTTGCCGCCATTGACGTTGGACGCGCCGTTGAGCGAAATTGCCCAAGACCGCAGCAATGACATGATTCGGCGCGCGTATTTTTCGCACCAAGACCCGCAGCGCGAGACCGTCGCGTTTCAAGATTTGATTCGGCGCAAACAATATCACTTTATTTTCGCGGGCGAAAATATCGCCGAAATTAAAAATCAGGGTTCGCTCGTGCCGTCGGGTTTGACCGTGTATGCGCGCTATGGCCCCGATGAAATCGCCAACCAGTTTGTGACGGGTTGGATCAACAGCGCCGAGCATCACGAAAATATTGTTAATCCGCATTTTCGCAAGACCGGCATTGCGTTGGGCGTTTCGGTGGACGGCACGCGCATTGTGGCGACGCAAATTTTTTCCGATTAGCGTAAAAATTTTTTTCGGCGCAAGCCAGAGCTCCAAACGGTTTTCAAGAGGAGGCGCGCCAAACCAAGCTTTTGCGCGGAAATACTTTAGGTCGAATCTTTAAATCCATTTGGAATTTGCAAGCGCCAAACTATCAGGTTATAGGGAGGCAGGATGGTTCAATTTTCTACCGGCGATTTGAAAATGTTGGCGCGCGAGACCAAAGCGTTCGCATATCTCGCGCTCGTTTTATCCGACGGCACGCCGCAAGTGACGCCCATTTGGTTTGATTGGGACGGCGCACACTTGATCATCAATACGGCGCGCGGGCGCGTCAAAGATAAAATTTTGAAAAAGCATCCTATGGTGGCAATGGCGATTACGGACGCGGACCCCTATCATTATCTGCTCGTGCGCGGGCATGTGGTGGAGGAAACCGAAGTGGGCGCGTACGAAACGATTTGCGCGTTGAATGAAAAATATCACGGCAAGTACGAATACGCGCGCCCGCCGGGGCAGGTACGCGTGACGTACAAAATTTTACCTGAACATATCACGTCGCACAATACTTGAGGTTACGCCTTTTTTCCTTTGCGCTCCGCTTGCGTGTGAGGGATTGATGCAAACTGTATGGCGCGCGGTCGGCGTGAGCGCGTTTCTTTTTATTTTGCTTGCCGCGTGCGCGACGCCGACGCCGCGCGCGCAATCGACGCGCGCGGCAATTCAAGCGCCCGCGTCGATTGCGCCCAGCCAGACCCCGGCGCCAACTGCGACTTTAACGTCCACGCCGACGTTCACCGCAACCGCGACGCCGACGCGCACGTCCACGCCGACGCGCACGCCCACGCCGACGCCGCACGCGGATTTGCTTGGCGTGACGATTGAGGGCTTGCGCGCGCGCGAATATACGGGCGGACAAATTCGCATCACCAACACCATCACCGTCACCGATGCGTACACGCGCACGTACATTACATATCCGTCGGATGGCTTGACCATCAGCGGCTTGATGCACGTGCCGTTTGGCGAGGGGCCCTTTCCCGTCGTGATTATGAATCACGGCTATATTCCGCCGTCGCAATATGTCACCGGTTCCGACACCTATCGTCCGGCGGACATTCTCGCGCGCAATGGTTACATCACCATCTCGCCCGATTTTCGCGGCTATGCGCGTTCGGACAGCGGGTTGAATCTGTTTCGTTCCGGTTACATGATTGACGCGTTGAACGCGGCGGCGGCGGTGAAAACGCTGCCGTACGCGGACGCGTCGCGCATCGGCATGTGGGGTCATTCGATGGGCGGCGGCGTCGCCACGCGCGCAATGGTCGTGAGCTCTTTACTCAAAGCGTACGTCTTGTATGCGCCGGTGAGCGCGGATGTGCGCGTGCGCCGCTATGCCGGAGGATTGAGTGGGGCGGGGCAGGATGACGTAGATTTGACGGATTCGTATGCGTATTGGGCGAACAAGCCGGAAATGCTGGACGCGCTTTCGCCGCTCAATTATTTTCGCTACGTGACCGCGCCGGTGCAAATTCATATCGGACAGATTGACACGACGACGCCGCCCGAGTGGTCGCGCGCGATTCGTGACGAATTGAACAAACAAGGAAAATACGTAGAATACTATGAGTATCCGCGCCAAGCGCACGCCTTTATCGGCGGCGGTTGGGAATTGTTTAATCGGCGCGTGGTCGCATTTTTTGATACCTATTTGAAACGGTAGGCGTTCGAAACGTTTTTTACGGAGGCGTCAGATGGCAGAGTTGGCACGGCAAGTCGGTTTTGGTTTTGCCTCGCGCGGCAAAATTTCCGACATTGTGGAATGGGCGGAATGGGCGCGGCGCAAAGGGTTACATTCGGTTTGGATGCACGATAGTTTGTACGAACGCGACGCGGTCACGTATGCGTCCGCGTTGGCGAATCAGGTCAAAGATATTCGCATCGCGCTCGGCGCGTTATCGTCGTACACGCGGCATCCCGTTTTGACGGCAATGACGATTAGCGCGTTGGACGAAGCCGCGCCGAATCGCATCATTCTCGGTTTGGGCACCGCGCTGCCGCTGCGGCTCGCGCAATTGGGCATCCCGTACAATCCAGACGCGGGCGTGGCAAGCGTGAGCCAAGCTATTGACACGCTGCGCGCCATGTGGAACGGGCAGCGCATCCCGTCGGCGACGCCGAATCTGCCGCCGATTCAGGCGATGTTTCCGCCGGTGCATCATGTGCCGATTTATATCGCCGCGTATCGCACGCCCTTTTTGAAATTGGCGGGTCAAAAAGCGGACGGCTATCTCGCGCGGCCCTGCGAATCCATTCCCAATCTCAAACGGCTGCTGCCAAAATTGCAGCAAGCCGCGCTGGACGCGGGCCGCGACGCGAACGCGGTGCAGGTCGCGGGCTATTTATTTACGCACGTGGACAAGTCGCGCCGCGCGGCGTTGAATCGCGCGAAACGCGAGCCGTTCATTATTTACATGATGAGCGTGCTGTCCGATTTTGCGCTGCAACAAGTCGGCTTTGACGTCGAATTGAAAAATAAAATCGCGGCGGCGTGGCGCGCCGAAGATTATCACACCGCCGCGCAATTGATTCCCGACGAGATGCTCGACGCGTTCATGCTCGTCGGCACGCGCGAAGAGGTGGCGGAGGGCGCGCAGCGTTTCCACGACGCGGGGATGAATCTGCCGATTTTGCAACCGGCGCTGCAAGAAACGGACCAAGTCCAAGCCGTAATGGACGCGGCGGAAATGTACGGTTCGGTTGCCACTCGCCCGGCGCCCGGCGTCAAGCAAGGCGAAGCGCTTGTCATTGCGGACGCGCACGCGCCGGTTGCCAAGCTGGATAATCGGTTGTCCTTGCCCGAAAAAGTTTGGCGCCGCGCGAGCGCGTATTACGAAATCGCGCGGCCGTTCAGTTTATCGGCGTCGGCGATTTCGGTTTTGGCGGCGGGCGCGCTGGCGTGGATGGACGGGCTGATGAATTGGCCGCTGTTTCTCGCCGCGCTCGGCGGCGCGCTGTGCCTGCACATTGGCACAAATATCACGAATGAAATTTTTGATGTGCGGAACGGCGTGGATACGATTACGTCGCCGCGCGCGAGCATGGCGATTCTCAAAGGGCGTGTCCGCGAACGCGAAGCGTTTATTTTGGTCGGCGTCTTTTTTGGCATTGCCGCCGCGCTCGGTTTGTACATGTTTCTCGAACGCGGCTGGCTGGTGTTGGCGTTCGGCATCGTCGGCTTGATTGCGGGCTATATGTACACCGCGCCGCCGTTGGAATACAAATATCGCGCGGCGGGTTTGCCGCTGGTGTTTTTGATGTTTGGGCCGTTAATGACGCTCGGCGCGTATTTTGTCGTGACCGCCACATTCAGTTGGGAAGCGTTCATTGTGAGCGTGCCGGTCGGTTTGCTCGTCACCGCGATTTTGCACGGCAACGAATGGCGCGACATTGCGGACGATAAACGGTACGGCATCGGCACGTTCTCGTCGTGGATGGGCAGCAAGCGCGCGTATCGCGTGTACGTCGGTTTGATTGTGGCGGCGTACATGACGTTGGCTTTGGCGGTGCTGTTTGGTTGGCTGCCGACGGAAACGCTGCTGGCGATGTTATCGCTGCCGTTGTTTGTGCGCGCGATTCGCAATGCCGAACTCGGCGTGTTGGGGCAGCAGCGCGCGATTGCGATGATTGATTTGCAGACCGCGCAATTGCAAGCGTTGTTCGGCTTTTTGATGATTGCGGGGCTGCTCTGGGCGGCGTGGGCGTTGCTGCCGCGTTGAGATTTATCCGCGAATTACACAAATTACACGAATAAAAAATTCGTGGGCAGCGCTCTACCCAATGGTGGAGCGAGTATTTCAAACCATTTTGAGACAGCTCCACTCTTGCATTCGGCGCTGCCGCTTCGCAGAGATGCGTGTAATTCGCGGATTTTTATTATGGATTTTTTGAAACGAAATGCGCCCGCGCCGATTGTATGGGTGGCGCTGGCGCTCGCGTTTGTATTGTTCGGTTTCACGTTTCGCGGACCGCGCAAACAATTTTGGCAGCGCATGACCTACACGGGCGCGGCGTTGGGACCGATTGCGTTAGCCGCGCAGCCGCAGTTACGCAAGACGCGCTTTACGTGGACGGACGTCGTTTTGGGCTTGAGTAGCGCGGGCGTCTTGTACGCCATTTTTCAGGTCGCCGACCGCGTGACGCGCAAAATTTTGCCGGGCGGCGCGCGCGACATTGACGCGATTTATGGGCTCGACGCGTATCGGCCGAAACAAGAAATCGCGGCGCGCCTCGCCTTGATCATTGGGCCCGCCGAAGAATTATTTTGGCGCGGGTTCATCCAAGAACGGTTCATGAACGCATACGGGCGCATCATCGGGACGGGGATGGCGACGGCGGCGTATGGCGGCGCGCACTTGGTGGCGGGAAATTTCACGCTGATTGGCGCGGCGACGGTGGCGGGCGCGTTTTGGGGCGGCATGGCAATGCTCGGCGCCACGCCCGGCACATTGATTATTTCGCACGCGTTCTGGGATGTCTTTATCTTTTTGATTGCGCCGACGCAAGAACGGCA
>Ga0232057_1038955_pt1 | contig 13855 bp, 15 predicted proteins | sample LAC_MetaT_1_FD_165508 | JGI IMG/M metagenome (GOLD analysis project Ga0232057, IMG submission 165508) | Metatranscriptome of anaerobic ammonium oxidizing microbial communities from anammox membrane bioreactor (MBR) in UC Berkley... | ecosystem: Engineered > Bioreactor > Anaerobic > Unclassified ...
CACGCCCCATTTCCCCTTCGTTCAAATTGTTCGACGCCATCGCGCAAGAATTCGCCGCGCCAGAAGCGGGCATCAAAAAATCCAACGCGTTCGGCGCGCCCTGTCTCAAGGTGCGCGGCAAAATGTTTGCATGCTGGTGGGGCGAAGGCATGGTGTTCAAACTCGACGCGGAAACTTTTGCGGACGGCCTAAAACTCAAGGGCGCGCACATTTTCAATCCGGCGGGCAAAGGCAAAGGCATGAAACAATGGCTCGTCCTGCCCTACGCGCAGCGCGCCAAATGGCGCGCGTACACCCAAGCCGCGCTGGATTATGTGGCAGGTTTGACGCAATGAAAGCCGTGCGCGTCATTTCTGCCGCCACCGCGCGCCGTCTCGCCATCGTCAAACAACAGCTTGACGCGGCGCGTCGTCCCGCCACCGTCGAGGGAATTTTCCAGACGATTCAATCTCTGGGCTGCTTGCAGTTGGACCCTTTGCAAACCGTCGCGCGCAGCCATACCCTCGTCGTTTTTTCGCGCGTGGGCCCGTACAATGTCGCCGACCTCGACAAATTGATTTATCACGACAGGCAATTGTTTGAATATTGGGCGCACGCGGCGTCGCACGTACTCACGCAAGATTATCCGATTCATCATTTGCGAATGCGCGAGTACGCGAAAACGGATGACCCGTGGCACGTTCACATCGCGGAATGGATTGCGGCGAACAAACCATTGCGCGATACGATTCTGCGCGAAATCAAGCGCAATGGGCCCCTCTCGGCGCGCGTGCTGAGCGAAATGGGCAAAGCGCCGAAATCGTGGGTTTCGTCGGGCTGGACGAACGATCGCAACGTTTCACGCATGATTGATTTTCTGTGGATGCAAGGCAAAATCATGGTGGCGCGCCGCGAAGGGCTGAATAAATTTTGGGATTTGTCCGAACGCGTTCTGCCCGCTTGGACGCCGCGCGAAAAATTATCCGAGCGCGAGGTTGTGACGCGCGCCGCGCAAAAAAGTTTGCAAGCGTTGGGCGTCGGCACGGAACGCCATATTTCTCAACACTATATCGAGGGCCGCTATCCGCGCTTGCGCGAGCGTTTGGACGAATTGGAACGCGCAGGCGAAATTGAACGCGTAAAGATTCAAGAAACAGAAAACCCGCGCAGCGCGCGTAGCAAGCATTCTCTAACGCCGCCAGATGGCGCGTGGAAAGGAACGTGGTACGTCCATTCCGCCGATCTTTTATTGCTCGAAAAATTGGAACGCGGCGAATTTCAAGGGCGCACCGTTTTACTTTCGCCGTTCGACAATCTGGCGCGTAACCGCGTGCGGAATCTGCAATTTTGGAACTTTGATTACAAAATCGAAATCTATGTGCCGCAAGCGAAACGCAAGTACGGTTATTACGTGCTGCCGATTTTGCACGACGACCAATTGATTGGACGCCTTGACCCCAAGATGGACCGCGCGCAAGGCGTCCTGCAAATCAACGCCGTGTATCTCGAACCGCACGCGCCGCGCGACGTGAAAACCGCGCACGCCGTACGCGACGCAATCCAAGAATTGGGCGACTTTTTGGGCGCGACGAAAATTCAATACGGCGCGCGTATGCCGGAAGAATGGAAACGGACGCTGCGCTGAGGAAACGATTATGAAAAAAGCCACAGCCAAAAAGCGCGCGCCGCGCAATCGCACTATGGAACTCTCTAACACAGAGCGCCAGTTTTATCACAATAACATATTGACTTTGACGCGTCCGGTCCACGAACGCGAAATCGAGAATCGAATCATCGCGCAAAATCTCTTGGAGGCCCTAGATTATCTGCCCACTTCCTTTGTAGATTTACTCTTTATTGACCCTCCCTACAATCTGAACAAATCCTTTAACGGCACAGTTTTCAAAGAACGTCCGCTGGCAGAGTACACAACGTGGTTTGAATCGTGGTTTCCCAAACTATTGCGCGTCCTTAAACCTACCGCTTCCGTGTATATCTGTGGCGATTGGCGCACTTCGCTGGCGATTCCATCCGTCGCCGCAAAATATCTCATCGTCCGCAATCGCATCACTTGGGAACGTGAAAAGGGCCGTGGCGCCAGAGCCAATTGGAAGAATTCACATGAGGATATATGGTTCTGTACCGTATCAGACGCGTATTATTTCAATGCCGAAGCGGTTAAACTCAAACGGCGCGTTGTGGCGCCATACACCGACGCGCAAGGCAATCCCAAAGATTGGGCTGCCACTCCAGACGGAAATTATCGGCTTACCGCCCCTTCGAATCTGTGGACAGATTTGACCATTCCTTTTTGGTCCATGTCGGAAAATACCGACCACCCAACGCAAAAACCGGAAAAACTGGCCGCTAAAATTATCCTCGCCAGTTCACAACCCAACGATTTGGTCTTGGACCCTTTTCTGGGTTCCGGGACAACAGCTGCCGCCGCCAAAAAACTCGGACGCAGATATGTAGGTATCGAGCGCGAAATTAGCTATTGCTGTTTGGCAGAAAAACGTCTGGCGGCGGCAGAATTCGACCAGAGTATTCAGGGCTATACGGACGGAGTATTTTGGGAGCGCAACACGCTCCAGAAGCAAAAAGCAACCTCAAGCGGAAACAAATCGCCGCGCGCCTTGCCCTTGTTCGATGTTCCTATCAAGCAAAATTGAAATGAAGAGCAAAATTTTTGCCGCAAACAAACACAAGCAAATTGAAAAAGCAATCGTTCAACTTTTGAACATTCAACCCGCTTTTCTTTCGACGCGCACGCTGGCCAGCCCACGCGCCGTAGGAGATGCGATTCAAGATATCCTCTCGGAAAAATTGAATTCTCTGTTGGGCGACTATATCGTCGAATACTCGGCGGCATTTGCGCGGCGCGCAATGGCAGATTTGGCATTCTCTGACCGCGATGGTTTTTATTATGTCGTTGATGTCAAAACGCATCGCCAAGAAACTCACTTTAACATGCCCAATCTAACATCGGTAGAACGACTCGCACGATTTTATGCGGATGACAAAAATTATTTCGTTGTGCTGATGGTTAAATATACGGCGCAGGGCCCAAACATCCGCGTAAACCAAGCGCATTTTGTTCCCATCGAATTCTTGGCATGGGATTGTCTCACCATCGGCGCGTTGGGTTGGGGACAAATTCAGATTGCAAACGCAAACATCATTCATATTAACGAGCGTTATGCTCGCAGGAAATGGATGCTTGAATTGTGTGAAGCGATGCTTGAATTCTATCCCAAAGAAATCGGCAAAATTTCAGAACGGATAGATTATTTCAAGCGCGTCCAGCGACAATGGGAGCGAAAAAAAGAATGATCCTCTGCCACAAGGAATCCCTATGACTCAATGGCTCGAAATTGCAAAAAACGGTTTGCCGCCAAACAATCAGCCGCGCAAAAAAGTTTTGATTCTCGGCGCGGGCATCGCGGGGCTCGTCGCCGCGTATGAATTGAAAAAGGCGGGGCATACGCCGCTGCTTTTGGAGGCGCAAAATCGGTTGGGCGGACGCATCTTGACGCTGCGCGCGCCGTTCGCCGAAGGATTGCACGCCGAAGCGGGCGCGATGCGAATTCCGCAAACGCACGACCTCACCCTGCACTATTGCCGCCATTTCGGTTTGACCTTGTACCCGTTCACGATGGGCAATCCCAACGCGTATCTGTTTTTGAACGGTAAAAAGATTCGCGCGGCGCAATATCGCGCGGGCCCCGAATTGTTGGCGCACGAATTGGACGACCACGAACGCAGCCAGACGGTGCAAAAAATGTGGGGCGAAACCATTCAAGAATTTATTACGCTGGTTTCGACGCGGGGCGAGCGCGCATGGGATGAAATCGTACAACAATATGACGACTATTCGACGCGCGAATTTCTCGAAGCGCGCAAATGGTCGGAAGGCGCGATTGAATTATTCGGCTTGTTGGAAAATCAAGAAGCCGAAATGAATTTTTCGTTCATCGAATTGCTGCGCGAAGAAATCGGACAATACTATACCAATCTGATGCAAATCCAAGGCGGCACGGACCGCCTGCCCTATGCGTTCTATCCCGCGCTCCGAGAAAATTTGCGGCTCGGCGCCCAAGTGACCGCCCTGGATCAGGACGACCTGGGCGTGACCGCGCATTTCAAAACGGCGGCGGGACGCTTTAGCGCGACCGCCGAGTACATGATTTGTACGCTGCCCTTTGCCGTTCTGCGTCACATTGAAATTCTAAAACCGTTCACGCGCGCGAAACAAAAAGCGATTCGCCAATTGCATTACGACGCGTCCACCAAAATTTTCATTCAATGCCGCCGCCGCTTTTGGGAAGAGGACGAAAATATCTTTGGCGGCGGCACGCTCACGGATTTGGCAATTCGGAATTTGTATTATCCCGAACACGGACGCGAAACGGGACGCGGCGTATTGCTCGCCAGTTATACGTGGGCGGACGACGCGGAACGCTGGGCATCGCTTCCGCCGCGCGACCGTTTGGAGCAAGCCATCGAAAATATCGCGCAGATTCATCCGCAAATCATCGAAACGTATGAAGGCGGCGCGTCGTGGTCGTGGCACGATGATCCCTTCGCCGAAGGCGCGTTCGCGCTGTTTGAACCGGGGCAACAAACGCGTCTCTATGCGGATATTATTCAACCAGAGGGTCGCATTCATTTCGCGGGCGAACATGCTTCGCTCGCGCACGCGTGGATTCAAGGCGCAATTGAATCGGGTTTGCGCGCGGCGAGCGAAGTGAACGCGTTATCAAGTCACTGAAAATTGTGAGGAGTTTTGCTATGCGTTTTATCATCCTGGCGTTATCGAGTTTCAGTCTGTTTCTATGCGCCGCGTGCGCGAGTCAACCCGCCGCGCCGCCAACCAGCGCGCCCGCCGCGGCAGAACCGACGCGCACCGCGCCGGTCGGCGTTGTCACCGCCACGCGCGAATTGGCGACGCCCGCGCAAGCGTACGTTCCATCCGAACCGACCAACATCGCGCTGAGCGCGACGACGCCGACGCCGACACCGGAACAAACGCCGCTGCCCGGCGCGCCCGTCCCCACCGATTCGCCCTTTGTCGGCAATTACAGCGGCATCTTGCCCGCGGCGGACGCGCTCGCGCGCGTGGTCGCGCTCGATTTGGGCGTGGATGGCAGCGCGCTCATGACGACGCAATTCATCGGCAAGGGCGCGCCGATTGTCGAGAGCGGAACATGGAGCGAAACAAATGATTTGGCGCAAGTCGTCTTGACCGTGCGCGACGGTCAACCGCAAGACAATCGCCTTTCGTGGAAATTGGAAAACAATCAACTTGTGCCTGTGGAATATGATCACGCGCAATACGGCGCGACCGGTTTGTCGTTGCACCGCATCGGGACCGGCATCATCGAGCAAGCGGAATACGGCGGCGTGACGTTTAGTTATGACACCTCCCTCGCCCAATCCGCGCAAGGTTCCACGCAGCCCGCTGTGCCAGCGGACCCGAATGCGCCTGCGCTCGGCGGCGGCGCGCCCGTCAACATTCGTTTTTTGTTTGACCACGCCGCCGCGCCCGACTATTTTAATCCGCATCTGCCGCAAGTGTATGTGTATCCCGTTGCCGGTCTGATGGCGCTCGACCCGAGCGTCGCGCAAAACGTTCAAACGCTGCAAAAAATTCTCGCCGATAAAACTGTGACGCCAGAGCAAGACATTCCAATTTTTCCCGTGATGCCCGCGGCGCAAGCGTTTCACGCGCAGACGCGTTTTCTGGATTTCATCAATGGTTCGGGCGTCAGTTTTATCACCGCGTATCGGCAAGATGCCACCGCGCTCACCAATCAAGACCTTTTCTATACGTTTCAAGGGCTCACGCTCGATGGCGCATGGTATATTGCCGTGTATTGGAATCTCAGTACGCCCGCGCTGCCCGACACGGTAGAAGCGGCGCAAAAAATTTTGCCCGCCGACGCGACGGCGGAACAATTTGAAGCGTACCTCGCGCAAACGGTTGCGATCCTCGACACGCTACCGCCCGCCGCCTTTGCGCCCAATCTGCGTTTGCTCGACCAATTGAGCCAAAGTATTCGCGCGGAACCGGAACTCGAATCCGCCGCGCCCGCGCCCAATGCGACAGCCGGCGCGCCGACCAACGCGAATCAATCCGCGAACGCGTCAACGTCAATCTTCGAGTTCGGCGGCGCGCGTTTAGCTTTCAGTTCCGCTTTGGCGCAATCCGCGCAAGGATACAACATCGCGGCAGTCCCGGTGAATCCGAACGCGCCCGCGCTCGGCGGCGGCGCGCCCGCGCATCTTGCCATCGGTTTCAATGGGGATGCGCTCACCGCCGACGCGAGTCCATTCCAACCCGCCATCCGCATTTATCCCACAGCCGATTTGAACGCGCTCGACCCGCTGGTGGCGCAGCAAGTTACGGCGCTCCAAACTTGGCTCGCCGCTAAACCGACGACGTCGGACCAACCCGTGCCGGTGTTGCCCATTTTCAACGCGCAGCAAATGATTCATCCGCAAATCAAATATCTGGATTTCAAAAACGGGCAGGGCGTGCGCTTGGTGACGTATTATGCCCAAGACGTTGCGCCCATCGCCAACGACGGACTGTTTTACACGTTTCAGGGTTTGACCGCCGACGCCAAGTATTACGTCACCGCGTTCTGGCCCTTGCGAACCGACCAACTGCCGAATTCGTATCAAGAGGCGAACATTCAAGATTACGACGCGTTCGCCAAACAATTTGAAGCGTATCTCAAAACGACGAGCGACCAATTGAACGCGCTGCCGCCCGACGCGTTCACGCCCAATCTGAACGCGCTCGACGCAATGATCCAATCCATTCAAACTCCGCAATAAACGAGGCAAACAAAATGGCGCTTTCCTTTGCCCACGACATTCGCCCCCTTTTTCGAGATCAAGATATTGCGTGCATGACGCCCTATGGTTTTGATTTATCGCAATTGAGCGACGTGCGTATGAATGCGGCGCTGATTTACGAACGTCTCGCCGAAAAGACCATGCCCCAAGATGGCGCGTGGAGCGACGAAAATATCGCGAAATTCAAACAATGGTTGGATGAAGGAATGGCGGAATAGATACAATTTGCCGACTCGTGTATGAAAGAGAACCGTAGGACAAATTTATAATTTGTCCGCATTTTGACAAACGAGATTGCAGAAAGGGGAAAATCAAAGCGCAACAAAATCGCTATGACAACTCAATCGTTTGAAATTCCGGCGCGCACGGGCGCCAGTTTTACTTTGCGCGTCGGCAATAAAATCAAAATTATTTCGCCGCACGGCAGCCAAGTCGCGGATTTTTTCGCGTTCAACGCGCATGACCCGCGCGAATATCTTTCCGCGCGCCACACGCTCGTCAGCGGTACGCGCCATTTGTATCCCCGTCAAGGGCAGATTTTTCTCACGTCACTGCGGCGTCCGATTCTGCAATTTATCGAGGATGGCGCGAACGAACAACATGAAATGCTGCTCGCGGCGTGCGACCCGGCGCGTTATCAATTGCTCGGCGTCGCGGGGCATCATGCGTCCTGCGCGGAAAATCTAAGCCAGGCCATGGCCGCGCGCGGCATTACCATAACCGAAATTCCGCAGCCCTTGAATTTATTTTCCAGCACGCGCGCGGACGCGCAGGGGCATATCATCACGCATCCAAATTCTTCGCCGCCCGGCGCTTTTGCGATTTTTGAAGCGTTGATGGATTGCATCGCGGTCGTATCGGCATGTCCCTTTGATGTCGAGACGCAATTTCCGGTGAATGTGGGCGGCCCGCATCCGCTTTACATCGAAATTCAATCGGACTGATATATAATTTAGGTATCGTCAAGCGTAACTCAGGGAGGAGTTTCATGTCACTTTTAATAAAGAACGGCAATATCGTCACCGCCAGCGAAAATTACACGGCGGACATTTATTGCGAAGGCGAACAAATTTCGCGCATCGGCAAAAATTTGGAGGCGCCGCCCAACGCGACGGTAATCGACGCGACGGGCAAATACGTTTTCCCCGGTTTCATTGACCCACACGTTCACGTGTATCTGCCATTCATGGGCACGTACGCCAAAGACACGTACGAAACGGCGAGCAAAGCCGCGCTCGTCGGCGGCACTACCACGCTCATCGAAATGATTTGCCAAGCCACCGGCGAAGAGCCGTGGCGCGACGGCTTTGAATTGTGGAAAGGCAAAGCTGACGGCAAGAGCGCGTGCGATTTCACATTTCATCAAGCCGTCACGCGCTTGGACAAGGACACTGTGCCGCAGTTGGAAGAAATCGTGAAACAGGGCGTTGCGAGTTTCAAAATCTTTTTGGCGTACAAAGGGGCGTTCAACATTTCCGACGAAGAGTTGTACCAAACGATGGCGTTGGCAAAACGGCTCGGCGTCATTGTGACGGCGCACTGTGAAAACGCGGAACTCGTTTTTGAGATGCAGAAAAAATTATTGGGCGAAGGCAAAACGGGGCCCGAATGGCATTACTGGAGCCGTCCGCCGCGCACTCAAGCCGAAGGTGTGCATCATCTCGCCACCTTTGCCGAAGCGCACGGCACGCATGTCTATGTGGTGCATACGAGCTGCAAGGAAGCGTTTGAAACGGGGATGGCGGCTGCCGCGCGCGGCGTCAATCTCAAGATGGAGACGTTGATTCAATATCTTGTGTTGGACGACAGTTACGCGCATTTGCCGAATTTCGAAGGCGCGAAATTTATCATGTCGCCGCCGCTGCCGATGAAGGAAAATCAGGATGTGTTTTGGAACGCGCTACGCAATCGCTGGGTCGCCACCGTCGCCACAGATCACGCGCCGTTCGATTTCGTCGGGCAAAAGGAAATGGGGCGCGACGATTTCACCAAAATTCCGAACGGGATTCCGTCGCTCGAGGACCGCATCAATTTGTTGTACACGCACGGCGTCGTCACAGGCAAACTAGATTTGAATACGTTCGTGGACGCCGCCAGCACGCAAGCGGCAAAGTTGTTTGGCATGTTCCCGCGCAAAGGCACGATTGCGCTCGGCAGCGACGCGGACTTGGTGGTGTATGACCCAAATTATCGCGGCACGATTTCGGCGAAAACGCAGTATATCAACATTGATTACAGCGCGTTCGAGGGTTGGGAAATCAAAGGACGCCCCAGCGTTGTCACGGTGCGCGGTGAGGTTGCGGCGCAAGACGGCAAATTTGTGGGAACGATTGGGCGCGGGCAATTCGTAAAACGCGAACCGACGCATTTTTAGAATCACGCGCGATGAAAAAAAGAGGGCAACCCGGAAACGGGTTGCCCTTGTGGAATGACATATAAAAGGAATTATGCCGCAGGATGCCGTATATACCGCCTGCACGGAGGATTATGCGGCAGGGATGCCGTATAATCCATAGTTGGGTTGCCAAGTCATAAGAAAAGAGAGTGTCTATGATTACACTTCCAATATGTCTCGATAAATTGAGAAAAAACTTTCATGATTTGCAAAGAGACTTTGCCATTACTAAATTGAGCGTCTTTGGATCTGTTGCACGAAATGAAAACAAATCGTCCAGCGATATAGATATATTGGTATCCTTTCAAAAAACGCCCAGTATTTTTTTGCTTGAAGAACTCGAACAAAACCTATATGAAATTTTGAAGGTGCGTGTTGATTTAATCGTAGATGACGAACTTGAACTGTCTTTCCGCAATCGTATTATGAAGGAAGGGGTTGAAGTATGAAAAACGATTACAGATTCGATGACATAATCCGAGCAATGCTAAATGCAGTTATAGAAATAGAAACTCTAACTGATGGTTTTGCATTAGATGAATTTATCTCAGATAAAAGGACAGTTTCGGCGGTAAGTTATTCGTTCGTTAGACTCAGCGCCGCCGCAAAAACAATCTTGCAGTACGCAAAAAGCAGAGATGAGAAATTACCTGTCAATATTTCTTGGCGGAAAGTAGCAAACATTTCTCACTGGCTTGAAAATTACAGACAAAAAATTAGTTCGTCAATAATTTGGCAAACTGTAAAGGATGATTTACCCGAAATTGCAAAGGGCTTAAGGGAATTGGTCAAAGATTATCCTGATGAAGTTTCGCCAGATAAGAACAAGTTGCAAAGAATAAGGCTAATTTCACAGACTAATATTCTGTTGTCGTCATACACGCTTGAAGTAAATATTGTCCCGTATTTGAAGGCAATCACAAAGTTACAAGAACTCGTTAACGAGATTCTTGAACGCCACGAGCCAAATCCAATCGTTATAAAATCAATCTCTCAAAATTCACCAGTCACCATTGGAATTACTGGTGCGGTAGAAGCAACTCAACTTATTCAAGAGAATTTGATTGAGTGGAGAAGAAAGCATGCTCAAGTAATAGCGAAATCGCTTGAGAATGAAAAATTGATAGAAATTGAAATTAAGCGAGCAGAAGTTCTTCAAACTAGAGCGATAGCGTCGAGAGAAAGAGCCGAAGCCGATAAAATAAAAGCCGAAATAAATTTAATAAACGAACAAGTTGAGAGAATGCATCTTGAAAATGAAAAATTGAGACTTGAAATCAAGAAAGAAAAAATTGATTTGGCGATTGATATACTCAAAAAGTTATATCCAAACCTCGACGAACAAAACAGAATTGATTATTTAATGAAGTTGTTGCCAATCATAGATACGTTAGTAGGCAGTGAGTTAGAATTAACTGCATAGGAGTCTTGCACAAAGGCAACCCAACAAAGCATGCACCTGACGTGTGGGATTCTGCGGTACTTCGCAGAACAAAAGCCGTTGCTACATTTTCCCTCGCTTTGTGTTTTTTCTCCTCCCAAATCAAATCCACGCCCGCCCACGCGCAAGTAACGCAAACCGTTAGGCGGCTAAAGCAGCTAGAGAAACAATCATTTCAAGGCAAGTAATCGAATGACAACACAACGCATTGGCAAGTATGCCTGTTTGGAAGTTGAGCGCCGATATTTGATGAACAAAATTCCTACCGAGTTGCTTGACAATCCACAGGGTTGGCTCATTACCGATCATTATTTGCCCAATACGCGGTTACGCTTACGACAGATGCAGTCAGTGACAAGCAAAGAAAAGATTTACAAACTTACCCAAAAGTATCGCTCCGAAATCCAAAAGCCATACGAAACCACGATTACCAATCTATACCTGACCGAAGCGGAATATAACCATTTAAAAGTTTTAGAGGCAAAGGTCTTGCAGAAAAGGCGTTACTCGCACAGGGCGTCAAGTCGCACGTTTAGTATTGATGTTTTTGAAGGTCGCCATCACGGATTGATTTTGGCAGAAATTGAATTGGAGAATCAGTCGGAAGCCGACCAAGTTGTTTTACCCCCCTTTGCGCTTGAAGATGTAACTGCTGATCCATTTTTTACCGGCGGTAATTTAGTTGCCATGACGGAGCAAGAGTTTCAGCAAGGATTGTCACAACGCCTTCGCGACTATGAAAATTGCCAAGCCACAACGTCACCTACGATGGAACACACTGGAGCAAACCAATGATTTTACCCAAAAAGCGCGACCCCAGATTCATTACGCTTCGTCGCGGCGGCACACTCCAGGACGCTGACCATCAGCTGCTCGCGCTGTGGGCGGCGGATTGCGCGGAGCATGTGTTACATTTCTTTGAAGAGGTTCGTCCTCCCGATTACGCAACGAAAGCTGTTGGTTTGTATTCGAATAAAAATTCTTGGACCACCGCTTTCACAGGTAACATGAATGTGTGGCTTGGCCGTGCAATCTGTGGCATCTGTGGCCAATTTTCAAGCAAACTATGCTGAACGAATCCTCCGTAATCGAATACATCGCCAAAACCTTTCCCGATGTGGAAACGACGGAAAATTTTGGTTACGCCTTTTTCTTTTACAAAACCGAGCGCATGTTGCCGTTCGCCACACTCGGCGCGTCCGACAACGAATATGATCGGCTCTCGAATCTCGACCGTCCCGGCGTATATCGGCTCAATATCGGCATCAGCAGAAAAACTTTTCAAGCGTTATTCGGCGAAACAAAAGTGGATGTCAAGAATTATGATTACACTGCGCTCGACGTTATCATGCCGCATCCCGAATACGCGCCGCAAAATTTCGTGTGCGTGCTTGCGCCGAGCGACGCGACCTTTGAACGCGTGCGCGAGCTGCTTGCCGAAGCGTATGACATTGCCGTTCAGCGTTTTAATCGCCAAAACAAAAACAAATGAGTATCGAGTTCGACGACAAAATAGAGTAACGAATGAAAACGCAAATCAATTCCCTCTTTGAATACGGCGAGTGGGTCACCGAACGACTGTTGGATGCCGCCGCAAAATTGACGGCGGAGCAATTCACGCAAAAAGTTTTGCCCGGTTTCGGTTCGGCGCATCTCACGCTCACACATATTTTGGGCGCCGAAGAAATCTGGTTTGCGCGCTGGCGCGGCGAATCGCCCAAAAGTTTACGCACGCCCGAAACGGTCCCGGACGTGAACGCGCTGCGCGAACGCTGGACGACATTGAGCGCGGAACGCCGCGCCTATTTCGCCGCGGCGGACGATGCTGCGCTAGACGAAACCATACGCTGGACCAATACGCGCGGGCAATCGTTCGCGCTGCCGCGCTGGCAAGTGATGCTGCACTGCGTAAATCACTCCGCGCATCATCGCAGCGAAATGGCGGCGATTTTGACCGAACTCGGACACGAACCTGACAGCACGGATCTTTTGGAATTTTATCTGGACCGCGCGGGGCAAGCGTGGAAGCCAACCGGGAAATCCTAGCATGTCTCGTTTCGATGTCATTGCGTTCGATGCCGACGATACGTTGTGGCACACCGAACGCTTGTATGTGGACGCGCAAGCGCGGTTTGTTGAATTGCTCGCGCGCTATCACAATCCGCAATGGATTCAAACGCGCCTCGACGAAACCGAAGGGCGCAATCTCGCGCATTTTGGCTACGGCGTCAAAGCGTTCGCGCTTTCGATGATTGAAACCGCCGTCGAATTGACCGAGGGCCGCATTACAGGCGGCGATATTCAAACGCTGATTGGTATGGCGAAAGAGATGCTGCACGCCGACATTGAGCTCTTGGACACGGTGGCGGAAACCATTCCGCAGGTCGCGCAAGATTATTCGCTGATGGCGCTTACCAAAGGCGATTTGCTCGACCAAGAAACCAAAATCAATCGTTCCGGTTTGCGCCAATACTTTCAACACATTGAAATCGTCAGTCACAAAACGCGCGCGAGTTATGAACGCGTCTTGCAAGCACACCGCCTCACGCCGTCGCGTTTTCTCATGGTCGGCAATTCGCTCAAGTCAGATATTTTGCCGGTATTGGAATTGGGCGCGCACGCCGTGTATGTGCCATACGAAATCACGTGGCTGCACGAACGCGCCGAACCGCCGCCCGACGGCCACGCGGGCTATCACAAAATCGAACGGCTCGCGGCGCTGCCCGCGCTGCTCGCGCATTTGGAAAAAACCGCCTAATGCCAAATATGCTCGTAATCACGCCCACCCTCGCGCTGGACGAAAGCGAAATTCGAGAAACCTTTGTGCGCGCGTCGGGTCCCGGCGGACAGAACGTCAACAAAGTTTCTTCCGCCGTACAACTGCATTTCGATATGCCACATTCTTCCCTGCCGCAAGACGTTCAAGAACGCTTGTTGAAACTCGCCGCGAATCGCATTTCCGCCGACGGCGTTCTTACGATTGACGCGCGCCGATTTCGCGCCCAAGAACAAAATCGCGCGGACGCGCGCGCGCGGCTCGTCGCTTTGATTCAACGCGCGCTGGAAAAACCCAAAACGCGCCGCGCCACCAAACCCTCGCGCGCGCAAAAGGCGCGGCGCCTCGAAAATAAACGGCGGCGCAGTCAGGTCAAACAAACGCGCCGCGCGCAGCCCGG
>Ga0232057_1319090_pt1 | contig 13600 bp, 13 predicted proteins | sample LAC_MetaT_1_FD_165508 | JGI IMG/M metagenome (GOLD analysis project Ga0232057, IMG submission 165508) | Metatranscriptome of anaerobic ammonium oxidizing microbial communities from anammox membrane bioreactor (MBR) in UC Berkley... | ecosystem: Engineered > Bioreactor > Anaerobic > Unclassified ...
ATTTCGTCCGAAGGCAAGTTCGAGGGCTATCCCGTAAAAATTCCGGCAGTGGATGTACACGCGCTCGGCGCGGGTGGCGGCAGCATCGCGTGGGTGGACGCGGGCGGCGCGCTAAATGTCGGTCCGCAATCGGCGTCGTCGGACCCCGGGCCCGCGTGTTACGGCGTCGGCGGCGAATTGCCAACCGTGACGGATGCGAATTTGGTGTTGGGCAGATTGAATCCCGATTATTTTCTCGGCGGCGAAATCAAATTGTATCCCGACCGCGCGCGCGCGGCGATTGAAAAATATGTCGCGCAGCCGTTGAACATGACGCTCGAACATGCCGCGTACGGAATTCTGCGCGTGGTCAATGCGAACATGGCAAAAGGGATGGCGGGCAGTTCGATTGAAAAAGGATTCGACCCGCGCGAATTTACGCTGCTCGCGTTCGGCGGCGCGGGCGCGTTGCACGCGTGCGAATTGGCGCATGAACTCGGCATGAAAAAAGTCGTCGTGCCGCTCTACCCCGGCGCATTCTCGGCGTTCGGTCTTGTGACGAGCGACATTCGTCACGATTACGTGCAGACGATTGCGAAACCGGCGGCGGCGTTGGACGTGGACGCGTTGCAGCGCGCGTACCAAGAAATGGAAACGCAAGCGCGCGCCGCGTTGGCGCAAGAAAAAATCGCGCCAAATGAAATTCAAGTCCAATGGACGGCGGATTTGCGCTATGCGGGTCAAGCATACGAATTGAATGTGCCGGTCATTCACAACGGCAATTTGACGCGCAAGGATATTGAAGCCACCGTCGCGCGTTTTCACGCCTTGCATCAACACGTGTATGCGTACAGTTCTGAAAAAGAGGGCGTGGATGTGATCAACGTGCGGCTCACGGGCATCGGTCAGGTGCCGGACGTAAAATTGCCAAAACATAAACGCACGACGCAAACCGCGCGCGGGGCATTGAAAAACAAACGCCGCGTCTATTTTGGCGAACGCGGTTTTGTGAATGTGCCGGTGTACGAACGCGATGAATTGAAACCGGGGATGATGGTCAAGGGACCCTGCATCATCGAAGAAATTATTTCGACGACTGTCGTGATTCCGGGCGCAACCGCCAAGTTGGACGCGTGGGGAAATATCGTGATTGATTTGTAGGAGCGTTTTATAAAACGTCCCTACGGGTCGTGCATTTCAAAAGTGAGCGCTTTGCCGTCGAGGGTGATGAGAAATTGATTGAGGATATCTCGCCCTAATAGCATCTCTGCACGCGGAGTTGTGGTCAGACGCACACTTGTCAAGCGAATCGTTTCAATTTCCAAATCTGCATAGTAAATTTCGCGCACTGTGCGCGTACCATCATAACCAATAATCGCGGTTTCACCTTTTGGGTACAGTTCCAAAAGATCAAGCGCCGCCGAGGGCAAAACAGAAATAGAGGCGCCCGTATCCAATTTACCGCGCAGAGAGATGCTGGTTCCGTTTTCAAAATTTGTCACCACAAGCAAAACAATTGGCGCAGGGGGTCGTTCGCGGAGGTCATATTTAGGCATGGGTCAATTCCTCGCGCGAGGTAATTTCAAAGACGGGTAATTCTTTTTGCACGAGCTGAATATAAACAGCTTGATTTGGAAAGCGCGGCAAAACGCGTTGGGCAAGTTCCGTATCGGACACATCGGCATCAACCACTTGGCCCGCATGAACGGCAACATATTGTCCGAAATGAGATTCAAGCAGTTGTGGTTTCAACTTTTCAAATGCGTTACGCTCGCGTTCAAATGCTTCCATGTACGCTTTGCGCTGCACTTGATATTTTTGTTTGACCAGCGCGTCATATTCGGCATAAGGCAGAATTACCAGCAATGGCTTGCCATCCTCTTCAATGACAAGCGGTTCACCCGCCGCCTTGACGCGTTCGATTTCTGCGGTATAGCCCGCCGAAGCTTCTTTTACAACACGCATTGACATTTTTGCGCCTCCGTTCAAACTTTATCATGGCACAGCGGCAGTGAGCAAACGCGGGCTGCAAGTGAAAATGGATTCATCGCGGTCAATTTGTTCATAGCCATGTTTGTCAAGTCTGAATCACCTCACACAAATTATATCACGCAACCTCACGGAGATTTACCATGTCCAAAAAATTGCACGCCGACCCCGTGCTCATCCAAGTCCTGCGGTACGCGATGGAACAAATCGCGGACGAGATGGGACACACTTTGATTCGCACCGCGCGCTCGACAGTCATTAAAGAAATCAAAGATATTTCGTGCGCGGTCTTTGACCGCAACGGCAACACGATCGCGCAAGCGCATCACGCGCCGATGCTGCTCACAGGTTTTGAATTGGGGATGCGGCAACTGCGCGCGCAATTCCGCGATGAGGATTTGAACGACGGCGATGTGATTGTGTTCAATGACCCGTACAGCGGCGGACAGCACGTAATGGATTTGGTCACGTTCGCGCCGGTCTTTGTTGGGGCGAAGCATTCGCCCGGACAACGTAGGAAATCCAATTCTGGTGATGCGAATGCTTCGCCCCTACTTGTCGGATTCGTCGGCTCGATGGCGCATCATGCGGATTTGGGCGGCGCGGCGCCGGGCGGCACGCAAGGCGGTCTGACCGAAATTTATCAAGAAGGTCTGCGCCTGCCGATGGTGAAATTGTACAAAAAAGGGCAAGAGGACGCGGAACTGTTTGGCATTTTGAACAACAACATTCGTGTCCCGGACAAAACGCTCGGCGACATTCGCGCGCAAGCGTCCGCGAATTTTGTCGGCGCGCGGCGGCTGCGCGAAATTTTTGAACGCTATACGCCCGCCGTCGTGCAATTGCACACCGACGCGCTGTTGGATTATTCCGAAAAAAGAATTCGCGCGGGTTTGGAAAAAATTCCCGACGGCACGTACACGGGCGTGGATTACGTGGACGACGACGGTTTGACGGGCAAGCCCATCAAATTGCAAGTCAACATCCACAAAGATGGCGACCGCGCCATTGTAGATTTTGACGGGACGGATGAACAGGTGCCGGGCAACGTAAATTGTCCGTTGGCGACGGTTCACGCGGCGGTGTATTACGCGCTCATCGCCGTCGTTGACCCGCACGTCGCGCCCAATTCGGGTTGTTATCGTCCGTTCGAGGTGCGCGCGCGTAAAGGGTTGGTGGTGAATCCGCAATTGCCGCGCGCGTGCGGTGCGCGCACGCAAACGTCGCAAAAAATTGCCGAAGCGATGCTGCTCGCGCTCTCGCAAGCGTTGCCCGAACGCGTGATGGCGGGTTCGCACGGTCAAATCACCAACTGCGGTTTCAGCGGTTATCATCCCGAAACGGGCAAACGTTTTGTGTACATTGACATTCAAGGCGGCGGCGCGGGCGCGCGTTTTTGCCGCGATGGGCGCGATGGGCAGGATTCGCATCTCGCGCGTTTTTTGAATACGCCCGTCGAGGCGGTGGAATTGGAATTTCCCGCGCGCGTCGAATGTTACGAATTCATTCCCGATACGGGCGGCGCGGGAAAATTTCGCGGCGCGCTCGGTCTGCGGCGCGATATCCGCGTGTTGATTGACGACATGTCGTTTGCGCGCTATGGCGATAGACAAGTGTACGGCGCGTTCGGTTTATTCGGCGGCAAAGAGGGCGCGAAAGGAAAATTTATTTTGAATCCCGATTCGCCCGACGAACGGCCGTTGAAATCCAAAGGACTCGACAAATTGAAAAAAGATGACGTCGTATCACTGCGTTTGCCCGGCGGCGGCGGTTACGGCGCGCCAAGCGAACGCGACCCGCAAGCGGTCTTGCGCGATGTGCGCGACGGCAAAGTTTCGATTGAACAGGCGCGCGTCGAGTACGGCGTCGTGATTGAGCCAGAGACCGCGCGCGAAGGATCGTGATGTTAGCGAGACGCAATTCTTTTCCGCAATGCAGACAAATTACCAATTTCATGTACCAGGCGTAGCAAGCGCTCTCTAGCGCGGCGCGCCGTCAAGTACGCGCGGGGACAAATTACAAATTTGGCGTACAGGTTTATATTTTTTGATTGGCAGAGACGTTAAAGGAGGTGATGCGATTCGAGTGAACTGCGTTGTATGACAATATCGGTTTAGCATAAATGGTGAATAATTCGCCAAAGGAGGAGAGAGATGTCAAGGAAAATTTTCGTCCTGTTCACGCTGCTGGCGCTCACAGCAGCTTTGCTCGCCTGCACGGGCGCGCCGCCAACTAGCGCGCCGCCGACCAGCGCGCCCGCAACGAGCGCGCCCGCAACCAGCGCGCCCCAAGCGACGACGGCGCCGCCCGCCACAACCGCATCCACCACACGCCCAATCAAAGTCGGCATTGTGGACACCTATAGCGGGCCGCCCGCCGCGTTCGGCAATGACGCGCTCAATGGTTTCAAGCTCGCGCTCAGTGAAATCAATAAAGACGGCGTCTTGGGTTCCAATATCGAATTCGTCACGCGCGACGATAAATATCAACCCGACACGGCGTTGAGCATGGCAAAAGAATTGATTCTGGAAGAAAAAGTGGATGTGCTTGTCGGCACGGTGAACAGCGCGGCGGCATTGGCAATCTCGTCGTTCGCCAAAGAGCAAAAAGTGCCGTACATCGTATGGATTGCCAAGAGCGAAGCGATTACGGGCGCGAAAGGTCATCGCTATGTCTTTTCGACCAGCGAAAATTCCGCGATGGCAGGCAAAGCGGGCGCAGAAGCATTGGCGCAAAAACCGTACACCAAGTACTGGATTGCGGGCGAAGATTACGAGTACGGTCATGCGATTGCCGATGCGGCATGGAACAATCTCAAAGCGCTCAAACCCGATGTAACCAAAGCGGGCGAGACGTGGTGGAAAACGGGCGAGCCGGATCTTACGCCGTACTTGACCGCAATCATGGCAGCCAAACCCGACGCGATTATTTTTGCGACGGGCGGCGCGGGCATGACCAACGTACTCAAGACGGCTAAAGCGATGGGTTTGTCAGACCAGATTCCGATTTGGATTCACACCGCGATTGACACGTCGGTGCTCAAACCGTTGGGCGCGAACGCGCCCGAAGGCGTGATGGGAACGATGGATTATTTATTCTATTATCCCGAGACGCCGGAAAATAAAGCGTTCGTCAAGGCGTACCAAGATGCCTACGGCGCGCCGCCCGGCTTTCCTGCATTCCATGCGTACAACACCGCGCATTTTATCGCGGAAGCATTCAAAAAAGCGGGCGCCTTGGACAAGGAAAAATTCATTGACGCGATGGAAGGGCTCAAAATTGATTCGCCTACGGGTGAAATCGAAATGCGCGCCTGCGACCATCAAGTCGTCGAACCGCTGTTCATGGGCGTCACCAAAAAGAATCCGCAATTTGAATTCATGACCGCCAGCGACATTGTCAGCGTAGCCGGCAAAGATGTAATGCCGAGCTGCGAAGAGGTGTTAAAGAAACGCAGCCAATAAGGAATAAAGGCAGAGAGAGCTTGGCTCTCTCTGCCGCACACTCTCGCAAAGGAGACCTTCCGCATGGACCCGAGCGCTGTGATAAGTTTGTTGTTGGTGGGACTTGCGCGCGCCATGATTTTGTTTATCGTTTCGGCGGGCTTGACCTTTGTGTTGGGCGTCCTGCGCGTGCCGAATGTGGCGCACGGTTCGCTTTACATGATTGGCGCATTTGTCGCGTTCACCATCGCGACGGCCTTTGGCCAAAGCTCGGCGGGATTCTGGTTCGCGCTTATTCTCGCGCCGCTCGTCGTCGCCGCCGTGGCGCTAATTATTGAACGCGGGTTGCTGTCGCACCTGTATCAACGTGAACATTTAATGCTCATCTTGTTCACCTTTGGATTGATGTTGATTCTGAACGACCTCGTCAAGCTGATTTGGGGCGCCGAGTATCGTTCGGTGACGCCGCCCGAAATTTTGGACGGCGCGGTTACGTTGTTCGGTTTCAATATCCCGCGTTACAGTCTATTCCTCTTGTTCGTGGGCCCGTTGGTCGCGGTGGGCTTGTGGTTTCTCTCGAACAAGACGCGGCTCGGCAAAATCGCGCGCGCGGCGTCGGTGGACCGCGAAATGGTGGGCGTGTTGGGCATCAACGTCAGCTGGGTCTTTGCGGCGGCGTTTGTCATTGGCTGCGCGCTCGCGGGTTTGGGCGGCGCGCTCGTCGCGCCGACGACGAGTATTTCGCTCGGCATGGATCTGACCATCATTATCGAATCGTTTCTCATCGTCATCATCGGCGGCTTGGGCAACACGTGGGGCGCGCTAATTGGTTCTATCTTGTTTGGCGTGAGTCAATCGCTCGGGCTGCTCTTTTTTCCGCAATTCGCAATCGCTTTTCCGTACGCCGTAGTCGTCATTGTGTTGCTGCTGCGGCCGCGCGGCTTGCTTCGTTCCGCATGGTAAATCACGGAGTTCATTCATGGTCAAAGCACTCGTCGAACCGCGCTGGCTTGTTGCAACCGGAGTAATCCTGATTGGGCTGCTCCTGATACCGTTCGGCGCGCCGCTATTTTATATTTACATCCTCTCGGTCATTTTCGTCACCGCGCTGCTGGCAATGAGTCTCAATCTCGTGCTGGGGTACGGCGGCATTTATCAATTTCACCATGCCGTCTTTTACGGCGTCGGCGCGTATACGGTGGCATTGATTCTCACGCGCACATCTTTGCCCTGGTGGGTTGCGCTTCTTGCAGGGCCCTTTGTCGCGGCGGCGACGGGTCTCATCATCGGCTGGTTCTGCGTGCGGCTCACCAAATTATATTTTGGGATGCTGCAAATTTCGCTCGGCTCGCTGGTGTGGATCATTGTCTATCGCTGGTACGACGTGACGGGCGGCGATAACGGCATCCACGATATTCCGATGCCCGAATGGTTGACGACCTTTCAGGGCGCGTACTATTTTATTTTAGCCGTCGTCGCGGTTTGTGTGGGTTTGATGTTCCTGCTCATCAAATCGCCGTTCGGCGCGACGCTCCAAGCTATCCGCGATAATCCGCAGCGCTGCGAAGCGATTGGCATCAACGTGCGCCATCACAAATTGATTGCCATCGTCATTGCCGCGTTTTTCGGCGGCGTCGCGGGCGTATTGTTCGCCACGTTAGAGCGTTCGGTTTTTCCCGGACTCTTGTTTTGGGTCCTGTCGCTCGAGATTCTCGTCATGTGTTTGCTCGGCGGTTGGTTCACGTTTGCGGGCCCCCTTCTCGGCGCGGCAATCGTCGTCGCGCTGCGCACCGTTGCGAGCCGGTACACCGATTACTGGACAATGGTTCTGGGCATCATTCTGATTCTCTTGATTTTCTTTTTGCCCGAAGGCGTGATGGGCTTTATCCAAGAACGCGCCGCCGCCAAGCGTACGGCGCCCCATCCGCAGCGCGTTGAGGAAAGGAGTGGCAGTTAGATGCTGCGTGTCGAAAACGTAGTTAAATCGTTCGACGATTTCACGGCGGTGAATGGCGCGCAGTTGACCGTCGCGGACGGCGCGCTCGTCGCGGTCATTGGGCCCAATGGCGCGGGCAAGACGACGCTCTTTAATTTAATCATCGGCTTGTTCAAACCCGACCGCGGCAAGATTACGTTTGACGACAAAGACATTACCGGACTGCCGCCGTATGAAATTTGTCGGCGCGGCATCGCGCGCGCGTTCCAGATTGCCAACATCTTTCCGCGGCTCTCGGTGTTTGAAAATGTCCAGGTCGCGGTCTTTGCCCAACAACGTCAGAGCCGCAATTTCTTACAGCCCGCGCACACGCTCGCGCGCGCCGAGACAAACGCGATTTTGGAAAGCGCGGGTTTGCAGCACAAGGCGCGCCATATCGCCAGCGCGCTCTCGCACGGCGACCAACGCATTCTCGAAATCGCCATCGCGCTCGGCAGTCAACCGCGTTTGCTCATTCTCGACGAACCCACCGCGGGCATGTCGCCCGAAGAGACCGCGACGACAATGAGTTTGGTGAAACAGCTCGCGCAAACGCGCGGCATCACGATTCTATTTTGCGAACACGATATGGATATTGTTTTTTCCGTCGCGCAAAGTATCATGGTCATGCGACACGGGCAAACCATCATTCAAGGCACGCCAGAACAGGTGCGCCAAAATCGTCAGGTGCAAGAAGCGTATCTCGGAGGCGCCGATGCTTGAGGTCCAAGATATTCACACCTACTATGGTTTGAGCCATATCCTCTTTGGCGTCTCGCTGCGCGTCGAACGCGGCGAAGTGGTTTGCTTGTTGGGACGCAACGGCGCGGGCAAGACGACGACGATGCGGAGCATCATGGGCTTGACGCCGCCGCGGCGCGGCACGATTACGTTCAAAGGGCAGACGACGGCGGGAACTCCGCCCTATCTTTTGGCGCGGCGCGGCATCGCGTATGTTCCCGATGACCGCCGCATCTTTGCCGACCTCACGGTGGGCGAAAATTTAGAAATCGCCGCGCGTCACGCTAACCAAAAAGCGGAATGGGACAAGGCGCGCGTCTTTGAACTTTTTCCCGTGCTGCAAGAGAAACAAGCGCGCAAAGGCGGCCATCTCAGCGGCGGCGAACAAAAAATGTTGGCGATGGCGCGCGCGCTCATGACCAATCCCGAATTCATTTTGCTGGACGAGCCGATGGAGGGGTTGGCGCCGCTGTTGGTGCGCGCGCTCGAAGAGCAGATTCTCAAATTGAAACAAGCGGGCTTGACCGTGCTGTTGGCGGAACAAGCGGTGAATTCGGCGCTGCGCGTTAGCGACCGCGGCTATGTGATTGACGATGGACATATTCGCTTTGCCGCCAGCATCAATGAACTGCGCGAGAATCAAGAGATCCGCAGCAAATATCTTTTGGTGTGAACGGCAGGGCAAATGAATCCAAAAATGAACTCGACGAATGATTGGAAACCGCATCCGCGTTCTGCCGGCGTATTTTTGAAACCGCTGATTACGCGCGAGATGAATCCGGGGCTCACGTTAAATTTGGTGCGCGTCGCGCCGGGCGACGCCATCGCGCCGCACACACACAAAGCATCCACCGAAACATTTTATATTCTGCGCGGCTGCGGCGTATGCTGCATCGGCGAAATGGAATTTGCGCTCGAGCCGGGCGTCTGCGGTTATGCGCCGCCGGGAACGCTCCATTCGGTTCGCAATACCGGCGCGGAAGAATTGGAAGCGCTTGCGATTTTTAATCCCCCACTGGATGATGGATAATTCAATTCTCTCTGAACTCGAATTTGATTCCGCACGCGGCGCGCTGTGGTACAAGGGCGTGCGCTATCTCTTGATTCGCCCCGAAACGCTTGACATGTTTTATCGGGCGGTGGAGGAAAAAATCGGCGCCGACGCGCATGACGCGATGCACCGCGGCGGATTCACCGGCGGCAGTTTGAGCGCGCAAAAATATCGCGACGTATTCGGCTTGGACGCGCGGCAGTCGGTCGAATTTATGGCGCGCATGGGCGCGGAAATCGGCTGGGGCAAAATCGAAATCGCGCGCTTGGATTTGGACGCGCGCGTTTTGGAAATCACCGTCGCGAGTTCGCCGTTCGCCGCCGCGCACGGCAAATCAAAACACGGCGTCTGTCATTTGCTGCGCGGCGTGTTCGCCGGATTGGCGAGCGGTATTTTTGAATGTGACGTAACGTCGCAAGAGGTGGAATGTCTGGCGCTGGGCGACCCGCAGTGTCGCATCGTCATTCAAAGCGCGGGCTAACGCGCACGCCATTGTGTTTTGAAATAAAAAAACTTGGAGGGCGGCAACCCATTTTGGGACACCGATGTCACAGATACCACAGATCTTGACAGCGCCGGGCGTTGCTTTCTTTTTTCTGCGTGAATCCGCGCAATCTGCGCCCCAAAATTTGGAATAGACTGCGTAACGCGGATTAGCCGATAATGCTGTATTCGTATTTTCCGCGCACCGGGTCATTTTCCGCGAACCGCGCGTAACGAAAGAGCGCGCGCTCCAATTGCGCGGTGGGTTCGGCTTGGCGCGTGACCATATCCGCAATCATTACCCCGACGGCTGGACTCAGCTTGAACCCGTGGCCTGAAAATCCCGCCGCCACAAAAAATCCGCTGCCCGCCGGTATCTCGTCAATGATGGGATGCCAATCGGGCGTTACGGCATACATCCCCGCATAGCCGCCTTTGGAAAACGAATGCGCCATCGCAGGATGGCGATGCATCAATTGTTCCCCCACGCGCTCGATGTATTCATCGTCCGCGCCGCTGTTGTACGCATCGGGATTCGCAATCGCTTGCCCATCGGGCGCGACCGAGCCGACCAATGTCAGCGCGGGACCTTCGGGCCGATAATAAATTTGCTGCGTAAAATCGCCGACGACAAGACGCGGTTTTTCGCGCTGCGGTTGTTGTTGAAACAACGCGATTTGGTGCCGTTCCGGTTGAATCGGCAATGAAATGCCCAACGGCGCGGCGATGCTTGGCGCCCACGCGTTCGCGCAATTGACGACGTTGGGCGCCGCAATCATGCCGCGCGTCGTTTCCACACCGACGACGCGCTCACGCTCCATCAAGACGCGCGTCACGCGCGTATCCTGCCAAATCTCGGCGCCGCGCCCGCGCGCGCCTTCCGCAAAACTCTGCGTCACCGCCACCGGGTCTGCGTAACCGCCTTCCGGTTCATACGCGGCGGCGACCAATTCCGAAGCCACAAAGGACGGGTCGAGCTCGCGCAATTCTTGCGGCGAAATGAGCGTTACTTGAATGCCGACCTTTTGCTGCATGGCGACATTTTCGCGCAAGCCCGCCTCGTCGCGCGCGGAAACCAACACCACAAATCCCGTATTGCGAAAATCCGCGTTCCCCCCCACACGTTCGTCAAAATTTTGAAACATCCGCAGCGCATAGAGCGCCATGCGCGCGGTCAGCGCATTGGAATAATGTTGGCGCACAATCGCCGAAGAACGTCCCGTCGAACCGGCGGCGAGAAAATTCTTTTCGACCAGGACGACGCGCTGCCCGCGCGCCGCCAATTGAAACGCCGCGCTCGTGCCTATAACGCCCCCGCCGATAATTACCGTGTCTGCCGTATTTGGAAATGACATAGATTTTATTTTAATTATGGGTATAATGGAACGTACAAGTATATTCTTTCATTGGCGAAAATCCACCCTACATCGAGTAATTGCGTTTGACCTCTGTAGTAGTTTGCTCTTTTTTTCGCCCCACCCTATCGGATACCGCCAACCCATCATTTGGGATTTGATTATACTCTAAAATCAGATTGAACGTCCGCCATGCAATTGCCGCTATGAACGAATAAATGGAGTTGCGCGTGTTCAACGTTGAACCGAATGTTGTGCCGTTTGGGTTCGGAATAATTCTTTGCGCGGGGCTTGTCGCGCTCGCCCTTTGGCTGGGGCGCGCGCTGCAACAGGCGCGCGCCCGCACGACGGCGCAGGCGCGCGACATGGAAGCGTTAACCCACATTCAAGAACGCTTGACCAACGCAGATTGTTCACAAGCTGTTGCGGACGCGCTGGACACGCTTTTGGGATATTCGCACGCCGCCGCCGCCCAAGTGTGGTTCAAATCCGATTCCGCCGCATCATTCACGCCGTACCTTCATCGCGGTTTGTTTCCCGAAAGTTTTACTCAAATTCCCGCCGCGTCAGAAAAAATTTCACACTTTAGCGCGCTCGACGGTTTTCCCAATTTGTCCGCCAAAGGATTTGTCGAACTCGCCCAAATTCCGCTTTGGTGGCAGCGCCAAGTCGTCGGCATGTTGGAAATCGCGGCGCGCCATCGCGGCGAACTGCGTACGCTCGCGGACGAATGGTGTTATGCCGTCGGCCGCGCGCTCGCCGCAAAACTTGAAACCGCGCAAGAGCTGGAACATGTGCGCGCGCAATTGGCGGACGAAAAACGTTTGTGGGAAGCGGGCCTCGAAGTCACCGCGACCGAAGATTATGATCAAGTCCTGCGAACGATTGTGGAACGCGCGCGCGAACTGATTCACGCTGAAGCGTCCGCGCTCTGTTTGTGGAATCAAGAAAAAGAGATTTGGGTGGTGCAAGGCACGAGCGGCACGCCCGAAGCGTTTGCGGTAGAAACTTTGCAATTCGAGCGCGGCGACGGCGGCCGCGTCGAGTGCCCGGTCGTGCGCTTTAAATTTCGACAGGCGCATCTCGATTTGCCGGTGCGGCGCAATGGACACATCGTCGGCTGCTTGTGCGTGGCGAGTCAAACGCCGCGCGAGTATTCAGCCGAAGAACGCGCGCTGCTCATGGGCATTGCGAGTCAAGCGGCGCTAGCGGTGGAACGCGCGCGCGCGCTGCAAACAATGGGCAGCCGCGCGGCGACCGCCGAACGCGAACGGCTCGCGCGTGAAATTCACGACACGCTCGCGCAGATTCTCGGTTTCGTACATATCAAAACGGGCGTCGTCCAAGAATGGCTCACGCAAGGCAATTTGGCGCAAGCGCAAACCGAGTTGGAACAATTGTCGCGCTTGTCGCAAGAATTGTATCAGGACACGCGCGAATTGGTTTTAGGACTGCACGGCGAGACGGACCCGACCCACGACCTCGCGGACATGATTCAAACGTATCTGGAACGCTTTAGTCAATTTTGCAATTTGCCGACCACGTTCGAGCGCGGCGATTTGGACGTCACCTTTCCGCCCGCCGTCGAAGTGCAATTGCTCCGCGTCGTCCAAGAAGCGTTGAGCAACGTCCGCAAACATGCGCGCGCCAAACACGCGTGGGTTTCGCTGCGGCGCGCGCAAGACCAAGCGCTTTTGGAAATTCGCGATGACGGCCAAGGGTTTGACCCCGCGCATCCGACGCGCGGCTTTGGGCCGCGTTTCGGTTTACAGTCCATGCGCGAACGGGTGGAATCTATTCACGGCGTCTTTACCGTTCATTCCGCGCCGGGCCAAGGCACGCGCATCCAAGTGACGGTACCCATTATTTATCGAGGACAAGACGTATGAGTGTGCGAGTTGTGTTGGCAGACGATCATCCCTTATTCCGCGACGGCATCGCGTCGCTCTTGCGCGCGCGCGGTTTTGAAATTGTCGGCGAAGCGAACAACGGCCGCGAAGCGCTCGAATTGATTCGCCGCACGCATCCCGATTTGGTCTTGATGGACATTCACATGCCCGAGCTCGACGGCTTGGCGACGACGCGCATCCTGACAAGCGAAATGCCAGAAGTTCGCGTCGTCATCTTGACGGTTTCGGACGACGACAATGACGTATTCGAAGCCATCAAAAGCGGCGCGCAAGGATACCTGTTGAAAAATTCCGACACGCGCGCCTTTTTTGATTTAATCGAAGGCGCGGCGCGCGGCGAAACGCCCTTGTCGGGACGGCTCGCCTCGCGCATCTTGCGCGAATTTGCCAAGCACATGAATCGCGAAACGGTCGAAATGTCGAACGAAGACGCGTTGAGCGAACGCGAAAAAGAAGTGTTGACGTTGGCAGCCGAAGGACTGACCAACCGCGAAATTGCCGCGCGCGTCAATCTGAGCGAAAACACTATCAAGTATCATTTCAAAAATATCCTCGAAAAATTGCATCTCCGCAATCGCGCCCAAGCCGTTGTGTTTGCAGTCCAAAGCGGCTTGCTCAAGCCCAAAGATTAAACGCCGCGCGACGAACGCGCGCCAAGAAAAAATTAGGCGGAG
>Ga0232057_1044829_pt1 | contig 13574 bp, 14 predicted proteins | sample LAC_MetaT_1_FD_165508 | JGI IMG/M metagenome (GOLD analysis project Ga0232057, IMG submission 165508) | Metatranscriptome of anaerobic ammonium oxidizing microbial communities from anammox membrane bioreactor (MBR) in UC Berkley... | ecosystem: Engineered > Bioreactor > Anaerobic > Unclassified ...
CAAGATTGATAAAGTAGTCAGAAAATACCGGGGCGTGAATGGTAAACGGAACCTTGAGCCCTTTTATTTCATTGTACAAGTCTTTCGTAATGGAATTATGCAATTGAATTCCAAATTCAAAACCCTGCGATTCAATGAAATCTCTGCAACGTTTGATCTTTGCAAGAATTTCACCACGACGAAAACACATGGTACTCAGTTCGATTTTCATATGCTCCAGTATAGAAACTTTTTTCCGAAATGAAAGATGAATTTCTAAATAAATTGCAATAATTGAACTGGTAGAAAAGAATTTGCTAAAAGTTATTGAGTGATAGGAAATGGATTCTCAGCGGCGGGGTTACTCGTCATGTAGCTTATATTAATTCTTACGTGTGTTTAAGAAGGCACTAATTTATAATCTTACCATAACTTGTAGTTGGTGCCTGCTTAAAGAATCAAGACGATCCCCGTGTTTGCCTTGGGCGTCATCATCCCGCAGGCCAGTGGTTAATCTTGCGCGGATACTGGAGTTTAGCAGCGGTAAGTCCGTGAGACGGAGATATTGACCGTCTAACCAGAGAAAAGATGGATATGGAAAGTATGAGTTGTTTTCTAAGACAGGTATGCAAGACACATCCATATAAGTTCCATGTTATTAATATTGATGGTGCCGCATCCCACAAAGGTAAAAGACTCGAAATTCTCCCAAACGTGTTGCTGTCGTTTTTCCAACATATTCTCCTACGCTGAAACCGATAGAGCAGATATAGAACATCCTTCGGCGTAATAATTTTGCTAACAGAATGTTTGATTCTCTGGAAGCGGCGATAGGGCTGGCAGAACAGGGGTGGCTGTTATAGCGAAAAATAAGTGGCTGTAAGGAATTTAACAAATTGGCATTGGTTTGGTGCCATCTAGATTGCGTAATTGAACAACACCTGAGTATTTGGTGAACTGCCAAGACCGCGAATGCTCAATTGTCCTGTTCCGGGCATTCCAAACCCAAACCCGACAACGTTGTTTTGAGTGGCAAAAACACCAGGAGTTCTTTCTTTCACCAATTCCATAACGCTGTTTGCGGTAGAATTTTCAATCTTTTCCCTGGTAATGGTCGTTTCATTCTGTGACATCCTGGGTATTTTTTTTACCTGTTTCACCGATGTCGTTCTCAGAAAAAGCCGGAGACAGAAAAAAGAAGCTGTTTCCGAATAAACAAAAAGTTAAAAATCCTTGTAGTTTTATAATATCCTCCAAATGGTATTTTTAGCAAATATCGGATAAAGAACATGGGGACACCTGCGCAAACACTTTGTATGTGAATAAAATATTATTTTCATATCTTGCTACTATCTCCTTATAATTGTTTATCGTAATTGTCTATCTTCTTTCTCATTAGCCGCCTCGGTAATTTTAAAACGAAACGCTATCTTCTTCTTTGAGACTGCAGGTACTCCCATAATCATTTTTGGTACAAGCGTACATTTTTTTAAAAAGACAAGCGCCGATGTATCCATATGCTTGCATCCCGAAGATTCCACAATCGTCATGCCGCCGTTCGCCCCATCTGACAGAATGAGAATTTCCACCTCAACCTTTCCTTCATGCCCCTTGGAAATGCACTCTTTCGGATATTCCGGCTTTCCGATACCAGCAACCTTTGCAGAAGGGCTTCCTTTTACGAGTTTACTCCCATATGCGCCGGGAGAAGAGTGCACTGACGGATTTATTTCATGGTGATTGTCTTTTTTTCCCTCGGTATTTCCCTTTGTAAAATCCTTCCGCTTATGAGACAATCTTTTTTCCTGTTTTATGTCAATTACCGGTGAGTTATTCATGGCATTCCCGGTGTTAGAAGCATTTGCTTCATTGCTGTTATCCTGCACTTTATCAAGTGTTATTAATTCCTCTGTTCTCAAATCCTCACTATTTTCTTTCTGAAAAACTGGTTTTTCCAATACGTCTTCATTACCGGGAAGAGTCGGAGAGTCATACGCATCTCTTTTTTCAGTCCCTGCTGATTTTTTTTCTGAAGACAGACCTTCAGCCGATCTGATAAAACCTACCAACTCCACTTCAACACATGAAGCACCCTGCTCCATCAGCACCATTGAATCCCGGTATGCACTGTGCACGTAAATAAACACTCCAAATACCGCAGCATGAATTGCAAGTGATAAAATGATCCACAGCCATAATTTTTCATATCTCATATCGTCCGATCTTCATGCAGCACGAAATTGCACAATCCTCCTTTTAAATTTCTTTATGCTTTATTGAGGCATATAGGGTATCACAAACGACATTCCTCTTACTTCTCCAACCACGGCATCAATGCGATACACCTCTCTGATGGTCTCGGTATTGATTATCTCCTTGCCTCCTCTGGCGTAAAGCTGCCCGTTTTTGAAAAATAGAAATCTGTCTGCATATCGCATCGCCATATTCACATCATGGAGGACAACTACTGTAGTGATATTCAATTCCTTTGTTATTCTTTTCAACAAACTCATTATTTCAAACTGATGTTTTATGTCTAAATGGTTAATCGGTTCATCAAAGAGAAGTATCCTTGGTTCCTGTGCCATAATACGGGCAATCATGGTCATCTGCCGTTCTCCTCCAGATAGCTCTGTATATGGCTGTTTTCTGATTTCCTGCAAACCTATCAGTTTTAGCGCCTCTGCTGTTCGATCATAGTCTTTTTTTGATGGCAAAGAAAATATATGGGATGCCCTGGCGGTAAGGACAACATCCTCAACGGTAAAAGGGAAAACAGGGTTATGAAATTGAGGTAAATAGCCGATGATTTTCGCTCTTTCTTTTATAGAGATGCTTTGTAACGATTGATGGAAAATAGTCACCATGCCTTCACGGTATGGCAACAACCCGGCTAAAATCTTGAGAAATGTCGATTTACCACTCCCGTTACAGCCCAATATGACAACAAACTCACCTTCTAAAATATCAATTGACATATCATGGATCACCTTATTTTGGCCATACCAAAAATTAAGGTTAAAAGTAGATATTGCCATTATAGATTCTCTTCTCGCATCCGGCCGCTCTTGAGCAAATAGACAAATACAGGGCCACCAATAATCGTAGTGAATATACCAACAGGCATCTCAACATCAGTGATACTTCTTGATAAGGTGTCAACAAACAACAAAAACGATCCCCCAATAACAAAACTCAAGGGTTGATTGCGCCGGTTATCAACCCCAAAAACAAGCCTTACAAAGTGAGGGATAATGAGACCGACCATCGGAATAATACCTGCTACCGACACGGTTGAGGACGATACCAGTGCGGCCGGTATGATAATAAGCAGTCTTTCGACAGTTGGATTAAGACCAACGGCAAGGGATTCTTCATCTCCAAGCGCAATTACATTCATTCTCCATCTCATGATCAAGAGCCATGCAGTTCCTATTATGATGGGTATTATGCAGGATCTTACTTTTGACCAAGTTGCATAATGAAGATTGCCTATCATCCAATGCACGATGCTCTGGAGTTTGAAAGGATCCGTGACATATTGGACAAATGCAAGCAGAGAGGTAAAGAAGCCAGAAACAATTATTCCTGCAAGTATCAGCGAAAGTAGTGAAACGCCTCTTCTGGTAAGAGAGAGAAAATAGGTCAATGCGACAGCAAGCATTCCAAAGAGAAATGCCACTGGCTGAACGGAGAAATCGTTTAACAATGCCAGCGAAAGCGCCGCTCCAAACGCCGCGCCCGATGATATACCGAGGATAAACGAATCCACAAGGGGGGTTCTTAAGACATTCTGGATAGAGTTGCCTGCAATTGCAAGGGAACCTCCCACAGCAAAGGCTAACAGGATTCTGGGCAGGCGGACATCAACAATTATGGTGTATAACATATCGTTATTCGTATTGGAAGAACCATTTGAATGCCTGCAAAAAAGCCAGCGTATTGTTTCTTTTGGCGCTGCAATGTCAGAACTACCGACAAACATTGATGCTGCTATGAATATCAGTGGCATTGCATAGAAAACAAGGTCTTTCCTAAAAAAAGGTCACGATGATCCGTTTTCTCTTAAAAAGTTATGTTATACAGCATCTGAAACATCTTGTCCAATTCCCGCTTCGAATCTAAATCACACAACAATTCCGGATGAAGCCACGCAGCCATAAGCTTTAAGGCATACTGAAATTTCAATGTCCAGAGGTCACAATGAAATACTTCTGGAAGTTCATATACTCTTTTGTTCCTGATAGCTTTTATATTCCTTAATTGTTTATTGAGCATGAGGTCCCTAGGATCAAGACGTTCATTATGCCACATGATAATAACCTCTGGGTTTGCTGAAATAAGCCTTTCCATCGTTATGACGATATGTTCCTTTGTTTCTGTGCAAATATTTTTTCCCCCGGCCATTGCTATCAAGTCGTCTGCAACGCTACCTTTACATGAAGTATTTAACAGACTTTGAGCCCATAGGTAGTAGACTGAAGGATTTTTGCCCTTATCAACGGACCCGATCTGTTCAGCTACAGAAGCTATTTCGCATTGAGTATACGCAATAATCTCACTCGCCCTTTCTTCGTTATTGGTAATGACACCAAAAATTTTTATTTCGTGGAAAACGTCTTCAATCGAATCCATAAAAACCCCCAAAACAGGGATTCCGGCATTCTCAATGGCTTCGATAGCCTCCGTTTGCTGAGCCCACATGATAACCAGATCTGGTCGGAGAGCGAGAATACCTTCAACACTAACAGAATCCCAGTTGCCAGGCGCAGGAAGTCTCTTGTCTTTTATCCGTTTGTCTAAAGCCGCATAGTATGGATATACATCGGTCTGGTATACATTTGTTGACACTCCGACTATTCGATTTCCCTGATTAAGCATATAGATACCGCTTAAAGCACTTTCTATCAAACAAACAATCCGCTTCGGATGCGCTTTCAGTCTGACTGTTTTATTCCGAAAATCCATTATTTCTAAAGTATGAGCTGATACAGAAACAGCATGAAGAACCACGGACAAAAACAAAAACCACTTCACTGGTAGCCTCTGTGCAAACCAAATATTTTTCAAGGTGAGTTCACAATTAAAAAGTTACCACAATCGAGGCCAGAGTATTAAATCCAGGATCCTGAAATTGCCAAGGCATTTCAAATTTTTTATTCAGTATGTTATTTACATCTACAACCAGGTCGGCTGTGAAATCACGATTTTGATAAAGCTGTTTTTGCGCCTTCATATTCATAATGACATATCTGCCAAAGTCGTTTCTTCCACCCTTCGAGGTGCTATCGTAATATCTGCCTATATACTGACAATAGGGACTGATATTCACTTCGTATGGAAAACTTGCCGTGATGCCAAAATTTGCAACGATATCGGGCACAAATGGTACATCGCTGCCGTCCTGATCTGAGTCAACATCATTTTCAACTTTTGTCTTGGTGATTGTAGTATTGGCAAAACACTTAAGCATGTTGTCTATTTGATATTTCCCTTCAATTTCTACACCATAGGCATAACTCTCTCCAGCGTTGACAGACCGCGTTTGGGAGGGATTGCCGCTGACAACATTTTCAACGATAGCATCATCTATCCTGTTATAAAATCCTCGTGCACCAAACTGCAGATTACCGTTTAACCGTATATCTGAACCCAAATCCAACCCGATGCCTTTTTCCGGTTTAAGTGATAGATTTGGCAACTGACCGTTTTTACCGGGCATGCCAAGGTCTGACAATTTTAATGTTCCGCCTACAGATTTTGCTGATGGCACTAAAAAAGTTGAACCGGCATTAGCATATATACCGATATCTTTAGATACATTATATCGAATACCTGTACTCCAAAGAAAGCGGTCCCACGACTTGCTATCTTCTGACGGTTCAGAGCCACCAATCAAATCGTAATCATGTCTTGTGTAACCATAACGCCCTCCCACTCTAAAGACCCAGTTGTCAATAATTAATTTTTCCTGTACATATAGCCCACAGGCATCAGCGTTCACATCATTACCCGTCGTATCAATTCCATTGGTTTCTGTTTCTGTCTTATATCTCACATGCTGCAGATCAGATCCTATGGTAAGTAAGAAACCTTCTGTGTGTTCATAATTAACAAAGACATCAGCGGGGAAAATATGTTGAACAACTCTGTCTTTTTCACGCAGACTCAGATTTACGGGAAAATTGTCCTCCTCCCAGTTTCTGTCATAATGACGATAGCCAGCCTTAAGATGAAGAGATATGTCTTTGTTCAATTGATTTTCGTATGCGGCGTTTATCGTATCATAATAGTTTTTGAAATCACGGTTCGGTCTCCCAACATCGCCGGTATGCTCTGTGTGATGAGCAAATATCGAAACCTTCGATTCTGGTGTCAAATAATAGGTAGTCTTAAAAAAGGCTTTTGTCTTTTTGTACTCAGGATCATCAAGCATATTGAGCCATGATGGGTTCGTGCCATAGTTTGTATAATCGGACTGTTCATAATTTGCACCGAATAGATAATGAACATTTCCCTTACTATTCTCATGATAGGCACTGCCGGTAAGCGTATTCCACGAGCCATATCCGGTAGATATTGTTGTCATTGGCAATAATATTTTATCTTTTGTAATCAGATTTGTTGCGCCTGCAAGGGGAGACTGGTTACCGGCGAAATCCATAGACATATAATTTGGATAGAGCACGGTTGGGCCACGATGCACTTCGATAGTATTAAGGTATTTGTTGTCAAGGCTCATCGTGTCAACAAAAGAATCCACAGGAAGGCCATCCAACATATAGATATTGTATTTTGGCCCCAACCCGCCATAGGATCCCCAGTTTGCATCATTTCTGGAAAGTGGATTCACAAAGGCACCTGGTGTATACCGCAATGCCTCCGATAAATTTCTATTCGTATAGGTTACACCTTGGATGTCCTCCTGAGTAAGTATGTCTATTTTATGCGTAATTTCCTCTGATTTTTGAGGCAATTTTGATGCGGTAACAACAATTTCTTCGGTTTCCTCGTCTTTTTCCTTCATCTCTGCCTTTTCTTCGCCAATCTCTGTCTCTTCAGCATAGGTTTCTGGAAAAGCTGGAGACGATGCTAATAGAAAGTTGCCTACACAAATAATTGTAAATAAATATTTGTTTTTCATCACATTCCCCTTAGTATGCTCTAAATTTTTCAAAACACAACTGACACTCGATATAGTTATCACTATGCCTCAGGTTTGGTAAAATACTGCTTTCGAATGAACGTATTCCAGCCTCAGGGGATTGATAAATAACCTGAACATTACTGGTAAATACTTTAAACTTCTCATCATAACCACAATTTGGACATACAAAAAAATTACATGTTCTCAAGATATTCTCCTCTACACTATAAATTTAAAAATATTATTAATATGATATACGTGCTACTATTAAATAAAAAAATATTTAACGCTTTGTAACCTACTGTCTTGTATGAAATTTTTTTGTCCGATTCTTCCAAACGGAATCGGACAGGAATTGACACCTTGGATTTAACGGGTACGCCTCCTATTCTTTCTGGCTGAAATCTCCAGCGCTTTACCGCTTTTAAAGCCGCTTGATCAAGAAGTTGATAGCCGCTACCTTGTTCAACTTCAACTGTGATTGGCACACCTTTCTGGTCTACCTCTACCTTCAATATCACCAATCCCTCTTGGCGCATTTGTTTTGCTAGCTGAGGGTATTCTGGAGGCTGATTCCGCAAATAATCAGGCTTAATTTTTGTTATTGTCGTTCCTTGCGAAGATGGTTGCGTAATCCTGGGGGCTTCCTGTTTTTTTTTCAGTAATTGATTCACCGGGTTTAGCCACCTCTATATCAGGTTGTAGAGGTTTAACTGCTTCCTCTTGTTTTACCACAACAGGCGTAATGAATTCCTTTGTCTCCATATTGGACTGCGGTAATGTAACTGGGTCTTCCTTCGGTGTTGCCTTAACTGTTTCTTGTTGATTTTCCATCACAGGTTTACTAGGTTTCACTATATCTGCCTCTGGCTGTTGTTGCTTAACCAGTTCCTGATGTTGTTCTGTTATGGGCACAACAGATTCAACTGCTTCCGTGTCTGATTGCGATAAGGCGGCCACCAGATCTACATCAATAGCCCCGTTTGTCGATTCAACGCTGTATTGAACAGATTTGACAAGAAATTTTCCACCAATGAAAAATAAAATTCCATGAATGAATAAGGCAAGGATAAATCCTTTTATCACGCCGTGATTGACTGGTTTCACCTTATGATAGCCGAATCTGTAAGTTGTCATTTTTGCAAAGATTCCGGCTGTCTTGTCTGAATGGCAACTTTCGTGATTCCTGAAGATCTTATCTCGTCGAGGATTTGAATTGCACTGCCAAAAGAAGCGTCCTTGTCTCCATTAACAAAAACCTTCGTGTCGGGGTTTTCTGCCTTTAATTGTTTCAGCCGCAGAGACAAAAGATCGGAAGTAAGTTTTGCCTGGTTCAGGTATATATCACCTGATTTAGTTACGGTAACGGTTACTGCGACTTCGCGCTCCTGGGGAGTACCCGTCACGGCGGAAGGTAAGTTCACACGAATACCCTGATTCTTAATCATTGAAAGAGAAACCATTACAAAGGTTGCTAAAAGGAAAAAAACAACGTCAATAAGCGGAATGATCTCTATCCTTGCTTTCCGTCTGGTTGTCGGCAGTGGTATCTTCATGGGTTTTTATCCTGTTTTAATAGCAAAAGTTCGAGATGTGTGGTGGCATCCTCAATCTCATGTCGGGCTTCTTCAAGGCGTGCATTGAAATAATTAAAAGGAATGAGGGCGACAATGGCGGTAAGAAGGCCGTAGGCGGTCGCAATTAAAGCCTCTGCAATGCCGCCCGTAATAACTGTGGGGGAGTCAAGTTCCCTGCCCCCCAAAAGGCCAAAGGCATGTATCATTCCGGTCACGGTACCAAAAAGACCAAGGAGCGGTCCAAGGGTAATAACGGTGTCAAGCACAGGAAGTCCGCGTCCAAAACGCTTAAGTTCTTTATTTGCAGCCTGCAAAAGAGCGTTCGAGAAGGCTTTCTGCCGGTGACGAAGACCGTAAACAAGGGTGGTTGCAACAAAATCATTGCACCCCGCTCCTATTCGCAAGGCTTCTTCAATTTTTCCTCTCTCAACTTCAGAAAATATTTTTTCTATTATTTCCGGACACCTTGATTTTCGTTCACTGATAAGAAAATAAATCCGTTCTATAACTACTGTCAACGCAGCTACAGACGCAACGAGGATAGGCCACATGACTGGCCCTCCTCTTAAGAATAAATGAAACATTATTACTCCTTTTATTATTAAAACCGGAAGGTCAAAGCGGCACGAACCGCAATAGGTTCAACTGATTTAAAATGAATATCATTGTACCCGCCCTCATCCGGACCCGCAACCTCGTTTTTCAAACGCGAGGGATAATAATAATCAATATCATGATTCTTGTTGTCGAGGAGATTAAAACCCTCGACACTGAGAGTCCAGTTCTTATTGAAGTTATACCCTGCTTTTGCGCTCAACAAAGTGGTGGTCGCAGAGCGGACGCTATTGTCTTCAATAAGAGGACGGGGACCGAAAAGCCGTAAACGCAGGTCACTGAAGAAACCACGTTCGCCTGGCTGACGGTACGCAATGCCGATAGCCATAACACTGTCAATTGCTCCAGGAATATGTGTACCTTGAGACCCATCATCCCCAACAGTTTTTCGAAACTCTGCATGCGAAAACGAGAAATCCGCATCCAGTGCGAGCCATTTGGTGGGCGTATAGTAATTTGTCCACTCAACACCATAGCGCCTGCTCGGTGCGCTAGCCTCTGTGCTGCCAGCATCCCCGGCAAAAACCAATTCCGAGTCCACGTCCAGCAACCACAACGCCAGCGTGCTTTGTAATCCTTCTATAGCAGTTGTGCGTACGCCGATTTCCGCGCCTTTTGTACGTACCAATGGATCCGCTGGTTTAACAGGGTCTCCCGTCATTGGATCAACCTTTTGGGTAACCCCCCGTGCATCATTACTGTGAAAACCAAGCCCCCCGCTCAGGTAATACTCCGTTTTAGCCCACGGCCCAAAGATAAGCGACCCTTTGGGGCTAACAATTGCATCGTCCCTTGTACCAGAGTTGCTGGACAAATTGCTATCCACGTCAAAATAATAATAATCCATTCGTAATCCCAAAACTGTGCGGAATTTATCCGCCCATTGAACTTTATTCTCGACGTAGGGGGAAAAACTTGCTTCCCACACATCATCCGAACGGGTTGTCTTTGAAATAGTTTCACCGTTGTAGTCAACCTTGTCCGTACGATGACGTCTGATCGTTTGGAATAAACCGTTTGTAATCGAATCACTGCGAATTTGCAGACCTACGGTATTTTCCATGTCGCGGCTAAATAGCTGACTGTACCAGGTTTGACTTGCCTTCAACCCCCCAACCGCCCGCCTGTCCAGTTGCTCAAATTGATCACCCTGAGGGCTATTAAGAAAGTATGTGAAATCGGAAAACAAATCGAGATCATAGTAAAATCCATATGCCAACACCTTTGTGGAAGAATCTGCATCAGCACGATGCCACTCCGCAGAAAGATTGTAGCGTTGAGAGTTACCACCATCGCTTGAGTTCAGCGTGTCAAAACGGTCAAAGCCAGGAATTTCACTCAGCGCTCGTTTAGCAACTTGGTCAGTCGCAGTCCAATGCCCGGCGTAAGCTGTCGTAGTTACACTATACCCGTGCTCTGCATCCCCCCGACTATAGCTTAATACGCCATTTATCTTCTTGTAATCATCGGGCGTCGACCAGGGACCATCGTTATGGAATAATTCAACAGCATACAGGAGATTTCCACTTCCAATAAGACGAGATGAGGCATAGAGGCCGCGTTCGTATCCAAAACTGCCGCCCTCTACTTGTGCTATGCTGTATGGAAGGGAATCAACATATTTGATATTAGCGGCGCCTGCAGAAGAAAAATCTCCCAGATCTGCATAGTAGGGTCCTTTCCGGAAGTCTACGCGCTCGACCAGTTCTGGAATCAAGATGTTCAAATCTGTATAGCCCTGACCATGCGCATGAGTAGGCAAATTCACCGGAACGCCATTGATCGACGTAGCAAAGTCCGTCCCATGATCTAAGTTAAAACCTCGCAGAAAGAATTGATTCGCCTTACCAGCTCCACTGTGCTGGGTAACAATTACCCCTGGAACTGTCTCCAGAACCTCACCCGGACGCGACAGGGTACGCAACTCTAATTCGTCCTTACCCACTGTACCCTGAGACGCTGCATCTGCTATACCGATCAAACTGTCCGCACGACCATAAACTAACACCTCCGGCAAAAGAGTTGCTGATTCGGTGGATGTTGAATCTGCAGATCGTTGAATAACATCCGGTGAATTACTCGTATTATCACCATTTTCTTCCGATTGACGAGAAACATCCTCATCTGGCAATTCTACCGTAGAAGAACCAACCGTCTTTCCATCGGGGTTAACGGGAGCGGCACATAAAGGGAGCAATCTATTAAAATTCAGGAGTATCGGTAACAATAGCACAGAAAATCTTAGTAAACGTTGTTGCGCATACATCATAAGCCTTCTTTCTTTATATAGAATAAATAATACAAAACACACTCATTGGTCACTTTAATTCTCTAAAAAACCTTAACCCTTAAAATAAAAAACCCATGTCTTCGACAGCAAAAACATAGGTTTGAAAAACATTAAAATTACAGATTATCAAAGAAACTTTGATCTGCATGCCAGCGTAATCTGTAAAATCTGCAGTTATAAACCTTCACCATCTTTACCATCGAAAACTACGTGAAGCAATTACAGGCAGGTCTTCTGGCTCCCGGATCATCCTACTAATCAAGCCTTCCCACCTATTCGAACTAAGGCAGTGGCGGTGTGACGTTCGTTCCCGGTACAGCGGCGGGTCCGCTCCTCATCTCACCTCAGTTAAGAAGTGAGACATGGATTCCCTATTACTCCCAAACATCTGCATGGGAGAATTACCTGTAATCAATAATCATGGAAATGAACAACGTATCTTTAGTTAACGGGCAAAAATCGCGATTAAAATATTTTTTGTTTACAAGCAAAATGTTCTACGCTACACCCCCTGCTACGTTCCTTTGATTATTATTCTTTTTTAAGAGCAATGAGTCTGTATCTTGCGACAATTCCAGTAACAATTGTGTCTCTTCATTTCAAACTTACATCAGAAACTACTAAACCATACTGATGATTTTAAACTTTATAAGACACATTTAGAATAATCGCTCTAAACTTTTTGAAAATCTATATCTTTCAATCACCTCCATTCGCTATTATTTTAATGTTTATCCGTTAAGGACTGTTTGCCTTGTTTAAACCCATTCCAACGACAAGCCGGAAGGAACATTTCATTGCTGATTATGAATAAAAACCTAACAGTATTACCTAATATGTATTCGTGCTACTATAATATATAAAAAAATCAAGATTATGTTAAAATATATCCATATCCCGTTGATGCCATAGATAATCCTCTGTGCTTTACACATTTTGCTGACTTTAATTTCCCGTACGATCCTTCTATTTCTTTCAATTTGTTTTTTATGACAATTATTTTCATACAGAAGTCAGCATTCCGTATTGATATGCTGAACCAATTAGTATTTTTTCTTTTCTTGTAAGCTCATCAAACTTATGGAGCTATTCCTTCTCCCGATGAACTCCGAGTTTTAAGATATTTGATATACTTTCTTTTTATCACGAAGTGCTACGTTTCAAAAAAGAATATCATCAATGTTATTTTTTATCAAGAATATTTTTTAAAATAATCTCAACGCTATTTTAAATACAAAGACAATCCCTGTCCTATCATAACTCTGATAATTGAAACTTTGTATCTCCCATACAAGATTTTGGATCATCATGGAAACGAGTGAGTAAAATTTGCATTTTTATATCTCCGGAAGCATACAGGTCAGAATTTTTAATCGAAGACATTCTTCATCTCTTAGACCGTAGGCCCGTCTCTGGATAATCCGAATTTTGTTATCTAATTCCTTGACAAAACCCAAAGAAACTTTATTCTCCGGTTTACTGTGTGCAGCAATTCCATCCCAGTGCCTTTCTACCATCTCAGCAAACTTCTCATAGGGTTTAAGCCTCTGCCGCTTTATAGACTTTATCCAGCTTTTGAAAAAACGTCTTGCCCATCCCTCCGACTTATAATTCCAGGGCCTTCTAAGTTTTATGTGGGAAAATTCATAATAGTTATTTCTCAATACCATAAAAAATAAGGGTTTTCAGATAAAATAAAACTCTAATAAGTTGTCACGAGTAAGTACCTTAATCTTGCACAAGTGCAAGATTAAGGTAATAATAAAGTTCGTATCATTAAAGGCAGAGCCGATGTTATTAAAGATCGTGAATATCTCAAACTTAAAATACTATCGCCTTTCTTACCAGGATTATGAAAATTTATCCATACAAAACTTAGAAGATCCAAAGATAATTAACCCTACCGGAGTTTGAATCCCTGACAGAGTTGAAGTATAAATTATGTGATGTATATTTTGTCTCTTAC
>Ga0232057_1341494_pt1 | contig 13135 bp, 12 predicted proteins | sample LAC_MetaT_1_FD_165508 | JGI IMG/M metagenome (GOLD analysis project Ga0232057, IMG submission 165508) | Metatranscriptome of anaerobic ammonium oxidizing microbial communities from anammox membrane bioreactor (MBR) in UC Berkley... | ecosystem: Engineered > Bioreactor > Anaerobic > Unclassified ...
ACATTGCCGCGCAGTGAGAACAGCGAGTCGTCAACCTTGTATTTCGCGCGCGCAGCACGGGAGATGTGGAAATGGGAGGTGGGCATGAATGAATTCGTGAGAAACGCTGAAAATTTGTTGGCAAATTTGTTGCCAACATTGCCATAAACGTATATACTTTAGTCAAGACGGGACGTAAGTCCAGATTTGAGAGGAAGGCGGTATATCCACTCTCCCCGATTTATCGGAGCGGCTCAATCTGGGAGTCCCGTTTTTTATTCCCCTCGTGCAAGCCATCTCGCTTTAATGTCCTGCCATGATTTGGTAGTCGTCTTGATTTTGTCTGCAACAAGTTGATAACTTGGGTTTTGCCTCTTGTAAAAATCGTATAAACTCCCCGCCACAAAATCCGCCAATTGTACGAGCGTATGCTGCTGACTATCTACATGCTCTAACGCCATCACACAATCCGACGGTAAAAAACGGTAGAGAATCGTATCCATCGTGGCAATTTGGAACGCTGACGTAAAGTGGCGGTCCAAAAGCACATTCAAGCTTGGATAATCATGCCATATCAAATCTAGTAATTCACAAAGCAAAAAAGCAGAGTTTTCGGCTGTATCTTCAATTCTTCGCCCTTCTTTTTGTACGACAAGCCCAAACAATTCCAAGTCGCTTTCGGCAATGCGTTCCAACACATCTTTTTTGATGCGTTCGCTTGCCGTATACCATTTTAGTTCGGACGGGCTCTTGGCAAAGCGTCCAATGTGTTTGCCTGAATGAAAGGCAGCGCGCCGGATGAGATTTTGCGTTGGTTCAGGATTCTCTGCCAAAACCGCAGTCAATACAAAAAATGATGTTGGCGCGTAAAGCGAACCGCTTTCATCAACGCCGACGTGAACGATGGTGGGCATGGTCACAGTGTAATCAAGAAAAAGTTTTACAGATTCGCAAACACAACATTGCCGCGCAGTGAGAACAGCGAGTCGTCAACCTTGTATTTCGCGCGCGCAGCGCGGGAGATGTGGAAATGGGAGGTGGGCATGAGAATTCCGTTCGTCAATTCACGACAGTTTTACATTCAGCATGATTCGATGTATGGTTGGAGCGCGAGGCGTAAGTCCAAGTTGCAGAGGAAGGTGGTAGATCCACTCTCCCCGATTTTTTCGGAGCGACTGAATTTGGGGGCCTCGCTTTATTACTTTGCAATTGCAAGCGCTCGGTTTGCCAATTCTTGCGGCAATGTCTTGTATGCAGCGAACGTTGTGATATTTTTCTGAGTGATCCCAATTTGATATTCAATCCCGCCGCGATGTTGATGACTCAAAGAGGGGTGCGTTTTCACTTGTTCGTTCGAAAAGACCCAATACAGAATTTCATCCACCCAAACTCCAATGAAAATAAACACATCGCACACATCCAATTTCAATTGTTGAAAATTCATCCAGAATGGTTCCGAAGAATCATAGTGCAATGCTTTGGCGCTCACCGTGCCGCGTTGTTTTGTCTGAATCGCACGCGCGGCTTTCACCTCGACGCGCACGCCCTCTAGCCACAAATCGTACTGCCCTGCATAATCCGAATCCAGCGCGCGTGTCGGTTTTTGAAAACGCGGTTCAATGTCTTGCAAATGCTGCTCGCCCCAAATTTGTCCAAACACGCGCGGCGCTAAACCAAATAAATCAAGATAACGATTGGATGAAACATAATTGGCGCGTAATTTTTCGTACTCACGAAAGGATAGGGCGCGGCGTTCCACGAGAAACGTTAAAATAAATTCATATTCGTTAAATGGAAAAACCGAAACCAAGCTCTTTAACCGCGCTTGCAAAAGTTTCTGGTCGCGGGGTTCGAGTCGAGCGCTGAGCTGATTCAGATACGCGCGTAATTCTTGAGCGGTCATTTTTCAATTTCAGGAAACGGATTCTCCCACTGCCAGCCCGTTTTTCCTGTTTCGCGAAAATGTTCTAACCGTCGGATTGTGATTTCCGCAAAAATGGGATCCAGATCAAACGTATAAACGCGTCGCCCAAGTTGTTCGCCTGCAATCAGCGTCGTTCCCGAATGAGCGAAAAAATCCGCAATCAATTCGCCTTGACGCGTACTCGCTTGCACGATGCGTTCGATTGCTTTTAGCGGTTTCTGCGCGTAGCATCCCGATACATTTTCTTGCATCCGATAAAACACCTGTTGAATGTCCACCCAGACGTTTCCCGCGCGGATATTTTCCGATTTGCTGCGTTCCAAATTTTCTGTTACGCGTCCATTCACCTTTTTATAATAACCGCGCAAAATTTTAGGAATATCCGTGTATTCCGCCTCGACGTTGAATTGGGGATTGCCGCGCGTATAGTACAACAACTCTTGACGTACCCACATCCAATTTTTTTGCGTCCCATAGCCGCGCTGATTTCGCATCGTAATAAAATTACGCGGGCGCAGCGCGGAAAAATCGCGCATCAAAATCATAAAATCGGGCAAAGGTTGAAAATGGTCCGAAACATCCGCGCCGAGCCAAACATAAAAATGCGCGTCGTCCGCCATCGCTCCCAGCGCGTTTTCCACCCATTGGCGCGAAAAATTCAAATACGTTTTCAGTTCAATTTTTGACAAACTCGCCGTGTTCGCATTGCCCACTTGAACGTTATACGGCGGGTCATTCAAGACAAGCCGCGCCTTTGCAGCTTGCATAATTTTTTCCACATCTGCGCGTTTCGCCGCATCCAAAACGCCGACGCGATGTCCAGCGTTTGGGTCTTGCCAAATCTCGCCATATTGCAAACGGCACAACGGCAAAATTTTCGCGCGCGTTTCAGAATCAAGGTCGAGGCGCGGCAGACCTTCCGTAGTGGTATGCGCTTTGGGCTTGGTTTCCCGCGTCATCGGCGTCTCGAACAATGCGTCTTGCTTTACCGTTTTCATATCACCAACCCCATCTCCATCTGTTTTCGCTCCCCCTCACTCTCTCCCATCCGCACGCCGCGCAGATTTTCGATATTCACCACTGCGCCAAATAATGTTATGTCCGCGTTTCAAACAATTCACGCGGCAATCCCGACTGCCGAATGATGCCGTGCAATGTTCCAATTCTCAATTCTGCATGGTCTGGTACGGGTACCGTGCGCGTCGTATTCTCTTCTTGCTTTTGCATCATCATGTGACCGCCGTTTTGACGCACGAATACAAAGCCATTCCGTTCGAGAATTTTACGCGCGTCTCTACCTGACATTCTACGCAGCTTTGGCATCTTTCACCCGCGCAGCTTTTTTGGATTTGATGATTGGCACAGTGGGCATGATTGGAGTTACATACGTTTCTTTTTTCAAGCAGCGTTGAATTTCTGACTGCGACGCCACCTGAAAAAACCCTTCCACCGCCTCCAATAGATTCATACGCGCTTGTTCCACTGTATCCCCTTGACTGACAATATCCAATTCAGGACACGTTGAAACATATCCATCATCTTCCCGTTCAATGATGGCAGTAAGCTGTAACACTTGATTCATTTTCAATGCCTCCACAAATTTTCATGCACTACCCGCGCCTTATCCCCACAAGACTATTCCGCCGTTTCAACACCGTCATAAATCCCTGCGATCGAAATCTCGATTCCCACCGATTTCAATTTGAGTGTGTCTGTTAATTCTTCAAGCGCTTCAAATATCCAGAACTTGGTTTTATCGCGGCGAAAGACTTCGACTGAAACGCGCGCTTGATCAATCATCACATATTCTTCCAAAGACGGAATTTGACGATATGCCGCGAATTTGCGCGAGCGGTCATAGTTGCTGGTGGATTCGCTCAAGACCTCAAAGATTACAACAGGATTTAAAACCACATCTTGCCGTCTCGCCTCAAATTCGATTTTGCCGCAGATGAGCATCACGTCGGGATAGGTGAACATGTTTGCCTTGAGAATACGCAAACGCAAATCGTTGACGAACGAGCGACATGGCAATTTATTTTTGCGAATTACCGATTCGAGCGCAAAAGAGACATTGACCGCAATTTTGTTATGGGTCGCCGTTCCACCCGACATGTCATAAATTTCGCCATTCACAAATTCATGGCGCGTCTCGGAGCGTTCTTCCATCTTTAGATATTCTTGTGGCGTGTAAATCTTTTTTCGTGCAACCGCCATTTTTATTTCCTCCAAAACCCCCTATGCACCGCGCGCGCTTCATCCTCAATCACGGGTCCGAAATCAAAAATCAAAAATCAAAAATCAAAAATTCTCTCACCCCGTCACCGTCTCGCCGCTTTTTACGCCCTCTTTCGGAAAAACGCTCGCGGGTAAATTGGGAAAAATTTCGACGTTGCGCCCAAGCGTAATTTTTTCGGGAATTTGCGTGCGCTTGCCAATGACCGTAATGCCGGTATTCAAACGCGTCGGCGACAATTGATTCGGCGTGTTATCGCCGTCCACGCCACTTTGCGCGCCCGCGCCAATCACAACGCGCTTGTCCGTAATCACGCGGTCCACCAGCGCGCCCGCGCCCACGTATGTATCCTTCATCAAAATCGAATCGCGCACCACCGCGCCCGGCGCGATATAGACGCCGGGCCCAATCACCGAACGCGTCACCGTACCGTCAATGCGGCAGCCGTCGCATAACAGATTGCCGTCCACCCGCGCGTTGGCGCCGACATATACCGCCGGACGTTCCTCGCTGCGCGTGTGAATTACCCAATCGGGGTCGTACAAATCCAACGCGGGCGTTTCGCCGAGCAGCGCCATATTCGCTTCAAAGTATGCCTGAATCGTGCCGACGTCCGCCCAGTATCCTTGATAATTGAAACCGAACACGCGCGCGTTTTTGATGAGCGCGGGCAAAACGTCGCGCCCGAAATCGTGATGCGTCAAACCTTCGCCGCTGAGCCATTGCTGCAAGAACGAACGCTTGAACGCATAAATGCCCATCGAAGCGGTGGTGCTGCGCGTGCGTTTCGGTTTTTCTTCAAACTGCGTCACACTGCCATCCGAATCGAGCGTGACCATGCCGAACCGATGCGTGTCGAACGGACTCACCGAGCGCACGCCAATCGTCACATCCGCATCCGTTTCCGTGTGAACGCGCAGTAACGCGTTGTAATCCATTTTGTAAATATGGTCGCCCGCCAAAATCAAAACGTGGTCGGCGTTATTTTCGGCGATGAAATCAAAATTAAAACGCACCGCGTCGGCCGTGCCTTCTTGCCAGGTGCCGCCCTGGCCGCGCGCGCGCTGGAACGGTTGCAGCAAACGCACCCCGCCGCGCGCGCGGTCAAGATCCCACGGTTTGCCGATGGCAATGTGGTCGTTCAATGAACGCGGCTGATATTGCGTCAACACGCCGACATTGTAAATGCCCGAATTGACGCAGTTCGACAAGGTAAAATCAATCAGGCGATATTTGCCGCCGAACGGGACGGCGGCTTCGGCGCGATGCGATGTTAAAACGCCCAGCCCGCGCCCTTCCCCGCCTGCGAGAATCATGGCTAGAATGTTCATTTTCTCACCCCCACCGTCGCGCCGCTTGGCACAATGTCTCCAAATGGCTTGAACGCTTCTTCGTCCGCGCGCGGGACAATGACGACATTGCGCCCGATCGAAATGTTGGCGGGAATATGCGCGCCTTTGCCAATGACCGTAATGCCCGTGTTGATTTTGTCCGGTTCAAGTTCATTGGCTTTGTTATCTTTGCCAAAACCGAGCTGCGTGCCGGCGCCAATCACCGCGCCCTTGTCCACGATTACCTTGTCCAACACGGCGCCGGGGCCAACCCATACGTCATTCATCAAAATCGAATCGCGCACCACCGCGCCTTCGGATACGTACACGCCCGGCGACAACATCGAATGTTCCACGCGCCCGCGAATATTGGACCCGTTCGCCACCATACTGCGATGAAGTTGGCCCTGCAAACCAACTTTGACGGGCGGACGCTCCGAACTTTTGGTATGAATGACCCACGACGGGTCGTCGAGATTCAACGGCGGCGTCGGTTCCAGAAACGCGAGATTGGTTTCCCAATACGATTGAATCGTGCCGACATCCACCCAATAGCCCTCGAACGGATACGCATAAACGCGCATGGTTTCAATCATGCCGGGAATGACGTGTTTGCCAAAATCTAAATCGGCGTGATTTTTACTTTCGGCTTCAAGTTGTTCCGCCAACGTGTGCGCGTCGAAAATGTAAATACCCATCGAGGCGAGCGTGCCTTTATCGCGTTTTTTCGGTTTTTCAAAAAACGCGCGGATACGCATGTCCTCGTTCACGCTCATAATGCCGAAACGGTCGGTCTCGGCGAGCGGCACATTCATCACGCCGACGGTGAGGTCGGCATTTTTTTCTTGATGAAATTTGAGCATCGGGCGATAGTCCATTTTGTAAATGTGGTCGCCCGACAAAATCAAAACATGGTCCGCGCGTTGTTCGCGCATATCGTCCACATTTTGATACACCGCGTCCGCCGTGCCGCCGTACCACTGTTCGCGTCCGCGCGCTTGATAGGGCTGCAAGAGACGAATGCCGCCGCGCGCGCGGTCGAGGTCCCACGGCTTGCCCACGCCGATATGGTCGTTGAGCGAGCGCGGGCGATACTGCGTCAACACCGCGATATTGTAAATATCCGAATTGACGCAGTTGGACAATGTAAAATCAATAATCCGATACCGCGCCGCGAACGGCACCGCGGGCTTGCTGCGTTCTTCCGACAGCACCGACAAGCGCGTCCCCGCGCCGCCAGCCATAATAATTGCGAGTACGTTAGACATTCATTCACCTCTGAATGACATCCGCGAATAACGCGAATAACGCGAATTTTAGAATCGCGCTTTCTTGGAACGATACATTTCGGGCGTCCAGATTTTACGATCCCATTCCATCTTGTTCCGCGAACCAAAATTTACAAGACGCCAACCTCTAATCCCGTTGCTTTGAGATAATTCAACACCTGAGCTTCTTCATTTGTCGTCAGACGTTCCAGCGCTTTGATTTCAACAACAATCTTGTCATAGCATACAAAATCTGCGCGATATTTCTTTTTAAGCAGGCGTCCTTTGTAATATAGAGGCAGGTCTTTTTGCGCCATGAACGGAATATCGCGCAGTCCTAATTCAATCTCCAAACATTCCTGATATACCTCCTCTAGAAATCCTACGCCCTGTTCGTTATACACATCCATTGCGGCGCCAACGATTTTGTACACTTTGTCTTTGAAAAGTAAATCGTTCATTTGCGTCCTCTTTTTGAATTCGTGCGATTCGTATAATTCGCGGATTCTAAACCAGCCCGTGCAGGATTGGGCGCAATTGCTTCTCCCGCGCCTTTAGCAAAGCGAGTCGTTCATTCGCGTTCGCTTTTTATTCTGAATTCGTGCGATTCGTGTAATTCGCGGATTCTAAAACAGCTTGGTCAATGTTGGCAGTAACTGCTCCTCCGCCACCGTCTTCCACGACATTTTTTCGGCGAGCGCGCGGCCGTCTTGCAGCAGCGTCCAGGCGTCATGCCCTTGGCGCGGCAAGCGCTCGATAATTTTCACCGCCGCGCGATAACTCTCCGCCGCTTCGATTTGGTCGCGTTCGTACGAACCGATATTCAGCAGCGCGCGCGCGTTCGGATATTCCCACCCAGAGGGCAGCGTGATGTAATCCGCCAACACGATATTGTTCAAACCAAGCCCGCCGCATTTCTCGATAAAATACGCGCAGCCGCACGCGGTTGACAAACAACACAACGCGCCGAACGTCAACGGTTCCAATTGCGCGATGCCGAACGGCTCATAGATGCTTTGTCCAAATTCCAAATCCGCTCCGCGGCGAATATCCATAAATTCCATCGTCGCCGGCATCCGTCCGCCATTGCGTTCGCGCGTCCAGCCGAATTGATTCGACAACACGATGCGGCTCGCGCGCGCGCGCGCATTAAAAGTTTGAATATGGCGATAGTAATCAATTTCCAAACCCTGCAAATCGCCATTGCCGACGCGATGATTCACGGGCCAACCGTACTCGCGTTCCCAACGCCACACCTCTTCCGCCGCGCGCCCCGCCGGAATCGCCGTGCTGAGCGTGAACAAGACCGCGCTCTCGCCGCGCGCCGCGAGCAATTGATCCAAATGTTCCATTACGCGAATATCGCGCCATAACGCTTTGGACACGACCATGCGCGGCACATGCGAAAACACCCACGTCGGACGAAAACCCAACAGATTGCGCGCATATTCCGCGAGGCGGTCTTTGCTAATCCAGCGTTGGTCGAGGTCAATCGTTTGCGCGGGGACGCCGTTGTACGCCAACGCGATGGGCCGCCGCGCAAAATGCGGCGACAAAAATTGCAATTCGTTCAACGTCAAATCGCTCACCGCGAGAAACGCGTCGAACCCGCTCGCCGCGTTGAGCATCGCGTGCCGATAATTCCACCCTTGGTCGCCAAACAAATCAGAGACATACAAATTTTCCTGCCGCGCGCGTTGCAACACATTGTAAAAACGCGTATCGTGGCCCCGGTCGTTTTCGACGATGGGCCGCATCGTTGCGACTTCGTGCGCGTAAAAAACGCATTTGTACGCGCCGGGCTGACGATGAATCGCCGCGAACGCCATCGGCAAGCCGAGCCATTCATGCGCGAGCAGCGCCGCGCGCCCCGGCTGCCAATTCACCAACGCGCCCAGCGCGGCGAACGACGGCGCGGCGGCGGCGAGATACCAGTTGTATTCACCGTCCGCTTCGTACCGAAAACTATTGATGTAAAATTGTTCCGCGAAAAAATATTTTGTTTCGCGCACGCTCGCAGGATTGACATTGTGCGGATCAATCAATAAAATTTCATGCTCGTACGCGCCAAATCTTTTCTTGCCGTACACGAGATAGACGTGATAATCGCGTTCGACCTGATTGAACGCACGCGCGAGTTCGGGCGCCACGTCGTTTTCGCCGCGCCACGTCAAATAGCGCGCGTGAAATTTATTTTTGGGTTCAAACAGCCGCGTCATGTCCAAATTGTCCGCCGTATTCAACGGGCCGACAAGGATGGTGCGTTTCACCGCCGCGTTGTACGCCGGTTGGGCTAAAAGCCCATCCAGCACCGCGCCGATACCGCCAAGTTTGATGCCTGCTTCGTGCGTCGAGTGAACGACCAGGTCGAGGGTTTGATTCATTGTCATTCTCGGAAATGGGATTTGTACGCGCTTATCTTAAATGGGACATTGGATGCTGTCAATGACGGGATCGAAAATTTGTTTTCCCTTTCCGCGCATCCCGCGTATCCTTTTGGCGTCAACCTCCGACGGGTCGGAAAATGAGGAACAGTATGGAAAACTATACGCTGACCACCAAACGGGTTCCAGACCTTGCCCGCGCGTTTATTTTGGAAGCGGGCAGCATTGACCGTTTGCTGGTGAATCCCGGCCGCAAACTCTTGGGCGTCGAACGCATGAACGCCGCGTACGAGGCGACGACGACGTGGTGCCGCGCGTTATGGGAGCAAGGATTTTTACCGCGCGATGCACAGCAAATTTGCACCATGACAGTCTTGGCGGAAGGCATCGGTCACAATCTCCCCGCCGCGTTGGCAACCGCGCTCGCGCCGCAACATCAACGCGGCGACAATTTTATGGGCGTCAGCCGTTTTGCGTTAGCGAAAAATGAAAACGATGCGTATGTCCCCTTCGACGCGCGCGTAAAATATCTCCGCATCGAATCGCCCGCGCCCGTGTGGGTGATGCTCGACACGATAGCGACGGGCGCGACGTTAGTGCGCGGCTTGGAAGCCGCGTTCGCCAATGCAGCCAAACCGCGCGAAATTTTATTGGGCGCCCCGGCGGGTAGTTTGGTTGGCGCAAAAAAAATCGCGGAACTGTGTGTCCGCGAAAACGTTTCCATCACCTTTTTCTTTTTCGGCGCGATATTCGGCTTGTGGCAAGATGGCACCGCATTGCCTTGGTGTCATCCCGACACCATCTTTTCCGGCGCGCCGCGCGGTGAAAAAAATCGCGCGCTCACTGCGCGCCTTTTCAACAACCTCGAAGGATTCTGTTCTGTCGGCGATTGTTCCGCAAATTTTTTTGATGTGACGGAAGCGGAAAAGATTTTGCGCCAAGAAGAGAAGCGATTTGGGTGGAACCTTTCCCATTCCGTTCTCTCCTGATTTGAGGAGAGGGGCTGAGTGACACCAACGCATCTCAAAAATGGAAAATCAATAAAAGTTGTTACGCTTTCCCCTGAACATTATGCGCGCTGGCGTGTCGGGGCGAGGAATCCATTACCTCTCGCACATCCTTCCGATTCAAAAATCCCGCGCGCAAGTTCTCTGGTGTCTGTTCTGCAATAAAGTGAATGAATGTGCGCGCTTGGGCAAGTGATTCTTCTGCCAATGCAGAATTGCCGCGCGCCTGTTCCATCTCTGCGCGCAAGGAATGAATTTGCCACAGCATCCACCGCGAACCGATAGCTTGTGCTGCTGCGCCCGCGCGTGCTAGCGCGTTGAACGCCTCGGTCATTTCGCCTAAATGAAACGACGCGCGGGCATGATAATGCCACGCATCGGCGAGATACAAATTGACATGAGTAGATTCCAAGCGTCGAATGAACTCTGTACATCTGGCGCGCACGTTTTGCCAATCGCCGCGCGCCGCTGCCAAGATGAGCGCAGCGCGCTCGATATACATTTGATAAATCAATAAATTGTTTGCGAGCGCCAAGGTTTCACGCGCGTTTTGTAACTGTTCTGCCGCGCGTTCCAGTTCTCCTGCTTCGGCGTAAAATTCAGCCAACGCGGCATGACTCAATGGCAAACCGCGCGGAAAAACTTGGATCTCTTCCCGCGTTCGTTCCCCAAGTTCTATCGCATATTTTGTCGCGCCGAGCCGCGCATACGCGCGTGCCAATTCGATTTGCGTGTCCAGATGCGGGGCAATGAATCCGGCGCGGTCCCCAATCTGAATACACTCGCGCATTTTCGCTATCGCCGTCGCAAACTCGCCGCGTTCCATGTGTGCAACGCCCACCGCGAACAAGCTGAACGATTTGCCCCACAAATTGCCGATGCGGTCTGTGATGCGATATGCTTCGTCGGACAAATTCAACGCTTGGTTCATTTCTCCCGCATAAATCAAATAACTTGCGCGGCTGCTCAAATTGTCCGCAAGCATGGGTAAATTATCCAGTTCGCGCCACAAGTTGTTTGCTTCTTGCAGTGACGCGAGGCCGCGCTCGAAATCTCCTTCCCCAATGTATACGCCGCCCAAATCATTCAACGCGTAGGCAGTGAGTTCGCGCAGCTTTAATTCGCGCGCGAGTTTCAGCGCGGCTTCACCGCTCGGGATGGCATCATGCGGTTGATTTGCGCGCGAATACACCAGCATTTGCAGCCACAATGCTTTTGCTTCCGCCGCGCGGTCATTCAGCTCACGCGCGCGTGTGATGGCTTGATGGGCAAGGATGGATGCGTGTTCAAAATCAAAACGCGCGTTCGGCGTGGCATAAATCGGAATCCGTGCGAGGACTGCTTCGAGCTCTAATGTCGAATCTTGTCTTGTGCGCGCCACCGCTTCCATCACAGCGTAATTTTCTAACGCGTTGTCGTACTGCGCGTTCAATTCATAGACGCGTCCCCGTTGGATGTATAAATGCAAAATTTGGTCGCGCGACAATTCGAGCGCGCTAGCCAATTCCAACGCGCGTTGATAGGCGCTCGATGCTTCCGTGTTTGCATACACGCGCGCGGCTTGGTCTCCCGCGTGCACGTAATACATGAACGCGCGTGCCGTGTCGCCTGCCTCGTCCCAATGTTTTGCCAATAGCGCGGCGAAAGCGTTTGCGTCGGCCGTATGTTCCAGCGCTTCCGCGACCAAACGATGCAGTCGTTTGCGGTCCTGTTTCAACAGCGCCTGATACGTCGTCTCTTGCACGAGGCCGTGTTTGAACATATATTCGATTTCTAAAATGACGGGCACGCGACGAATCAAATCCGCGCGGGCCAAGTGTTCGAGACTCGTTTCCAACATCACGCGCTCTCGCTCTGTTCCATCGCGCGCGCCACAAAAACTGCGCGCAGCGATTCTTCTGATAACGTTTGCGCCAAATCCATCACTATCTCGCGCGCGGTGTTCGTTTCGCGTTCCGCGTCGTGTCCGCGTCCTTGCGCGTGATACAACTGTGCCAAAGCTGCCGCGCTGCGCCATTCCCACGCGGGTTGGTTCGTCGTACGCGCATTGTCGAATGCCGCGCGCGCCAACGCTTCCGCCGTCGCAATCTCGTTTTGCAACATAAACACGCGCGCGCGTACGAGCCACAAGCGCGGAATCACCGTCGTCGGCGTTACATTCGCCGCATCGCGCATCAAAACATCCAACGCCGCGTGCGCGCGTGCCGCGTCGTTTTGCGCCAATGCCAATTCTGCGCGCGCTGCCCACACCTGCCGCTGACCGATGCTTTGCGCGGGCGTGTCTGGCGGCATTGCCGCGTCAAGAATTTCCGCCGCGCGCGTCAATTCGTTTTGCGCGATGAGCGCGGACGCCAAAAAGCCGCTGCTTGTCCGAATCCAATTCATGGACGCCAACTCGCGCGCCCAGCGCAGCGCGTTCTCCAAGTACGGCAGCGCGCGTTCAAAATTCAAAAGATGCGCCAGCGCCGCGCCGTACAGCAGCGTCGTCGCCGTCCGCCATTGGCGATGATGAATTTCATTTGCGATGTCAATCCCGCGTTCCAACAATTCGAACGCGCGCCCGTACTGGCCATCCGATGCAAAGCCCTCTCCCAATATCAATAGCGCGAACGCCTCTCCCGCGCGCCACTCTAATTGGCGCGTAGCGCGCACAGCGCTTGCCAATTTTTCATCCAGTCCGCGCTCGCGCCACGCTTCGGCAAGCGCCAGCGTATTTCCTTGCAGCAAGCTATAAATCAAATAACTCGCAATCGTCGTGTTTGTTTGTCCGAACGCGTCATGCAATTCCGCAAAGCCGCGCAGCGCGGCTTGGGCATGTCGCTCCCCCGTCAAATAATCGCCCGCGAGAAAAGCCCTCATGCTCAACAAATCTTGCGTTTCCGCAACGCCGCGCGCATCGTTCAAGCGTTCAAATATTTCCAACGCTTCGGCATGATACGCCGCCGCGCGCGGCGGCTCATCATTATTCACATACCAATTTCCCACGCGATTCAAGGTATGGGCGAC
>Ga0232057_1128297_pt1 | contig 12964 bp, 8 predicted proteins | sample LAC_MetaT_1_FD_165508 | JGI IMG/M metagenome (GOLD analysis project Ga0232057, IMG submission 165508) | Metatranscriptome of anaerobic ammonium oxidizing microbial communities from anammox membrane bioreactor (MBR) in UC Berkley... | ecosystem: Engineered > Bioreactor > Anaerobic > Unclassified ...
GTTATAACATAGGTGAGTGATTTTGCAAGTGACGGGATTTACGACTGGCGCGGCAATGGTTCATGCAGTGCCGTGATGAGCCGCTGCATTTCGCGCGCCGCGCGCCGCGGGTGCGCCAACGCGAGGGTTTCGAGTAGCTGAATTCTGCCGGGCACAGCGGCGGGCATGTCCGGTTGAATGAGAACCGGAAGCAGGCGATAGGTCTTGTTTTGGACGTCCAGCGCCTGGGTGAGCGTATCCGCGTAATTGGCACGCGCGTCCTCCACGTAATGGTCGGACAAAAGAATCACGACCCGTTTCGCCTGCTTGATGATATTTTCCACTTCGACAATGCGCGCTGTGCCGGGACGCTCGACCACGCCCGAAACTGCCACGCGCAATCCGGCTTGCGTGAGATGCGGTTCCAAAACTTGCCACACAAATGTCGCGTCCGGCTCGCGGTCGGCATAGACCAGGTACGCGTCGTAGAGAAATCCTTCCGCATCTTTGGGCGCGGCGTTTTTGATTCCCGCGCGATAAAGCGCGACCGCGAAATTGTCTTCGAGATTCGCTTTGAACACCGGAGTTTGGTCAGGACGCGCGGCGCGCACGCGTGGGCGCGCATAATCGTACAACTGAAAAACGCGAATCACGCCGTCGTCGCTGACGATGCCGCCGCGCAGCCCCTCCAACAGGCACAGAGTAAAAAGACTGTGCGGGTCATTGCCGCGAATCCACGAATATTCGTTCTCGCGTGACGCCGCCATGATCACGCGCCCGCGTCCGCTATGCAGCTGGTCGTAATACGCGTCGCTCAAGCCCGCTTGCAGCGTGAGCGCGTCCGCCGCTTTGACCTCGCCGATGCCCGCCGCGTGGCAGCAATCGAGAATCACCAACACGCGCGCGGCGGGGATGTCGCGCAGCCACGCGGTGAATTCAGCCCCCGCCAGCGCGGACCGGGCGAGCGCGGCGCGCGTGTCCAAATGCGCGTCCACCGGCAAAAAGTATTCACCCGCGTAGGCGCCGTCGGGAACCCGCTTGCCGTGCGCGGAAAAATAAATCAAGACGGTGGATGCGTCATTCGTGCGCTGCGCGAGCGAATTCAATTCGGCGCGCAGCGCGTCGAGCGTCGCCTCCGCGTCGAGCAGCACGCGGACGTTCGCGGGAACGTAACCGCAGTATGCCGCATCGGTCAACAGCGCTGCAACCGCGCGCGCGTCGTCCAACACTACGTTTGACAGCGGCGTGACGTTTTGATAATGCGCGATGCCGACGACGAGCGCGTGCGCGTGATCAATAGTAGCTATACGACCCCCAGAAGAACGAATAGTAAATCCACCATGGCGATGGTCCGACAACCTTCGTGAGCTCTTTGCCCGGCACCAATGCCCAATAGGCGTCCGCGCTGCCTTGCACTGGGAACAATATCGCAACGATACGGTTCGAGCTGCACACTTGGATGTCATCGGGAAATTCAAGCAACCCTACGTTGGTTACATTGAGCGGAACGCGAAACCCATCCGGTCGTTCGACGGCAAATTCAAGCGAAGTCGTCAGCGCCTTCATCGAAACAATGACCGAGTTGATTGGCGCGGCGGCGCAGCTTGGCGTGAGGTTTAGTTTTTCCGTCGGCGTGAGTTGTGCCGAAGCGGACAATTTTGGTGTGCCAATCTCGTACAGGGCATAGCCAGGGACGCTGTCATTTTTCACAATAATCGCGGCGGGCGCGGGGGTACCGGCTATCGCGTTATCGAGCTTGGCAGAATCTGTGACGACGAGGGCTTGCGTCAATTGATATGTGATGCGCTTACCCTCGAGGACCGGGATTTGCGCCTGCGGCGCGTATTCGTATGTCGCTTCCAATGCCATCGTTCGCGGCGGCGCGCCGGGCAAACACAACACTTGACCCGGATAAATCAAATTCGGGTTCCACCACAATTCGGGATTGAGCTGCATCAAGACCGAGACGCTCGTATTGTGTCGGCGCGCAATCTGCGCCAACCAATCGCCGTATCGGACCACGTATGTGCGCGCGCAGCTGCCGTGCGCTTGCGCGGCGGGCGCGGTCATGAACAGCAGCCCGCCCCAGAGCGCGGCATTGAATACCAATGCGCACAGGATCAAGTTCACGCGTGTCTTCATTCATTCCTCCTTTACGCGAATTGGAAGGGCTGCCAATCTGCCCCATCGTGAAATAACAGGCCTTGATTGTACGTCGCCAGCAGCGGTTGACCGGCAGTCGGCGCGATGCAGCGCACCATCGTATTTTGAGGAATCCCGGCAAGACGCTGCCAGCCGCTGTTGGGCACATTCAAATCGTGTTCGAACACGCCGTCATTCGTGCCTGCCAACAGCCGATTGCGCCCGCCCAATTGGTCGCAGACCAGGCACAATACGCCGAGTCCTGATGGCAGATTGGGCTGCATCTCGGTTAATGTTCCACCAGTCAAAACAAAGCCGACTCGATGGACGATATTTTCCTGCCGCCAGACGCCGCGTCCCAAGGTACCGACATACAGATTTGTTTTACGGGTGAGAGGGTTATTGTCCGCTACGGGTACCGCCAACGCGACTGCCGTCGGGCGTCCACTCAACGTACGCTGCGTCCCATTGACTGCCTGCTGCGCATTTGGAATCGTCGGCAGGTTCACCCAAACGCTGCGCGTTGGCGCGCCGTGCAGCGGTCCCAGCGCCGGCGGCGGCGATACGCTTGCCGGCGTTTGCGTTAAAACGTTCAGCTTGACTCCCTTTTCAAACAAAGCATCCGGGTTGGAGAGGTCGGCGACAAAACAAACGCGATAGAGATGATTGTTGTTTCCGCGCACTTCTCCAGCAGTCATGTTGAAAGCAATTCCGCCAAACGAATTTCCCACGGCGGGCAGCGGATTCCACGCTTCCCACCGCGGATTAGACGGGTCGCAGAAATAGACGCCGTGCGCGGTGCCGACAAACAGCAGATTGCTCTCTAACAACATGCAGACAGGCATCTCTCCCGCAATCCACGCGCCGACGGGCTGCCAGGAATTGTTTGGAAAATTTTCGTGCTTGAAAATTCCGGTCTCTGTCGCCGCATACAAAATTACGGGATTCGCCGTCGGGTCGCTGAACGCCAATGCAATCACGCCGTTCAACGCGGCATTCGACCACAGTGGCGCGGCGTTTGGCATAAAGCGGCGCACGCCCGCATCCGCGCCCGCCGCAATCACATTGTTTGCTTGCGCGACCGCTTGCATTCCGCGTTCGGCATAAATGCCGCGCGCGATCAAGATGTTTTTTATCTGTTCGATTTCGCACGATGACGCTTGACCTGTTCGCTGTGCTTCGTTGATGAATGCTTCCGCCGCCGTTTCAAAATTGGACACCCAACCGACCATGTGGTCGAACGCGTGCAGCGCCCAACGGTCAACATCTGCCGCCGTGCGCGAACTGAAATCATGCGCGCACGGCGGGTTCGCGCCGCTGTTGCGCGACGCGGCAAAAAATTGGCGAATGTCCCACAAGGCGCGCGCCCAAATCATTCCGACGCGATACACGCCTGCGCCCTCGACCTGTTCTTCGGGATAAAGATTTGCAATCGCGAGGATATCCTCGCCTTCTTTTTGCGTGCCGCGTGAGAGCGCGCGTTCGTCGCCGAACTGGCGAAAGGATGCCGCCGCCCAGCGATTCGTTGGATTGGCGATGGCAGCCGCCGCAGTTTCCCTGGTTGCCGCAAAAGAGCGCGCGAAATAGTCCGCATAGCCCTCGGTCAGCGCGCGCCAAAAGGGCACGTTTACATTACTTTGGTCGAACGGCGAACGATTGAGAATCCACATGCACGCGTGCGCGACTTCGTGATAAATCACTTCGGGGTCGAGCGACGGCGTAAAGACGAGTCGCCCGTCCACTGTCGCCAACCCCGCGCGTGCCGGGTCGGTTTGAAATTGCAAGAGCTTGCGTTCGGGGCGCAGTGTAGCATCGCCGCCATCGCCGGGGTCGGCAATCCCAATGCAAGGGTCAAGCGGCGTGGTCGGCGCGCCGCCCAATTCCAGTTCGACCATCGGTGGCGGAACAGCGCGGTCAAAAAACAAAAAACCCATTGCCAAGCCCGTGCGCTCCAAACCCACATTCATTTCCAAACCGGGCGCGATAGATCTTCGCGCCGCATTTTCAAAAGAATCCACCACGACCGGTTCGCTCGGATTTGCCAGCCCGACGAAATAATCACGCATCGCGCGCGTGTGAAACGCGACGTTCGCAATTTCATCATTCGCTTGCGACAGGTTGACCGCGTTGCAGTTCTTGTCAAAGACATGCGCGAAACCGCGCAGGACATTTTCGTCCGCCGGCGTAAAGGCGACGTTTTGCGGAGCGCCCGCAGGATTGCTGGGGTGTCCGGGCGCATCGGCAGAGGTCGCATACACATTCGCAAAGAGCGCGAGGGCTTCCGGTTCGCCGAGCGGTGCGCCCGTCTGCGCGTTCACGAAAAGCCGCCACGGTGTTCCAAGCGTCGGCACGTACTCGACGCGGCAGCCGTGATAAAAACGTCCGGCAAACGGAAACACAAACAATTTGCTCCCCGCGTACGGCGCGAGCCCCAACTGCGCCGGTCCGCGCCGCGTTTTCCGCGCCAGCAAGCGCAGCGATGTCAAATCGGCGTGCGCCAGTTCGTTCAGCATTTGTTGATAAAAACCGGAATCGAATTTCAGTCCGCGCGCGCGCAATCCTGTAAATAATTGTTCCAGCAAAGCCGTGTCATTCGCGTTCCACGCGCGCTGCGGGACCTCTGGCGCAAACCACTGCGCCAATTCATCCCAATACAAATCTATCGCGTCGGCAGGCGCGAGGGTTTGGAGAAATATCACACGCGCCGTTTTCAACGCGCGCGTCTCTGCCTCGCTTTCGTCCGGCGGTTCTGCCAGAGGCGATTCTTGCTTGAGCGGAAAATACGAACAAGTCACGGAATTGCGGCGTGTGCCCTTTGTCAAATGACAGACCACGTGTCCGCCGTACACGGGCAGGTCGTTGAACCATTGTTGATAATGGACGTGCGCGCTCCACTGTTCTTGGTCATTTTCCAAACGGCGCACGTGGTCATTTCGCAAGAGCTTGCGTTCGCTGAGCTCACCCCAATCCAGACCGTACAGCGCGCGACTCACGACGGGTTGTGACATCCATCGCTCCGCCGTATCGCGTTCATCTTCCGAACCTTCCATCATGTCTGGCGCGAGAAAGCCATTGAGCTGCGCGGGCAGTCCCGTGTGACGCGCGAGCGTCAGGCGATACGGATACAGCTCATCCGCGCGATACGCGGCGCGATATTCTGCGAGCGCCTTTTCGGAATCTTGAACGGCTCGGTCGTCGAAATTTTTAATGTCGCCGCGAAAAGAAAAATAGCGCGCGGCAAAGGGTGAAATGCGGTTTGGCTGTGATGGATTGGGTTTGGGGTCAAGAGAAGGAAACATATTCGCCTCCAAATTTTTCGCTAAGGAAACAATGCTTGCAACCAAGAGACCGTTGACCAACGATACACGCTCTGGTCAGCCATCAACAGCGGAATCTCGGATTGAGAATCGGCTGCCACATCGGAAAAACACGCGCGCAAAAAGCGACACGTCACAAGCCCTAATACGCTGCCAACGAGCCCCGTCTGATTTTTTTCGGCGCTGCCGCGAATCAACTGCCCGGTGGCATTGGATAAATACCAAAATTTACCTTGCGGTTCGACATACAAATTCAATTCCACGCCATACAGAATATTTCTTTCATCCCACAACGTCGTCACGCCTTTTGTCTGCCGGTCCAACTTGGCGACGATTTGATGCGGCGGATTGAGTGGACTCCACGCATCGCGTTCGATGGCGCCAAAGAAAACTTGGTCCGGTAAATTGGAATTGGTCGCGAGCGCGGTGTACATCCAACGTTTGTCGGCGTCGTGAATTTGGGTCCAGCAGTTTCCGCCGTCGGCGCTCACATAGATGCCCGAGCGCGGCAAGATGGCGGGTGGATTGTAACTGGTTTGAGGTCCGGCAACATAAACCAGTTCGCCATTCGTCGCGAGATGCGCTTTGCGCGCGACATCTTGCGGCAAGGACTCGAATCCGTCGCCGCGTTGACACGTCTGCTTGCCATCCAAGCGCGTCCAATCCGCTTCCCCTGCGCGCCAGCGATAGACGCCGTCGGTCGCGCCGGACACGAAAATGGTTTCGGGCGCGCCCGCAAGGACCGCAATCGAAAACAAATCGAGCGGCAGAGTTTCCGATTTGACTTGGCTCCAGTTTTTGCCGGACAGGTCGCTCTGTAACAGTCCCACGTTCGTCGTCGGCGCATAAATAGAACGCGGCGCTTGAGAGGTTGCGGCAAAGCGATAGATAGCTGCCAATTCACATCCGCCGGAGGGAATTTTCAACAGCGGCATCGGCACGGCCGACCATGTGTCGCCATTGTCAACGCTTTGCCACAAGCCCGTGTCGGTCGCATCGCAGCCGCTAATCGCGCGAGTGGCGACGAGCAGTGTATCGTCAAAACGCGCGAGCCGCCATGCGCCGACTGCGTCCAAGTCAGTCTTGCGCCAGCCCTCTACTTTCGGAATGCCTAAAAGCGCCGCCGCGCATACGACGAGCAAAATGGCGGTCAAGAGCGCTGCCACCGGATGACGCAAGACCCAACTTTCGACTTTGGCGGTGAGCGTCGGCGGCGTTTGCGCGATGCGCGTGGGGGGGGGCAACAAATCCGCAATCAGCAAGCGCGCTTGGAGCTCGCGTCCGGCGACGCGGCGAAAATCGCGCGATTCGAGAGGTTCCAGATATTTAGGAATTTCGCAGTCAGCTAAAAGGAGGGGGATGATTTTGCGCGCTTTGGCAGCAGGGTCAACGGCGGTTGCAATTGCGGTGTCCAATTGCTTCCACTCGTCCTGCACCCACGCTGGCGACAGGATGGGGACGACATGCGCGCTGGCGCGAATCGCTTCTTCTTTGTTGACGTACTTGGGGAGTCCGCCGCGTAACTCGTAGCTCGTCAGGGTTTTCAAACCCGCGCGTTCGAGGCGCGCGCGCAGCCATTCGACAAATTCTTCATCAGCATCGCTGCAACTAATGAACGCATCATACACAAACGAGTCAGCCACAAGTTCCTCCGCTCTCGCCCAAGCGAGAAACACTTGAGCAGAAAAGAACCGGCCATTCGAGAATCAATTTCGCGATGTAAAGCCAAGAGGTGGCTGTACCGCTTGCCCGAGTATTTTACTCGAAAAAATTCATTTTGCGCGCGTCAAAACCGATACAATTTTTTTCGTGGTTTGCCCAAGTCAACCTCAAAAACGGGAGGTGCATGTCTCCACACGCCTCCCGTTTTTTTATTTGGGAGCAATTCCGCGCTTGAATGTGCGCTAGTTTTCTTTACCGCGATGCTTGCGTGAGAAACGGCGCCAACGATTCTTGCAGCGCTGCTTGCGTCATTTCTTTTGGCGTCAGCGCTTCGGTCAAAATAAAATCGCGTCCATCAAAAATCATGTACGCCAGATAGTTGTTGTATTCGCCCGCGCGCCATACGCGCAGCGCGTCCTTGCCCAAATTGGGAATGCGTTCGATTTGAACGTTCGCGTTTTGCTCCAATTTCTCAAACGTCTCCAATACCCCCGCGTCATCGCCCGCTGCCAATTGTGTTTGCAGCAAGAACGGCAAATTTGCATCCGCGTTCGGCGATGCGACGCGCAGAATTTCAAACACGCGCAATAATTCCGCGCGCGCGTTGCCGTCCAAACGCTGCGCCGTCACCGCATGCGCGGCATCGTGCGGCAAGACAACGCGCGCTTCATTTGACTTGGATGGCGGAACTATTGATGTCGCCGCGCTCACGAAACCGCATACGCCTTGTACGCCGGGCAGTGAAAAATTGTCCATCACGACGATGGTGATGCGAACGTCGGGCGCGGCTTGATTTTGTACCGGCACGGCGAGAATCGTTTGCGCGTCTTGCGCCGTGATGCCCAAACACACATTCTGCGCGCTCGCCTGCGGCGTTGGCGTTTTCGGCGGCGCGCCCGCATATTTGCGTATCACAAATGTCGCTTCGTATTCGTCCGGCGCGATTGTCTGGTCCACTTGCGGATACGGTGCCAGCGTCAACAATTCGACCGCATAATTTTCAAAGGTTTGCGCGCGTTGTTGCGCTGTGTCGAAACTCAAGGGCGCAGCGTTGCCCATGACGCGCAGCGTCGTCTTGAGGATGCCGCTGCCTTGCACCGCGCATTGCGCGGGATAGGGACAGCGCGAATCTTTTTCCACGCGCTCAAAAGTCAAGGTTACGTCTTCGCCGTTCAAGGTCGCGCTCTGTCCGGGTTTCAAGACGAGCGGCTCGTTTTTGTGAACCGCCGTCGGCGGGTCTTGTTTTTGTACAACAAGTTTGATGCGATACTCTTTGTCGGGAATAGAGCTGCTCGGACTTTGGGGATGAGGTGAAACTTCCAACATTTGGACGGCATAGCCGCGAAAATAAATAATCGTTTGCGCGTCGGGCGGCATGGTACTCAAATGAAAATAACCGAGTCGGCCGTCCTGCACGAGCGTCAAGCCAAACACCGCGCGGCCCGCCCATACGCAAGCTACTTGCGTCGGACAACGCGAATCTTCCAACACGCTGTTGACGGTCAATTGCATTTGCGCGGCGGGCAGCGCATAAGTTTGATGCACGCGCGCAATGAATGGTTCATCGAGCTGTACCGGCGCCGCACTGTCTGCCGGCGTTGCCGACGCGGTTGGCTTGGGCGCATTGACGGCGGTCGGTGTCGCGTTGTTTTGGGTAATCACGAATGTCGCTTGGTATTCCGAGAGCGGAATGGCGTCCGTCGTTTCGCGTTCGGGCTGCACGTTTGTCACGGTAACGTTATAATTTTCAATGCGCTGGGTCGGCTGGGTCGGATATGCCAAGGTAAAAACGGGCGGATGCAGCAAACCATTTTCGGCAAAGATGATCTGGATTTGCGCTTCGCCCGGCGCCATACAGCGCGCGTTGATGGGACAGCGCGAATCTTGCGGCACGCCCCAAAAATAAATTGTGAATTGTTCGGGCGTATCGGTCACGACTGCCGCGTCGCGAACGCGCAAAGTTACGGGTTTGCCCAACGTCGTTTCGTACTCGGTTCCGCCAACAGGGTTAATTGTCGGCGTAGGGTTCGATTTGGGCGCGGTGAGTTTTTCAGGCGTGGGCGTCGCCATCGCGACGCGGACTGCGGTTGGCGGATTTGGCATCAGAGTTTGCGCGGGCGCGCAGGCGGCGCCAAGAACGACAAGCCATAGCGCTGCGATAAAGGGTTTCATGGTTTGCTCCCGGGATCAGGATTTTTTATAGGACGCCGCGTCAGGCAAAACAGTTCAATCCGCGCGCGAAAAATTTTATATTCGCCCCATCCGCGTTATAGTATGTTGACGGAGGCGCAATGACTGATTTTGTGGCGACAGATTTGGAAGGGACGTTGAGCGCGGGCGAGGTGTGGCGCGGCATCGGCGCGTATTTGAAAACGCACGGGCGCGGCGGCGCGCATCAATGGTTTATGCTCACCCATTTTCCGGGCGCGCTACTCGCCAAAGCGGGAATCCTCAACAAACAAAATTTCAAAAATCGTTGGCTGACCGACCAGACAAAATTATTGCGCGGCATGTCGGCGGCGGAATTGGACGCGCTGGCGGATTGGGTGGTCGAAAATGAGTTGTGGCCACAGCGCCGTCAAGCGCCGCTTGACGAATTGATCCAGCATCACGCAAACGGCTGCGCGATTTTGATTGCGTCCGGCGCGTACGAACCCATTACGAACGCGCTCGCGCGCAAAATGAATTTGGAACGCGTGCGCGGCATCAGCACGCCGCTCGAAATGATGGATGGACGCGCGACGGGAAAACTTGCCGCCGAAATCGGCGTGGACGCGGTCAAGGCGCAGCGCGTGCGCGCGTTCATTGGCGATAATCCGCTCATCGCCGCGTATGGCGATACGTCTGCCGACGCGCCATTGTTGGAATTGAGTCGGCAACCGGTCGCCGTCGCGCCGGACGCTGCATTGCGAAATCTGGCGCGCGCCAAAGGGTGGCGCATTATAGAGGGCTAAAAAAATGGCAAATTTCGGTTGCGAAATTTGCCATTCTCTTTTTTTCTGCCGCTTAGCGTTTGATTACGGCGTGACGTTCGGGCCCATTGCCGATGAAACGAATGGGAATGGCGCCAAGTTTTTCAAACGCTTGAATATAGCGCTGCGCGTTCTTTGGCAAATCTGCAAATTTCCGCACGTCGCGAATATCCTCGCGCCAACCTTTGAACGAACGATACACGACCTCGACGCGGCTCAAACGCGCCGCGTCCAAATCCGCATAATGCACGGGCTTGCCGTCGAGTTTATAACCGACGCCGACTTGTAATTCGTCAATACCGCTCAACGTATCCAGCTTGGTCACAAACAACATTGCGCTGCCGTTAATTTGCGCCGAGAATTTTACGATTTCTAGATCGAGCCAGCCCGCGCGGCGCGTGCGCCCCGTCGTCGCGGCGGTCTCGGTCAATTGCGGTTTTGCGGGATGATCGTCCGCGAGTTCCGTCGGCATCGGACCCGCGCCGACGCGCGTGGTGTATGCTTTGGTGACGCCAATCACGCGCGAAATTTTGCGCGGTGGAATGCCGAGCCCGGCGGTGGCGGCGGACGCCAAAGTGGTCGAACCCGTCACAAAGGGATACGTCCCCCAATCGGGGTCGAGCAGCGAACCCATCGCCTGTTCGAGCAAAAAATTTTTGTTTTGCGCCAAACCATTTTGCACAATCGGCGCGAGCTCGGTGATGTACGGTTTGAGCTGCGCGTAATAATCCCAGTATTCCGCGCGCGTCATTTCGTAATCCAACGTGTCGCCGCCGAGCGCGGCAATGATTTTATTTTTCAAACCCACTTGCACGCGCAAGCGTTCGTCGAACGTGCGGCCGATGAAATCCGCCCAGCGTAGCCCGTTGTACGAAATTTTGTCGGCGAACGCGGGCCCGATGCCGCGCCGCGTCGTGCCGGTTGCGCCCGCGCCTTTTGCCTCTTCGTACAAACCATCGAGCGTTTTGTGATAGGGCATGATGAGATGCGCGCGCTGCGAGAGATGCAGCCGTTTTTCAAAATGCAAACCGGCGCGCCGCAATTCGTCCAGCTCTTGCAGCAACACGGCGGGGTCAATGACCATGCCGTTGCCCATCAAACATTGGGTGTGCGGATAAAAAATGCCCGACGGCACGAGATGAATTTTGAACGTGCCGAGTTCGTTGACGACCGTGTGCCCCGCGTTGTTGCCGCCGTTATAGCGCGCGACAAAATCCGCATTGCGCGCAAAATAATCAATCGCTTTGCCTTTGCCTTCGTCGCCCCACTGCGAACCGATAATGACTGTAACCGGCATATCACGTCTCGCAACTCGCGCAGCGCCAAGCGCGCATACACGAATCGCTGCTCCTTTTTCTAATCTTCCAGCGCTTGGCGCGTCAATTGTTCCGCGAGGCCCAGGTAACTCGTCGGCGATAACGCGCGCAGTTGTTCGCGAATCGAATCGGGCAGCGGCAGCGCGTCCACCCATGCCAGATACGCGTTGCGATTTAGAACTTTGCCGCGCGTGAGATTTTTTAATTGTTCGTACGCGTCGCCAATGCCCGCCGCGCGCAGAATCGTCTGCGCGCCTTCCGCTACAATTTCCCAATGCGCGTCCAACGCCGCGCGCATTTTTTCCGCGTCCGGTTCGATTTTTTCCAAGCCGCGCGCGACGCTTTGCCAGGCGACCACGCTGTGTCCCAACGCGACGCCGAACGTGCGCCGCACGGTCGAATCGGATAAATCGCGCTGCAAACGCGAGACGGGCAATTTGCGCGCGTAAAATTCCAAGAGCGCGTTGGCGATGCCGAGATTGCCTTCGGCGTTTTCAAAATCAATCGGATTCACTTTTTGCGGCATGGTCGAAGAGCCGATTTCGCCCGTTTGCGTTTTTTGTTTTAACCAATCGTCGCTGATGTAACGCCATAGATCTTGCGCCAAATCGAGCAAAATCGCATTGGTCAGACGCAGCGTATCAAAATATTGAATCCAATTGTCATAGGGCATGAGCTGCGTGGTATAACGCCAGGGCGCGAGGCCGATGCTTTCCAAAAATTGCGAGTGAAAGCCAAGCCAATCGAACGTGGGCGCGGCGGCGACGAGCGCGTTAAAGTTGCCGACCGCGCCGGTGAGTTTTGCCGTAAATTTGTGTTCGTGCAGCCGCGTCGCCTGGACGCGCAGCCGCGCGTAAAAATTTGCCAGCTCTTTGCCCAGCGTCGTCGGCACGGCGGGCTGACCGTGCGTGCGCGCGAGCATGGGCGTCGCCGCGTGCGTTTGCGCCAAGAGTTTGAGCTGCATCAAAATTTGTTCCAACGCCGGCAGCAGGACCGCGTCGCGCGCTTCGAACAATTCAAACGCGATGGCGGTTTGGTTTATGTCTTCAGAGGTTAAACCGAAATGCAGCCACGGGATGACATCCGCCAGCGACGTTCCTGCGAGCCGTTCGCGCAAAAAATATTCCACCGCTTTGACATCGTGGCGCGTGTCGCGCTCCAAACGCTGGACGCGCTGCGCGGGGCTGGAGGAAAATAATTCGAGAATGGATAAAAGGAATTGGTCTTCGGCGGGGGTCAGTTTGCGGACCCATGGCGTGCGTTGCGACAGGGCGCGCAGATACGCGATTTCGACGCCGACGCGGTCGCGGATGAGCGCGTATTCGGACAGATATTCGCGCAAGGGATCCACCGCGCGCGCATAGCGTCCATCGAGCGGCGAAAGCGCAAAGAGTTCGTTATCGCTCATGGCAGATGCGAATTATAAAACGGGTTGAATGAAATGGCTAGAGCGGGTCCCATCTTTTCATGGGATAAGGGTGAAATGGCGGGGTCATTATTGACTTAATGCAAGAGCCCACCGCTCTGGTGGTGACATCGGAGGCATGGCAAACCCCACTGGGAGAAAGGTTAAATA
>Ga0232057_1295174_pt1 | contig 12964 bp, 29 predicted proteins | sample LAC_MetaT_1_FD_165508 | JGI IMG/M metagenome (GOLD analysis project Ga0232057, IMG submission 165508) | Metatranscriptome of anaerobic ammonium oxidizing microbial communities from anammox membrane bioreactor (MBR) in UC Berkley... | ecosystem: Engineered > Bioreactor > Anaerobic > Unclassified ...
CAAAAAATTTGCGGGGGGTGGGTACCGATTAGACGGTATCGGTACCCACCCCCCGCAAGGAAACTACGGTGTCAAAAATGACTCTAGCACATCAAGCCCCTTTGGTCAAGAGCCAAAATGATGATTCCGCAGTTCCCACTGCTTTAGCACACTTCTTTGATGGGATTGACGCCTATCTCTTGGCTTGTGAAGCCGAAGGGGTGGCGGCAATCGTGGCAGAACACACCGTGGAGGAAGCATATGAACAACAGAAGCGAGTCTCTGGTAAAGCTGCTGGCAGCCCTGAATAAGTTTCAAGCCGAAGTGCAGCCGATTCCACTAGATTCAACGAATCCGGCTTTCAGAAGCAAGTACGCTAGCCTGTCGGCGATCTGGGAACAGATTAGAAAACCGCTTACCAATAACGGGCTGGTAGTTACTCAACATCTGATGCAGGGCGACACAAATCTCGTCCTTGAGACATATCTACATCACATATCGGGCGAGTATCTGGCATCAAGTATGCCAATACTTCACCCGCAGAATGTAACGGCGCAAATGATCGGTAGTTGGATCACCTATGCCCGTCGCTACACATTGTTAGCGCTACTGGGATTGGTGGCGGACACGGACGACGACGGAAACGATGCGTCGACATCCACTGGCACTTACAGACCCAGGCAGTCGCAGGCCCCACAGCAAAAGGGCGGCAGCCAGCCAGCCCCACAGCAGAAAGGCAACGGCCAACCAGCCCCACAACGGCAGTCGCAGGCCCCACAGCAGGGCAACGGCGACATAAAAGTTATTGAAGTAGAGGATGATGGCTGGATTGCGATCTGGAACAGTCAATCCAACTACATGGTGGCAAAAACGTGGGCCACCAAACGAATCGGCAAGGATATTGTCGAAAACATGTGGGCAGGCGTGTTCTCAGCCACAGGAGCTAGCAGCGCCAGCAACGCGGAAGCGTTCCTGACTGCTTGGCGCAAGCTTGTAAACCTGCGCAAGTGGGTGGAGGACACAGTAGGAGACCAAGACCTGGCAAGTGCCACGTGGGACACCACGTGGGCCGCCACGGTAGCCAGGGGCAAGTCCATTGATGAGTTTGCCGAACGTATCGCAGAGTCGGCCGTAGCTGACGAAGTGACTTTCTAACAACCGTTATTAAAGGGAGCAACCTACTATGAATTTGGGCAGAGCGATTCGGCTCGTACGCACGAGCAAAGGCATGACTCAGGCCACCCTGGGTGATAAGGCTGGATGCACAAACTCGTATATCAGCGTTATCGAAAAGAATGGTGGAGATGACATCTCTCTCACAACGTTGAAGAAACTGGCGAACGGCCTTGACACACCACTTGTGTTCCTTGTCTTGCTGGCAGCCGACGAAGGAGACCTGAACGGCATCAGCCAGGACGTAGTCAATCAGTTGTCGGCGCTCGTGCTCAAGCTACTGCGAGACACGGCCTAACATGGAAGCCCAAGTTGGCCCGTGGCTGGCTACGTTGGCTGGAGTATGCTTCGGCGCAGCGTTGGGGATTGCTTTTGCACAGTTGCTTTGGTGGCTAAAGCACAGATCGTAAGGGAGAGGGGTAATGCTGCACAACCTTAAGCGAATACTAGAGCATACTCCAAGTTTTGCAGCCGTTACCCCTCCACTACCCAGACAGATGGTGATCTGGGCAGTGGAGGAAATACAACGGCTAAGAGGGGAAGTCGATGTGCTCCGAACAGAACGCAACGCGTATGCGGCGCGTGCCGCAAGGCTGGAAAAGAATCTGGCCCGTTTTGAACGGTTCGTCGGTGATCTGCTAGACCAGGAGGACGGCAATGAGTATTGATGCGCAGACCTGGCTGCTGGTGATAGCAACGGTGCTAGTGTTGGTGGCGCTTAGATAGCAAGAGAGGGTAACGATGAGACTCGGATTAGGCGAGATAGAAGCGAAAACGATAGTAGCAAGTGACAACAAGACACTCTATACGAAGAACGAACTGGACATACTCTTAGCCTTACATGGTGAATGGGTGGGGAATCCCGAACAGGGGACGCCGCTACAGCTTACCGACGCTGCCATAAACGGCCATGACTTTATTGGACGCGACCTGTCGTACGCAGACATACGATATTGCAGCTTCCGCAACTGTCGGTTTGATGGCAGTGTCCTGTATGGCGCGTTTTTGATGAATTCTACATTTAGCAATTGCATCTTCAATGGTGCCGTAATGGGGCGTTGTTCTTTTGCCTCATCGACCATACATAACTGCCGCTTTGAGAACGTTCGTGCACCTGGTAGCAACTGGGCTAACGTCACGATGGTGCAAACGTCGATGAATGATGCTGTGCTAACGTCGTCACGCCCTACAGACACCAGTTTCACAGGTGCGTCCTTGGATTCGGTAACCTTTATCGGAGCAGACCTTACCGGAGCAAATTTTGGTGATGTCACGATGAGAACCGTTAGCTTTGCAAGGGCTAACCTTAATAAAGTCTATGTCGAAGGCTGGCAGGAGATCAATACCGACACCAGCGGAGCAACGGGGCTGTTTGACGCGCACGAATGGATGAAAGAGCACTTCAAGTGGGACGACCTTAAAGGGTGGACAGTTTACAAGGCAATTGGCGAAACGGAATTTGGGTGGCCGCGCTACTGGGCAAGCCCAAGCCCAGGCGTCATTCTCAAGGAAAACGTCGATTGGAACCCCACGAACACATGTGGGTGCGGGGTCAACTTCGGCACCCGTGACTTTTGCGAGCGCAATTACGGCCACAGACGAGTACAGATATGGGAGTGCCATATCCCACCCATGTACGCATGTTCGATTGTAGTGCCATTTGGGAGCTACGGTAAAGCCCGCTGTGGGCACCTGGTTCTCGACGAAATAGTAGAATCAAGTTGAGGCGTTATGGCTAAGGTATTTATGGGGTACACGTGGTCAGACGACGAAATCAGGAAGATTTTCCGGTTCGTCTGCTCGTATTGCGGCAAGGAAAGCAGCGGCTGGCCGGGCAAGCGTTGCCCATACTGTGGGAAATAAACATGGACGAACAAAAACTCAAAGAGGTAGAGGAACAAATAATGGCCGTGCGGCGTCTGCCCCCGTTTGCCATTGTCTGTATCTCTTATACGGAACAGAGAGAGAGCCATATCGAAGACGGCGTAGACGACGTGCGGGTGGTAATGTCTAATTGCTATATGGACGAAGACGAAAATGCCATCGATGTGTTTGTCGAGGAGCTAGGAGCCCTAGACGTGGGAATCGGCAGTGGAACATACACGTTTATTGTGTGGTTCTACTGGGAAGAACTGGAAGTCATTGGCGGCGGCTGCTATACACCAGACTACTATACACTGGTGGACTTTGAGCCATACAGTACAACTTTGGCTGTTTAGGAGAGAACAATGACAGCACAAGAGCTTTTAGCAAAACTCGCGAGCACAACGTCAACAGACGTTGCCGTCGATGTGGCCATTGGCGTCTATATCGAAGCAGGATCGGCAGCCGACGCCTACAAAGACGTGCAAGCAGAAGCGAAGCGGTTGCTTGGGGAAATCATGCTGGAGACCGGGCAAACGCAACTGGCAGCGTCGTGTGGCACTGCAAAGATTACCGATCCAAGTGTGCGGGTAAGTTACGACACGAAGGCGTTGGATGCCTTGCGTGCTAGCAGTGACGAGTATGCCAGACTGTTGGGGCCACACCGCAAGGAAACGGTGGTGGACGGCAGTATGCGAATCACGGCTAATCGCCGTTAACAAACAGAAAGAGGTAACACACATGTTCAACAAGCCAGCAACGGTACAGAATCTTTTAAAGACCGGCTTAAAGGCTATCGAGCAGCGCAAACGGGAGGAATTGGACTTGGTCGACGACGAGCAACAGAACCGTGAAGCGTGGAAGCCGTATATCGATATGCTCCAAAAACGGCTTCTGGAGTACTTCCCCGACGTCGACGACACGAACGAATTCTTCGCTCTGATAGGCGGAGGCAAGCATCATTCTGTGCTCGTTCCGCTGCCGGACCATGCTCCGTTCAAGATCGTTTCGGGGCAGAAGGTATACGGAGCCTTACAGGTGGAAATTGAAGGCTGCGGGGCTATCTTTGTTCATTCCGACGACGAAGGGAACATGAGCTTTGTGCCAGGCACGCCGGTCTTGAACGAAGATGACGACACGGTGGAATGGTGGCCTGCTTTGGCCTACAAAAGCAGCCGTGCTATCCAAGACGGAGAGCACGACCTTGCCGTGGCAGCCTACAGATCACTAGACAAGCTGGGTCTGTACGCTAAGCTCATTGAGGAATCGCGGCGGCGAGACAAAATTAAAAACTCATCAGAAACACCGTCGCCCAGCCAGGTAGCACGAGATATGTTTGCCTACCTGAATCGCCAGTACGATAACACGCCGGTCGAACACCGAGACGAACAACAAGCTTTTCGTTTAGGGGTGGTGGCGGCCTTGTCTAGCATTGCGCTAGACACGGTGTTTCTGGGAGCATTGGAACAATGACAGCAAGCAAGAGCCGATGGTGAACAGCCGTTCTAATGATTATCGTTGGAGGAAGTCAGTGATAACAGAGCCGTATGATCCTGGGCCACAGGGCGACGACAAGCCCGGCCTAGGGTGCTTCAAAACAATAGTAACGTTGGTACTGGCGATTGCGATGTTGGCAATCGCCAGTTTTAAAACAACGGTTGTCGGCATCGGTACGGTGCCGCCGCCGCCGCCGACGCCGACGCCCACCATTGTTTCCCCCCCCGTCAGCGAGACTCACTGCTGTCAGGTGTGGTTACCAGTTGTTTCAGTAGCGTGCGGTGGAGCGCCACTCAAACGGAGGTAATGAAATGAGACGGTGGAAGGTACGGGTAAAGGGTTATACGTGGCAGGCGGTGTGGGTTGCCGCAGTTGTTCTGCAAGTGTTAGGAGGTGGGTGATGAGCAAAGAATACGGGATTGCCGAGTTCTATGTGGCCCAGGTCAACCAGTTCGCGGATGGCGTCTATCGGTTCTGGGAGACGGACGACATAGACGACCACGAACCTTGGTTTACTACCGATGATGGCGGCCACCCCGTCATCATGACCGGCTCGTTAGGCGTGTGGTGGCGTGGTGAGTGGTACGAGGAGCTGGCTGGCGAGTTCGACAAGGTGAATCTGGAGGACTGGTACAAGCGCGGGCGGCACGTCGCGGGCGGCTTCTCCGTTGTTTATGCGCTTGTCGAGAGTGAGTTTTTTTACGAACTCGACGGCTACCCGCCCACGAATGTTACCTACCGCATCGTCGGACTGGTCGATCTGCAACACCTGCTGGCCGACACAGCACAGCGGCTACGTGATGGAACGGGGGCGGAGTGATGAACAAGGAATACGGGATTGCTGAGTTTGAATTGGTGCGGATGGGCCTATATGGTCCCAGGGACGAGGATGTAATCCGGTTTGAAGATTTAGAGTTAGAGGCCATTGGCATTGGAGAGCCGTGGCTGACAGATGGGGAAAGCGGTATTGCCATACGGATGACGAATTCGATTGGTGTGTATTGGGCCGATGAGGATTGGTGCTATCGTTTGGCTGGCGAGCTTGAAGAAGTCAACTTGAAGGACTGGTGCGAGCAGGGTGAGCCAGATTCTCTGGGTTTTGCAACTGTGCAGGCCATCATTGAGGTGGAAAAATGGGCTGGCGATTACCCAGAAGCAGAAGAATTGGAATGGCACATCGTCGGCCTGGTCGATCTGCAATATATGCTGGCCGACACGGCACAACGGCTACGTGATGCAGCGGAGGCAGCATCATGATGCAAAATCCATATGCGCCAGGGCCACAGGGAGAAGACAAGCCGGGCTGCTTTGACACGATGCTACGAGTTGCGGCATGCATGTTGCTGTTGCTGTTGCTGCTGCTGGGCTACACGTGGGCGGATGGAGGTGGGAGATGAAAGGTAAAACCGTGTATATGGTGAGGGACGGCGCGTGCGTGGAGGGGATTTTCACGACGCGCGAGGCGGCAGAAATGGTTATCGACTGCGGCTTGGGCGACGACTATGTCGAGTTGCAGTTGGACTACGGAGCGGCAGAGATTGCGGGGGGTTTGGCCCCGTGGCGGGTGAACGTGTATCCCGAAAACGAAACAGAAGACGAAGCGGCCCCGACGGACCTGGAGGGTTTCAGCGTCACGGTTGCTCGACATGCGGGCGGTTGGTACAGCACTTCCGTGTGGGCGAAGGATGAGCAGGATGCCATAGCCAAGGCGCGGGAGATGTACGCTCAATACCCAACCGGCTACCCAGTCCCCAGTCCCGCCAAGCCACAAGAAGCAGAGGTTAGAAAATGAGAATCCGAATCTCTTGGGGAGGCAGAGAAGTGGAAGGATATCTGGTAATCGTGCTTAACAACGGTCTCGTCTATGTAGGGAAATCCGTGATCGGTGCCCAGTGGATTACTGTCAGAGACGCACTTGTCGTCTCTGACTGGGAAACCGGCCGGGACATAACCTGGCTTGTCAAGACGCACGGCGAGTACGCACGAATTACGCACACGGGCACAACGGTAAGAATGCCGTTTGCATCGGTCAATCATATGTTGGCGATTGATCCTGATAACTGGGCAAGGTGGGAGAAATGATTACTGACGCTGCGAGGGGGATATTAGATGTGGCCGCTATGCGGCCGTTCGTGCTGATTACGTTGTATCGGGACAAGGGCACAAACTACAGCGACCCAACTATCGAGATGTCTAACTGCGTTGACTACTCCGACGGGAGGGAGCGGTACGGGTCGGTGCAGCACCTGATAGATGTGGAGGCAGAGAGTATCGTTGCTGACGAATACTTTTGTCCACACGGCGACGGCATCTATCGCCACATATGGTGGATGAGGTGGACGGAAGCCTACGACCCGCCAGGGTACGACATAGAAGAAGTGGAGATCGTGTCTTTTGAACCCTGGTGTGCGATACACACCAAAACGATTGCACGGTTGTGCTATCAGTGCGGCAAACAAATGACATGGTTACCATGTTGCGAATGCAACGACGAAGACGACGGCACGTGGTTTTGTACGAAGTGTGGACTTATGGAGGATGACAATGCGTGACAGAGGATGGCATTTAATTAAGGTGGGCGACAAAGGCCCGCAGCTTAGCTACAACGACGGCAGGTTTGTTGGGGTCGGAGAAACAATTCGAGTAGGCGGTACACCAGAGTGCGTCCATGGCCTACATTATTGCAGATCGGCGCTTGTATGACTCCAGATACAATCTTTGAGTGTTACCGTGGTGATCCATTTGCCGTGCTTATGGTAGACGTAACGGCTCTGGGCAGAACGTGCTTTAACGTGTATTTGGTGATGAGCAACGTCCTCACGCTAAGTGAGGACGACGAGACGGTATATCTGTTCCCTGAGAAGGTATGGGGCGGACGCCTAAACGACGTAGCCCTGGGTGTGTACCATTTCGTCGTTTATCTGCGGCCCGTCGATGACTACTCGTGGGCGGTACAGGATCACCGCATGGTTAGGTATGAACCGTGGCCTAGCCACGACCAACCGCTACTAGACTCCGTGGACGAACTACCGTATTAGGATGGCATATGCTGTATCCAATGAACGATAAGACAAAGCAGAGCGCGGGTGGTAAGGCCCGCATGAAAACACTAGCGGAAGGTGAGCCCGTTTTGATGGAGGAAGTGTTCGCTTCGATAGAGCACTGCTCGCTAGATGAATTCCTGCGGCGCATGGCGGAGAAGTATGCGGACTGGGAAGCCTTTATGGCGTGGGTGCAGATGAAAGAAGAAGGAGCATCATGATCACGCTGGACTTGGATGGAACATTACTGGACTACAACTATTTGCCTGGGCGCATGCCGCAGTTGAATTACGATCTGGTAGACCGATTGTATTTTGATGCAAATACCACTGGTAACCGGTTTGTTTCGATTGTGACAAATCAGGGCGGGTTGCCCTTTGGTATGCGGCGCCTAGCTGCTATCGACGGGCGTCCGTACCCTCATCCAACAATCTTTGTTGTACGGCTGTTTGCGGTAGTGACAGCCCTAGCGCGGTACGATCTGAAGGTGGACAGCATTCGTGTCTGCCTATACCACCCCAGAGCGAACGCAGACGACGTAGAGAGGGTGGCACAGGTTCTGCGACCAATGCTGTCCTTCTTTGAAAACACGGTGGTGTACACCACCGCAAAGGCACGTAAGCCTAGCCCTCTTATGCTGAAATCCGTAGGTGCGACATGTTACTACGGAGACAGTGATGAGGATGCAGCAGCGGCGCAAGCAGCCAGTATTCCGTTTTATCGAGTCACGCGGTTCTACAGGGGAGATTAGCACACATGAAGCAGATAGAATTAGGCCCAATCAGTGCTGACCATGCAGTATGGTTGGCGACTCAGGGTAAAGAGGGTAAGCAGGCCGTATTTGAGGATATCGATCTGTCCAACTTATTTTTTATGGGAGACTGGCAGCAGTCGGTTTTTCGCAACTGCAACATGTCACGTTGCATAATGGAGCACATAGTCTTGAATCACGCAGTCTTTGACGCCGTGCGTGCGGAAAAGCTAAGCGCCGTCGGTGCTTCCTTTAGGTCAGCAAGCTTTTTTGGCTGCGACTTTGAAGGTTGCAACTTTGAAGTCGCAGCCATGCAAAGCGTAAGGGCTGGACATTCCCGTTTTTACGATTGCAACTTCCGTTCCGTCGATGCGGATAACGCGATGCTCAATGGATGCCAGATGCAGATGTCGGCTTTTCAGGGTTCAATCCTGAATAACGTGTCGTTGGTAAACGCTTATCTTGCGCAGTGCAATTTTGGATATTGTCAGATGGGTAACGCTGACTTGCACATGGCCGACCTTAGCAGAGCAACCCTTCTCAATGCAATACTGGAGGGGGCTGATTTAAGCGAAGCAAAGCTAAGCAGTGCGAACCTGTTAAACACAGACCTAAGCGGATGCAAAGGCATAATGTCGGCGACCCAGTGGCTACAGGACAATTTGGTACGAACAGATGAAGGCTATGTGGCCTACAAGCAGATAGGTCACAACGCAACATCCTACGACCCTCCCGCATACTGGGATATAAGCCCCGGCTCCTTCTTGGAGGAAGTGCCGGATTATAATCGCACCGTTGACTGTGGCTGTGGAGTCAATGTCGCCACCCGGCAATGGTGTCGAAAGTCGTTTTTCAAAGGACAACTATGGCAGGTAACTATTCTGTTTGATGATCTGGCTGATGTCGTAGTGCCCTACGGCACAGACGGCAAGTTCAGGGCACGTCGTGTGCGATTAGACCATGTGGTAGAGGACATCAATGAACGAGACACTGTATGATCAGGCATACCTTCTGCTCGAAGAATATCCAGCCCCCTGGTCGCGGAAGGGGCTAAATGTGATCGCCGGGAATGGCAGGGTAGTTGCGGTGTGCACCCATGAGGCTGTTGCGGAGTACATGATTAAGTGTGCTCCAACAATCGTTCTTGGGCTGTTGGATGATATCAATACGTGGCGACGGTGGGTCGAATCAATGATTGAAAATGAGAACCTGGTGCCACGCCACGCTATCGAGCAACTGCTGGCGGAAATTCGGATCGGCAACGACAACGCCGCCTACGTGGAACGGTTCGTAATTCCTATCCAGAAGTGGTTAGGAAGAAAGGCTCTAAAATGAGACAGCAAACGTTTATCGTTAGTGTTCACGCCTTAGAGAGAGCAACGGAAAGACTTGCTCGCGAGTGGCTGTTTAGCAAACGTGGTGACGAGACGGTAGCTACCTGGCTGTATAGAGTAGCCACCCTAGCCAGCCAACGCATTCACAGTAGAGACCTGCGGGCCAACGTGGGACACGTATGGTTTTCCTTTCGATTCCACCAGGGTGAGCTAATCCTGACCTCAGTGTGGGCCAACAAAGAAGCCGACGAGAAGCCGTTCTACGTCGAACTGGGCGTGGTACCTCCCCAGAAGGTCAAAAATTTTAAGGTGGCATAACATTTTCGGTGTTGACTGGGTGGTGTATGTGAGGTACAATAAAACTGTAACAGATAGACAGGAGGTTACGGTGTCAGCTAGACAGGAGGTTACGGTGTCAGCAATCAACGTGGTGGTAACGCAAGATGACATTGCGCAGTCTGACCCTGGTATCGAGCCAGGATTCGGCATCACGCCAATTGAGGTAGCCCTAAGAAAGCAATCCACTTTTTCCGAAGTTACCCTTGGCATCGGTGAGGTGTATGGGTACCAGGGGGGCATGCGGTATGTCTACAGGCTGCCTCCGGAAGCGGTGACTTACATAGAGGCTTTTGAGGGGAAAGAAGTCGTTGCTCCGACAACGTTTACTATTATTTTGTCAGAGGTGGCCCCCACACCACATGAAGATGAGGGGTATAGCAGATATGACGACCACGACCGATTCTATTACTAAATACGTATACTTCATCGCCTCCGACGGTGATGTAATCCAGTTGTTTAAGACAGAAGTCAAGCGGGAACATGGCCGCACCTACGAAACGACCGGAACTGCTGTATGTCTTGGCACCGGCGTTACGATTGACCGCCGTCGGGTGCTAAAGGGCGAAGGGTACGACAACATCAAGGATGCCCTTGCCGAATATGAAACAGCCGCTGCCGCCAAAATGGAAGGCTGGCAACGCAAGGTAGACATGCAAGCAGATGCCTTGGCTAATACCAGGCATAAGGCACTAAGGATCAAATGACAGACAGCAGGCCATACTCGCTACAGCATGGCGGCGAAGTGGTGGGGCAACTGTCGTACCTGTGTGAAGCAGGGCCTACGGTTGCCCTTTATCATTTCACATACGACCAGCATCCGCCGATAACGGTTGTTATACACCATCTGTCTGGGCTGGTGTTTGTCCAAAAGGACTGGGAACAGGAAGCAGTTTCCAGTCCCCAGGACATAGGAAAGCTAAGGTGGGTTGTGGCAACAAATGGGAGGGACGCCCCTATAGGCTATAACGGGCTTCCCGAATACCCGCACCCACCAGAGATAGACGAGTTTTACAGGGAAATAGGGCTAAGGAGGGAAGAACCTGTGAAGGTAAGGCTGCTGATAGATGACGACATACTGTGGGACTTGGCTGAAGCCGTGGTCAAGGAATGCACCATAGGCTACAACCCGAACACAAGAGGTCGCCACTATGTGGTAGGCGAGATTGGCTCGAAGTGGGCGGATCGAGTATGGGTTCTTGAACCCAAGGAAAACATGCCCGATACGTGGGCTGGCTTTGTCGGCATACCGGTAACGGAACTGGTGGAAGGAGGCTTGCCCGTAGTGGCCGATTACATCAAATATGGAGGCACAGAGTGGCAAGACGCCGTGGCGGATGTACAGGGGCGACTTAATACAATCTTTACAGTGGAGATTAAGGATGACTACAACAACTGATTTCTACGACAGGGGCGACGCGGAGCAGTTTGTCGAGCAGATCACTAAGAGGGGCGGAACGGCCCACATGTATGTGCAGCACTCGCCAGACATGCATTACAACAACTGCACATCGTATCGTGATGAGCCTATCTTTGTGGTCGAGTACGAAGAACCAGAAGAAGAATCGGAGGAATAGTGATACCAGAAAACGGCTTGCAGATCGTGGTTGTAACAGAGGGGTTCGTCTACGTGGGGAACGTGTTTGTAAACGAAAAGTGGGTGATAGTTGAAAACGCCCTGAACATCAGACGGTGGGGCACTACCCGTGGGCTTGGCGAACTTCGCAACGGCCCTACGGAGGAAACTGTTCTGGACTATGTGGGCAGGCTGGTAATTCCCATGCACGCCCTTGTTCACTTTGTTGAGGTGTACGAAGACAGATGGATCGACCCTTTGGACTTCTATTACAGAGAAGCCTACGAGCAAGATAGAAAGGCCGCTAAGACACAGGAGACAGAGTAGCATGTTGGACAAGCGGCCTCTAACAGTCTACCGTGATCAATGGGGAGATGGCTTTGGATTTGGCTACCCCTATGGTGATGGTCACGGAGGGGGCGCTCGCCTTCCCTACGGAGATAATGAACAATGGATGACGTGGTGTATATACTGTTCGACAGTGGCAGCGACACCGCCGAAGGCGTCTTTTCAACTTGGGAAGATGCCAAGTTGGTCGCAGCCAGACTTGACATCAATACCATCATTGGCTTTTCAATGGATCATGGGCTGGCGGAAATCAAAGAGGGGCTTCTTCCTTACTGGGTAGAGCTAGACCTGGTAGACCATACAGAAAGCCAAGCCAGGCGAAGCACTCTTGATCACTTCAAACAGAGAGTGTGGCTAGAGTCGCCTGACGTGGCATACGTTGACGTGTGGGCGAGAGACCCAGACGAAGCCATTATCAAAGCCAAAAGACTATACAAAAAGGAAACGGCAAACAGAAAGAACAATGACTAACCTATTCTTCAGGGTGCGCTCTCTAACGGGCATACATGGTGCGGGCTGTGGCGATTGTGACGGCAACGGCGGCTGCGACTGGCACGATGGAGACGGCGGATACTGGTACCAAGAACCGGAAGAAGAAGAAGGAGACGGACAGGGCTGTGGATGCTTCTCGTATCACGACTACAGTGGGTCAGGTAACGGGCGAGGCTACGGGCACGTGGGAGATAGCGACGGTGACAGCGCCATACCCTTTTAGTCGCCAAAACACACGTATGCGGGCTGGATTGGACGGCACAGCCTACAAAGTTGACGTTGCAATCCACCGCAAAGTCGCAGAGGCGATGTTGATCATGTCGCACAGTCTCTACGACCACAAGGCAGCATTTTATGTGGCCGACACGGACGGCGATTACGTCTTGGATGAACTATACATGGTGAGACCTGGACAGTCTCCTTGGCCCGAAGGGGCTTTTGCGGTATCTGTGCCGCACCTGTATTTCTCACCCACCGACGTGTTCGACACCCACATCGAAAGCTACGACTACGACGGCAGTGTCGGTGAGCAATTGCTTGAACTGTATGTCTACGACGAAGCACTCCGAAATGC
>Ga0232057_1360174_pt1 | contig 12769 bp, 10 predicted proteins | sample LAC_MetaT_1_FD_165508 | JGI IMG/M metagenome (GOLD analysis project Ga0232057, IMG submission 165508) | Metatranscriptome of anaerobic ammonium oxidizing microbial communities from anammox membrane bioreactor (MBR) in UC Berkley... | ecosystem: Engineered > Bioreactor > Anaerobic > Unclassified ...
AACCTGCCCGGGTGGTGGTGTGGCTCGAAGAACACCAGGCGTCGCTGGTCGGACGCGTCGTCGAGGCCGCGGGATTGCGCCTCGTCGGCGCGGGGTCGCCCGGACGAGGGCGTGCAGGGGCCGCTGCGGCCGCGCTGGGCGTGGGCGCCCTCGACGACCTGCGTGCCGCACTCGCCGAGGCCGATTGCGATCTCGCGCTGCTCGCCTCGCCGGGCGAGTTCGGGGCGTCGTCGGCGGACCTCGCACCACTGCTCGCGGCCCGGAGTCGCGGCGTGCGGATCGCTTCGCTGGAACCGATCCCCGCGACCGCGATCGAACTGGCCCGGGGAGACTGGACGGGCGGCAACCCGAGGCCGATCGACGCCGTTCGGTTCTGCCCGCTCGCGCGCTCCTCACGCTCGTTCCGCGACGCGGCCGACGTACTCCAGATGTTCGGCCAGGTCCGCACCCTCGCCGTCGAGACCTGCTGCACGCCCGCCGAAGGCTCGCTGGGCGCGCGGCTCTTCTCCGCGATGGAACTTGTCCACTGGCTGATGGGCGAGCCGGAGACGATCGACGCGGCATTCGCCGGACCGGCGCAGGGGCCGGGCGTTCATGCACTTCCGGGCGAGACGCTTCGCAACCTGCACGGCGACCTGACCGCAAACCTCCGCTACGCCGACGGCCGGGCCGCGTGCGTTCTCGCGAGCGACCAGAGCGGAAGGTGGTCCCGGACGGCGACACTGCTGGGGCCGAACGGGCGGCTGCGCGTCTTCGAGGACGGGTTCGAATGGGTCAGCCTGACGGGCGAGAAGGTGGACCAGGCGCGTCGGACCGGGAAACGCGGCTCGGAACCGGTCCCGCACGCCGTCGAAGCGATCGCCGAGAGCCTGTCTCGCCTCATGGACCCCGCGGCGGGCGACGAAGGGCCGCTCGACCACGAAGCGATCCTGTGCATGAGCCAGGCCGCCCTGCTCAGCGCGCGCACCGCCAACGGCGAAAGCCCCGCGACCATCCGGCGCATGGTGTCCGTGCAATAGATTCAGACGATGAGCGACCGTCCCGTCATTTCGGCGGGCCGCGGCACGCCCATCATCGCGAACGCGGTCGGCACGACGTCCGCCAGCCGGCCCCGCTCCGCCCGTTTCGCCGCGTTGAACCATCCCGCGGGATCCGCGTCGCCGCGCAGCGTCGCCGACCGGAACCGCTCCCCCACCACGATCAGCGGGACGTCATACGTCGTGTGCGCCGTGTGCGGCGAGTCCGCCTCCGGGTCCCACATCTGCTCCGCGTTGCCGTGGTCGGCCGTGACGATGAGCGAGCCGCCGCGGGCCAAGGCGGCTTCGACGATCGCGCCCACGCACGCATCGACCACCTCGCACGCCCGGACCGCGGCCTCCAGGCTGCCCGTGTGCCCCACCATGTCCCCGTTGGCGAAGTTCACCACGATGAACGGCTCGCAATCGGGCGACGCCAGGCGACGCAGGACCGCGTCACGAACGCCGAACGCGGACATCTCCGGACGCTGGTCGTAGGTCTTCACGTCCGTCGGGCTTTGGATGATCTCGCGGTGTTCGCCGGGGAACGGCTCGTCCCGGTAGTCATTGAAGAAGAACGTCACGTGCGGGTACTTCTCCGTCTCGGCACAGCGGAACTGCGTCAGGCCCAGCGACGCGATGTACTCGCCCGCGACGTTGACGAGGCGCGGCGGTTTCGCGAACGCCACCTTCGCGTGCCGGGCGAGCGCCTCGGAGTAGGCGGTCATCATCACGAAGTCAGTGTCGAGGCGTGGGCCGCGCTCGAAGCCCCGCGAGCCGGTGTCCGGGGAGGGCTTCACGCCCCGCCACTCATCGTCCGGCAGCACGAACGCGCCGACGATCTCGCGCGGGCGGTCGCCGCGGTAGTTGTAGAAGACGACCGCGTCGCCCGTGGTGATGCGCGATCCGCACAGCGACTCGGGCGACTCCCCCACCATCGTCGGCGGGACGAACTCGTCCCCGGCCTGCCCCGTGGACTCGGGGCTGTCGTAGGCCGCGCGTACGGCGTCGGCGGCCGTGCGCGCGGAACGCACCCCGAGCGCCGAGGCGTCGCGGCCCGTCAGGCATGCCCATGCCCTGTGCACCCGCTCCCACCGATGGTCCCGGTCCATCGCCCAGAACCGGCCGATCACGGACGCGATGCGCCCGACGCCGTGCGTGCGCAGGCTCCGCTCGACGCGCTCCACGAACTCCGCGCCGGTGTACGGGCCGGTGTCGCGCCCGTCCGTGAAAAGATGGACAAAGACGCGGTCGTGCCCGAGACGCGCGCACAGCGCGAAGAGAGCGTCAAGGTGCTCGAGCAGCCCGTGGACGCCGGCGTCGGAACAGATCCCCATGAGATGAACCGCACGGCCGCGCTCCTTCGCGCCCAGCACCGCCCCGGCGAGCACCTCGTTGCTCTCGAGGCCCGCCCGGCACGCTTTGGTGATCCGCACCGCCTCCTGGTCCACGATCCGCCCCGCGCCGATGTTCTGGTGACCGACCTCGCTGTTCCCCATCGTGCCCGTGGGGAGCCCGACATCCTCCCCGCTGGTCTTGATGAGCGTGTTCGGCCACTCCCCCATCAAACGGTCCGAGACGGGCGTATGGGCGAGATGAACGGCGTTGAAGCGGTCGTGTGAGGGGTTCGGGTTCGTCCCCCAGCCGTCGCGGATCACGAGGACAAGGGGCGTGTCGCGGGGTGTCTGGCTCGGCATGAGCGGAGTCTATGAGTGCGGGTCGAGCCGATTGCCGATAGGCTCCGAGCAGACCACCGGAGGCCGATCCATGAACCACGCCCGCAGCGACCGCCGGCCGACGGTTCGTCAGGTCGCCATCTGCACGCTCGCCGCGGTGTGTGTCTCCTGCGGAGGGTGCGTGTCGCCGTCGGGCGACTGGTTCTACAGGAAGACCGGGATCGACCTCAGCCCGCAAGCCTTCGAGCAGGCCCCGGAGGACGCCGCGCATGTCTTCGAAGGGCTGTTTGTGATCGCCTTATACGCGGCCTACGGCCTCGGGCGATGCTACGCCTCCGCTCACTGGATGTTCTGGGACGGCGCGTCGCCGGTCGGCGAGGTGTCGCCAGCCGCTCACCACCCGGCCTACGGGTTCTACACCTACACCGATGCGGACTTCGACCGCTGGGGCACGGGACGGTGATGCCGCGAGCGATCATGCTTACGGCTCCCAGTCGGGGTCGTCCTTGCGGGCAGCGACGTCCGACCATCGCCTGCGATCGGTGAGGTCGCCGGGCGCGATCCGCTCCGCGTGCCCGTCAAGGAGCGCAGCGACGACGCGAAGGTTGTAGCGGGCGTCGAGATGCCCGAACTCCTGCGGCTTGGCGGCCGGTGAGTAGACCGCGCCTCGCGGCGGCGGCTCGACGCGGTGAAAGCCGGGAATGACCTCGTCACCCGAGCCAGGCCCGCGAGCGGAGGCAAACACGACGAGATGCCCCGGTCGCAACGGTTGATCTATCCGGCGCTGAGGAGCGTGGGGTGTCCTTTCGGATGAGTACATCGAACTCAACCCGCTGTGGTGATCCTGTCTGACAGTATTGAGTGCTGTTATACAACAGTTGCGACGCAGACTCAACTACTTTGGCCCTGACCAATAAAAACCCGGCAAAGTGTGGGGGCAGGGCATTCCGGGCCCGGGTACCCCGGGTCGTCAACAAAGCCAGACATGACCATGCCGCCGTCCGGGCGGCCCATCACCCGCGTCCGCAGAGCGATCTGGGCGGAAGCCGCCTCATCGAAGCGCGGGGAGGCCGAACTGGGTAACGCCCACGGCCTGCGGAACCGCCTCAAACTCGACGTGCAAGTGACTCGGTTCGAAGAACGTGCCGGGGAGTTCGAGTCGCCATGGGTCGGACTGATGGCGGAGCAGGCGATACGCGAAACGGAGCCTCATCGTGACCGAGCCGTCAGGCTCAACGGTCAGTCGGCTCATGCCGTCCTGGCCGGATGATGGGCTGATGGCACCGAAGCGGCCGCGGGTCCGGGGGATCGTCCCGCCGAGGTCGTCGGTGAGACTGGCCAAGTTGTACATGTCGGCCTGATCCGTCGGCAGGCCGCAGGCGAGGATGTCGTCGGGTCGGTACTCGAGGTGCTGAAGCAGGGAATCCGGCCTCGGTACGCCCGGAGCGATAAAGGCGACGTTGCGCAGTTCGATCTCGATGAACGAGCCGTGCGCGATGTCCAGGAACATCAGCCGTTGCTCGTCGGCCTTGTCAAGCCCGACCCGGACGATGATGCCGTCCGGGTGCCCGACGCCCTTGTCGAGCCGGGTGCCCCCGACGGCAACGAAAGCCAGCAGGTTGCCGCCGATCGGAACGCGCTCGGCCGGCGCGGCATAGGGCAGGTCGGCCTCGCACCTGGCGACCTTGCCGTCGTTCGTGGTCCAAGTGACGAAGACACGTGGAACCCGTGCATCGTCCACGAGGAACAGGCCGGTATGCGCCGCGGGCCGGTCCGACACGGGGGGATAGGCAGCCTGGCCGACGCAGGCGGCTCCCGAGAACATCACGGCCAGCATGGGGATGATTACCCTTGGAAACATGCTTCGAAGTCTCTCGTCAGGATTCGGTCGGCAGGCGAGGGCGGTTCGGTCTCGCAGTTGAAGGGAACCGTAGAGCATCCCAACGCATCATAACAGCGTACCGGCGATGGAGTGCGTTGCGTTGCAGCGGACGCCGATGTAGTCTGTGAGAGCAGGGGGCGAACGGGCCGCGACCCGTCCGATAGGCGAGTTCTTGGCAAGAGGGGTCGCCGAGCGCGTCCCCGAGGGAGTCTTCGAATGACATCGTTCAGGGCATGGCGTGCCGCCGCGATGGCGGGGATGGTGGTCTGCGTCTCGGCGGCCGCGGGGGCCGGTGACGAGGATCTGCGCAAGTACAAGGGCGAGCCGGTGGTCGTCGAGGGCATGGCGGCCGTGACCGGGATGCCCCGGTACGGGCAGCGAGACTCGGACTCCCGCAGCATGTTCGACAGCCAGAACATGACGCTCTACGCCTGGTGGCCGTTGGCCTCGTTCCCCAACAGTCAGGGGTCGGGCAACGACTGCTGGGGGTACGTGTCTCCGTCGGGGCGCGAGTACGCCATCATGGGCCTGGCCAAGGGCTTCGCCTTCGTCGAGGTGACCGACCCCTGGAACACGACGCTCGTCGGGATGATCACGGGACCGAACAGCCTGTGGCACGACGTGAAGGTGATCGGGCACTACGCCTACGGCGTCAGCGAGGGCGGCTCGGGCATCCAGGTCATCGACATGAGCCAGATCGACAGCGGCGTCGTCACGCTGGTGCAGAACAAGACGCAGGGCGGGCACTCGTCCACGCACAACATCGCGGCGAACGTGGACTCCGGGTTCCTGTACCTCGTCGGGACGAACATCAACAACGGCGGGCTCACGGCGGTCAGCACCGCGAACCCGTCGAACCCGACCATCGCCGGGACATGGAACAGCATGTACGTGCATGACGCGCAGGTCGTCACGTACACGGACGGGCCTTACGCCGGGCGGGAGATCGCGTTCTGCCTCAGCGGGCTGAACGGCGGGTGGAACTCGACGGGCCTGCGCATCGTGGACGTGACCAACAAGGCCAACATGTTCACCGTGAGCCAGGCGTTCTGGAGCGGCGCACGCTATGCGCACCAGGGGTGGCTCAGCGAGGACCGCAAGTACTTCTACATCAACGACGAACTCGACGAAGGCGATTCGGTCTCGGTGACGACGACCCGCGTCTTCGACGTGAGCAACATCAACAGCCCCGTGTACCTGGGCTGGTTCTCGTCCGGGGCGCAGGCAACGGACCATAATCTCTACACGCACAACGGGAAGATCTTCGAGGCGAACTACAAGTCCGGGCTGCGGGTGTTCGACGCGACGAACCCGGTTGCCCCCGTGCAGATCGCCTACTTCGACACCTACCCCGAGAGCAACACCTCCGGGTTCAACGGCGCGTGGAGCACCTACCCCTACTTCCCGAGCGGGACCATCCTGATCTCCGACCTCGACCGGGGCTTGTTCATCGTGCGCCTCGACGGCGTCAGCATCGACTTCGACGGCGTCCCGCCCACGAAGTTGACGCCGAACCAGCCGACGCCGGTGAGCGTGGTCGTCTCGCCCCAGTTCGAAGGGTACGACGCGGGGACGGTGACCCTGCACCTGCGCGAGACGGGCGGCGAATGGCAGGAGTTCGCCATGGCCGCCCAGGGCAACGATGTCTTCACGGGCACGATCCCCGGCCAGGACTGCCTGGACGAGGTCGAGTTCTACGCCTCGGTCAAGTCGGACAAGGGTTCGACGATCACGACATCGGTCGTCGACGCGAAAGCCATCGGCGACGTGATCGTGTCGTTCCACGACGACTTCGAGTCCAACAAGGGTTGGACTGTGGGCGCGCCGGGCGACGACGCGACCACGGGCATCTGGGGTCGGATGGCGCCCCAGGCCACCGATGCGCAGCCGGGTTCGGACGTCTCGGACCCGGGCACGATGTGCTACGTGACCGACGGCCGCGCAGGATCGAGCATCGGCCAGTACGACGTCGACGGCGGAAAGACCACGCTGCTCTCCCCGTGGCTGGACGTCAGCGTCTTGACGGAGCCGACCATCGGGTACTGGCGGTGGTACTCCAATGACAAAGGAGCCGCGCCGAACACCGACACCTTCCGCGTGGACATCACAACGGATGGCTCGCAGTGGGTCAACGTGGAAACGCTCGGCCCGTCCGGACCGTTCACCAGCGGGGGCTGGTACTACCACGAGTTCAGCGTGGCGGACTTCGTGAGCACGTCCGGCAACGTCCGGCTTCGCTTCATCGCCGAGGACCTCGAGCCCGGGTCGATCGTCGAGGCGGCGATCGATGAGTTCTCGCTCTTCGAGTACGACTGCGGTGAGCCGCCCTGCGCCGCCGACTTCAACGGCGACACCGTCGTCAACTCGCTCGACGTGCTCGCCTTCCTGAACGCCTACTCCTCGGGCGATCCGAAGGCGGATGTCAACGGCGATACCGTCGTCAACTCGCTCGACGTGCTCGCCTTCCTGAATCTCTACAACCAGGGCTGCTGACGCCGCCCGTGAACGAGAACGCAAGCAGGCCCCGGATCGCACCGGGGCCTGTTCTGTTCCCGGGCCGCGACTGGATCAGACGATCTCGACGATCAGGAACTGCTTCACGCCGCGGGGAGCGCGCACACTGATCGTCTCGCCGACGCGGGCCTTCATCAGCGCCTCGCCCATCGGGCTGGTGGTGGTGACCTCGACGTAATCGGCGGACATGTCGCCCGACGCCTCGCCGACGAGGCGGTACAGGTCCTCGTCGTCGGTGCCGACCTCGCGCAGCCGGACGGTCGAGCCGATGAACACGACGTCGCCGTGGGCCTTCGAATCCTCGACCACGTGGGCCTTGGCGAGGCGATCCTCGAGCCGGCGGATCTCGGCCTCCTCGTACCCCTGCTGCTCGCGGGCGGCGTGGTACTCGGCGTTCTCGCGCAGGTCGCCAAGGGCTCGGGCCTCCGCTATGCGCTGCGTGATGACGGGACGGTTCTGGGTGAGTTCGCGCAGGCGTGCCTCGAGCCGTTCGCGTTCGTCACGTGTGATGACGTCCATGGCGATCCTCCCGTCGCGTGCGGGGGTCAAAAAGAAACCGGGCCGCCTCGGGGGCTGCCCGTTCGCGCTACGCCCCACATTCTTAGCCGGTCGAGGGGCGGCGTGCCAGTACGGCCGCGACGAGCGGCACCCACGCCCCCGCCGCAACCCCCCCAACCACGACGATCGCCCGCCAATGGGTTCCATCCACCTCAAGGGACCGCCCCCGCCAGGAACGGTCCTGGGTCAGTTCGACGACGGCGGTCATGGGAGAAGCCATCATCCACACCCCGCGATGACGAGTCGGGGGAGCGAGCGACGACCATGCCGCGCCGATCGCGGGCACGACGTTCACGATGAACGCGACGCCGAGCATCGCCCACCATCGCCACCCGTTGCCCACCAGGCGTCCGCCGACCGCCAGCAAGACCGCGAGCACGCCCCCGATCAGAACGGCCCAGACGGCGAAGCACGCCGCGATCGCCGTCACCGCGTCCAAGGGCCAGCGGGCGAGCAGCGCCTGCGGCCAGATCACGGCCTGCATGGGCACGAGGATCACTACCAGATCGCGCATCGTCGCGATCGCGCAACCCCGTAGGCCGCCGGCCGGAACCGCCTGCGCCAGACGCATCATGGGCCAGAGGAGCGCCACCCCGACCGCGACGGTGACGAGCAGACCTCGCGCCGCGGGACGATACGCATCGACGTTGCCCGCCCCCCCGGTACCAACTGTCGCAAAGGCCGCGAGCGTGGCAAGGAGGAGAAACACCGTCCACGCCAACGCAAGGAATCGCGGCTCGCCTCGCCGGTGCGACCAGTCCGTGCGGTTGCGCGGCTTGTGGCCGAAGATGTCGCGGTCGGGCGGGGGCGGCTGCGAGCGTGGGGCGGAGTCGTCGCGTTCCTGCTCGGGAGGGATCATCGCCGACTCGCCGTCAGATCCGCGTAGACGGCGTCCTCGTTGTAGATCTCGAGGCGTTGCTGGCTGAGATCGATGCGCCGCCCCCGCTCGGCGAGGGAGGCAAAGTAGGCGAGCCGGTCGAGTTTGGCCTTCGTGGACGCCTCGCCGGGGATGAACTCACCCGGCGGGCCGCCCCAGACGACGCGCGTGCCCTTATCGGTCACGATGTCGATGCGCCGCGTCACGTAGTAATCGCCAACGTCAACGCCGGCGACCTGCCCCGCGTACGGCTGCGCGAGCAGGAGACGAAGCGTCTCAACACCGGCGCGAATATCGTCGCCGGGCCACGCCCGGGCGTAGTCGAGAGAGCCGGAGGCGTCTCGCGGCGGCGGCGAGGCCGCGCCCTGCATGATGCGCAGACCCGATACGCCCGCGTCATAGGTCGCGGGCATCGGGCGGCTCGTCCAGTCGATCAGGTGATCGCGGCCGTTGTGGCGGACGACGCACGCCGGGGTGCGCCACGCGCCGCTCACGACGATCGTGCCGTCGCCGCGACGCTCAACCCGAGGGGAACCGTCGAACCACCCGCTGGCCTCCATCGCCCGTCCCACACGGGCCACGGCGTCGCCCCGCACGGGGTCGGGAGACTCGGCGGCCCGTGCGTGTGCCGTGGCGAGCAGGCGGTCCCGGAAGTACGCGCTCAACCAGGTCTTCGGCTGGTCGGGCGTGCTGTCGGGCGAAAGCGGCCAGACGATCTCGACCGACACCGGTGCTTCGAGCGCCTCGCCCGCGTGCGTCCAGACGCGGTGCGTCAGCAGGATCAGCGCGAGGGCCCCGACGCCGCCCAGGCACCCCATGCCGAGCAGGCGCAGGGCACGGATGGCGGTCGGCGGTCGGACCTTGACGCTCGAAGTACGGCGTGGCTTGCGTGGGTGTCCCATCGTCCTTCCAGGTTGAGTCACAGTCGAGCGGCGATCGCGGGCCGGGCGAGCGCTGCCTCGACAAGGCTACGGCACAAGGCGGGCAGGTCGAGACCGACGGCGCGGGCGGCCATCGGCAGGAGCGAGTGCGAGGTAAACCCGGGCATGGTGTTGATCTCGAGGAGCCAGGGCCGGTCTTCGGCATCGAGCAGGAAGTCAACACGAGCGAGATGCCGCACGCCCAGTGCCGCCGCGAGCCGCTCGGCATCTCGGCCGATGCGTTCAGCGACGCCCGCGGGCAGGTTCGGCGCGAGGCGGTACTGGGTATCGTCGCGCTCGTACTTCGCGCTGTAGTCATACGCCCCGGTAGCCGGCACGATCTCGATGACGGGCAGCGCGGCGAGCGTGGCCGCCCCCGGACGGGCCATCAGGCCGACCGTGAGTTCCCGGCCCCCGATGAGCCTCTCGGCCATGCACACGCGGCCGGGACTGTCTTGGGCGGCTCGGCGGGCATCGTCGAGCGCAGAAACCCAGGCGGCTTCGTCGCGGCAGAGGTGAAGACCGACGCTCGATCCCTCGTGAACGGGCTTCACCACCACGGGCAGGCCGAGAGGGCAGACGGCGTCGCGGACATTGAGGGCGACCGCCTCGGGCGTGGGGATGCCGAGACGTGCGGCGACCAACTTCGTCGCCAACTTGTCCATCGCCATGCGGGCGGCGCTCGGGCCGCTGCCCACATACGGCCGACCGTCGGCCTCGAGCAGGTCCTGCAGCGGGCCGCCTTCGCCCCACGCGCCGTGGAGTACCGGGAAGACCACGTCGCCCGACAGTGCGCGGAGATCCGTGAGCGTGGGACGGTCGATGGTCTCGTGGTACACAGTGAAGCCGGCATCACGGAGGGCCTGCGCGACGCCGCGTGCGCTGTCGAGGCTGACCGCTCGCTCCGCGTCCGGCCCACCACCGAAGACGAGCACCGACGCCACGCTCATGCCGTGCCCCTCCGCCAGACCACGACCTCGCGCTCGAGCCGAACGCCGAAGGTCTCGAACACGCGGCGTTCGACGAGTTCCATGAGGGCGATGAGGTCACGGACGCTGCCGTCGCGGTCGGGCACGAAGAAGTTGGCGTGGCGCTCGCTGACGCGGGCGGAACCGACGCTCAATCCCTTGCACCCGGCGCGGTCGATGAGCAACCCCGCCGAAACGCGCTCGCCGGGCGCGCCGACGCCGTCGATCGCCCGGTCGAGCGTCGGGTTCTTGAAGCAGCACCCCGCGGATTGGTCGGCAAGCGGCTGGGTTCGCTTCTTGTACTCCATGACTTCGAGCAGGCGAGTCCGGAGCGGCCCCGGGTCGGCCGGACGGAGGGCGAAATCGCACGCCGTGAGGAGCAGGCCGCCGAGTCCCGAGCGGCGGTAGCCGAAGTCGATGTCGGCGCGGTCGAGCGTGACCTCGCGTCCGTCGCCGTCGAGGGCATGAACGCGTGCGACGGCGTCGGCGATCTGTCCGAACGCGCCCCCGGCGTTCATGACGAGCGCCCCGCCGACGGACGCGGGAATGCCGCCGAGGCCCTCGAGGCCCGCAAGCCCGAGGCGGACCGTCTCGTTGATGAGTTTGGGGAGGTTCGCGCCGGCGCCGGCCCGGACGACGACCGCCTCGCCGCGACGCTCGCCCGTTCGCTCGACGGTGCGGAAGGCGGGTGCTTCGAGAGCCACCACGAGTTCGGCGACGCCGTCGTCATCGACGAGGAGGTTCGCGCCGTCCCCGAGGACTCGCAGATTCGGGTCCATCGCGAGGCAGGCCCGAAGTTCATCCGTCGTGCGAGGGCGGGCAAGTCGATCCGCGCGGCCGCCGACGCCGAACCAGGTCGAGATCGGAGCGTCACGCTCGATCGGGATGGCGGCGACCACGGCCAACACAGCACCTCTCTCGTCTCGTCATCCGACGCGAATCAGCCCTTTCCCAGACCGAGATACCCGTGCGCAACCTGCCAGACCGGGCCGGCCCCCATGACGACGAGCGTGTCGCCGGCACGACACAGGTTCTCGAGTTGCTCGACGATCGCCTCGAACGGGTACAGGTGCATCGCCCGCACGCCGCGCCTGCGCAGGCGGTCGACGAGGTCCGCCGACGAGACCTTCTGCTTCTCGATCTCGCTGTCGCGGACGAAGTAGATGTGGGGCACGATGACGGCGTCGGCCTGCCCGAAGGCGGCTGCGAACTCCTCCAGCAAAAAGCGGGTGCGCGAGTGCTGGTGGGGCTGGAAGACGCAGACCAGCCGCCCCCCGCGATCCTGCGGGCGCTCGAAGTCCCGCAACGCCCGCAGCGTGGCGTCGATCTCGGTCGGGTGGTGGCCGTAATCGTCGTACACCCGCACGGCGCCCCCGGGCACGGGTCGCTCGCCGAGAAACTGGGTGCGCCGGTCCACGCCGCGGAACGATTCCAGCGATTCGGCGACACGCGCCCCATCCGCCCCGAGCGAGACGGCGAGCGCGCACGCGGTCGCGGCGTTCATCGCGTTGTGCGCGCCCGGCAGCGAGGCACGCCACGACGCGACCTCCGAGCCGCGCCGCGTCAGCGTCACCCGGCGCGTGGGCGTGTCGAGCCAGACCACCCAGTCCGCCGCCGGGCTGAAACCGATGGTCTCCACTCGGCATTTCAACCCCGCCGCGACCTGCCGCCGGTGTGCCCCCTCGTCCGCGATCAGCAGCAAGCCGCCCCGGTCGGCGGGGGGCAGGAGACGCGCGAACTCCGCGAACGCCTGCACGACGGCGTCGAGCGAGCCGTAGACGTCAAGGTGATCCGCCTCGACGGAACTGATGGACGCGACCGTCGGGCGAAGATGATGGAACGAGCGATTGAACTCGCACGCCTCGGCGAGGAGCAGCCCCGGCCCGCCCTCCAGCGGCCCGACCGGAATGGACGCCGCACCGAGCCGGAACCCGACCGAGCGACCGGAAGGAGCGAGGCACCCGCGGGACAGTTGCGGGCAGGTTGCACCGACGATGACCGTGGGGTCCAGGCCCGCGTCGGTCAGAGCTGCTCCGAGCATCGCGGTGGTCGTGCTCTTGCCGTGCGTGCCCGCCAGAGCGACGCCCGTTCTCCCCGCCATGCACCTCCCCAGGGCCTCGGCGTAGGTGATGATCTCGACCCCGCGACGCTGGGCCGCGAGGAGTTCCGGGTGCTCGGGCCGCACCGCGGCCGACGCGATCACGAGGTCGCACGGCTCTGGCACCCGGCCCTCGGCCTGCTCGAAACAGACTTGCACGCCCTCCTCGGCGAGCAAAGCGGTCGCCTCGCCGGGTGAGGAGTCCGAGCCGGCGACGATCGCTCCGCGCGCGCGAAGCATCCTCGCCAGCCCCGACATGC
>Ga0232057_1352865_pt1 | contig 12548 bp, 9 predicted proteins | sample LAC_MetaT_1_FD_165508 | JGI IMG/M metagenome (GOLD analysis project Ga0232057, IMG submission 165508) | Metatranscriptome of anaerobic ammonium oxidizing microbial communities from anammox membrane bioreactor (MBR) in UC Berkley... | ecosystem: Engineered > Bioreactor > Anaerobic > Unclassified ...
CAACAGGTCCGCCCAGTCCGCCGGCGCGTTCTTGACAATGTCGCTGTTGATCATGAACGCCATGACGCCGTAATAGTCGCCATACCAATAACCGTCCGGGTCTTTGGCGCCTTCGGGAATATCAGCCCAAGTTGACACTTTGTACGGCTGCAACAAACCTTCGGCTTTGGCAGAATCGCCAAACGCGAACCCAACGTCAATCACGTCGGGGTTCTGCGGACCTTTGTTGTCTTTGTTCGCTTTGATGGCTTCGATTTCGTCGCCGGAACCCGCATCGGGATTCAATTCGTTAATGGTGATGCCGGGGTATTTCTTTTTGAAACCCTCAAAGATGCCGCCATAATTGCACCAGTCGTGCGGCAAGGCAATGGTCGTGAGCTGTCCTTCTTTTTTCGCGGCTTCGTACAATGCGGTCAAATCGGTTGCGCCGCCGCTCATCGGCGCGGCGGTGGGTTGCGTAGCCGCCGCAGTCGGCGGCGCGGCAGTGGGCGCGGCGGTGGGCGTTGCGCACGCCATGATGACAAACACTAACGCCCCGAGCGCGACGACAGACAATACGCGTACAAGTGATTTCATTCTTCTCCTCCTGAGAATCTTTTTAAGCTTGTCGGGTAGCAATGGGTAAAAGGGTATTGGCTTGCCTTCGAGTCACCTCCTTGTGCTTTCGGCTCTTTTTTTGTTTGCGGTGCGCCAAGCAAACCAAATCCGAAAATGAACGCCTCAAACCTTCTGAGCCGAGCAGGCAAAACAGCTCAAATAAACAAGTTTGTTGCAGCTCGACGCGTAATGGCAAGGGGAAAACCGACGACGCGCAGGGTATTCAGCAAGGGAGGCAAATTAGCTGTGGCGCTAGTCTAGCATCATTGCAAGCATCATGTCAAGAGGTTGACCAAGCCAAGCGCGGAGCAAGCCCCCAAGCATTTTGGAGCAAAAAGAGCTATCGCGACGCGCAACGCGATGAAAACACTTGGGAGCTTGCACGCCACACGTTCCACACGATTAAGATTCGGCATCCAGCGGCGGAAACGCGAGCGTTTCCATGAAAAGATCATTGAACTCGGCGCGCCCCGACAATTCCACATATTCAATAAATTCGGGAATGCGGTTCGCGGCTTCGCGTTCGCGGAAACTGAGCAGCGCGATCTTCGCGCCTTCGCCCGCGCTATTGCCCACCGCGACAATTTGTTCCACCGCCACCCACGGCACCAAGCCAATCGTGCGCGCGCTCGCGGGATTGATATAACTGCCAAACGAACCCGCAAGCAAAACTTGATGCAAATCTTTTGCCGTCACATTCATCTGCTGCATCAAGACCGCGACGCCCGCCGCAATCGAACCTTTGGCAAATTGCAGCGCGCGAATATCTTGCTGCGTCAAGACGATATTGGATTCCGGGTCGCTCAAACGGAACGCGCGCACGCCGTCAATCGTCAACAGCCGTTCGCGCAACGCGTCGGGCAGCTTGGCGCGCGCATCCTCGACTTGGATCAAACGTCCCGACGCATCCACTACGCCCGCGCGATACATTTCCGCCACCGCGTCCACCAAGCCCGAGCCCGCAATGCCGATGGGTTTCAGATGATTGCCGCCGATGATTTGGAGCATGACTTGGCCCTCTGCCGTAATCTGGATGCCCTCGATCGCGCCGTCGCTCGCGCGCATCCCGTGTTTGATTTGCGCGCCTTCAAAGGCGGGCCCCGCGGGCGCGGCGGTAGCGAGCGTGCCATGCACCGAACCCAAAACAATTTCGCCGTTCGTGCCGACGTCAATCAATAGACGCAGCTGACCATCTTTATTGCGCGTCAAATCCGTCGCCAAAATTCCGGCGACAATATCCGCGCCTACGTACGCGCCCAGATGCGGCAGCGTCGCAAGACGCGCTTCGGGATGCAAACGCAAACCAATGTCCGCCGCGCGCAATGTGACGGGCTGCGTAAGCGCGGGAATAAACGGCGCCACCGAAATCGGTTCGGGGTCAATGCCCATCAGCAAATGCAGCATCGTCGCGTTGCCCACAATCACCGCTTCATAAATGTTTTCGCGCGCAATGCCCGACGACGCGGTGAGCTGGTCGAGCAAATCGTCGAGCGTCTGAATACTGCGCGCTTGCAATTCGCTCAAACCGTCGGGTTCCATCATGGTATGCGAAACGCGCGAAATCACATCCGCGCCAAAAGCCGCCTGCCGATTCAATTCCGATTTTACCGCTTCGACCGCGCCCGAATTCAAATTGATAATCGCGCCGACGACGGTGGTCGTCCCCAAATCCACCGCAAACCCGTAATTTTTTACGCGCGTATCGCCCGGTTCCAGCGCAATCAATTCATCGCCGACCATCACGGCGGTCGTCCGAAAATCATTTGCGCGCAAGAGTTTTGGCAGCGCGCGCCAGACCGACGGATTGGAATGAGCGTCGTAACCTTCTTGCGCCAACGCGTTATGCACGCGCTGCAAATCGGACACCTGGTCATCCAAATTCGGTTCGGTCAATTCCAAATATACTTTGGCGACATTCGGATTGAGAATGACGTGATGTCCATATCCGAGCAGCGCGGCTTTGGGATTGCCCATCAAGCGCGGAATTTCGACGACGCAATCGGAATGTAATACGGCGCGGCAAGACAAGCGCCAACCGTCCGCCAAATCCGCTTCGGAAATAAATTTGCGGTCGGCTTCGCGAATCGGCGCGACGCCGCTCACCACGCGCACTTTACATTTGCCGCATGTGCCGCGTCCGCCGCACGTCGAATCAATCGCCAAACCCATCCAATTCGCGGCATTAAAAATCGTCGTGCCTTCCGGCGCATTGGTGAGCAGGTCGCTAGGGAGAAAACGAATTTCGTATTTCACAAGGCGTCAGTATACAGGGCTACAAGAAAACAGGGAAGCAAGCCACACATAATCTTGTGTACTTGATTCCCTGTCTATATTGCACGCAATTTTTTTTATCCGGCGGCGGCTTTTTGTTTCGCGCGAAAATCCGCAATCCAATTCACCGCGTAGGCATCGTGACCCAGCATTACGTCGCTCGCCATGACCGCCGCGCGAATCGTTTCGTTCATAGCGTCCGTAATGGCGCTCGTCAAGCCCGCGTACATTGCCATACTCAAATACGCGGCGGTGAGCGGCGCGCGCTGCGGCAAACCAAACGAAGTGTTGCCCGCGCCGCAAGTCATATTCACGCCCAAGTTTTGACGAATCAAGCGAATCGTTTCAAGCGTAATTTGAATCGCGGTGGGGTCGGCGGCGACCGTCAACGCCAACGGGTCAATGACCACATCTTCGGGCGGGATGCCATAGTCGGCGGCGCGCTGGACAATTTTTTCGGCGATGGACAAACGGATTTCCGGGTCCATCGAAATGCCCGTTTCGTCATTGGCGATGCCGATAACGGCGGCGTTATATTTTTTAATCAAAGGCAAAATCAATTCGAGGCGTTCATCTTCGCCCGTCACCGAATTGACCAACGGTTTGCCTTGATACGCCGCCAATGCCGCTTCCAACGCTTCAAACACCGATGAATCGAGACAGAGCGGCACATCCACAACGCTTTGCGTAACTTGGATCGCTTGCTTGAGCATCGCGGGTTCATCGCCCAACGGATACCCCGCGTTCACATCGAGCATATGCGCGCCCGCCGCGACTTGGGCGATGGCGTCCCGTTTAACGCGTTCAAAATTACCTTCCGCCATTTCCGCGCCGAGTTTTTTGCGCCCGCTCGGATTGATTTTTTCGCCAATCATCACAAAGGGCAAACCTTCGCCAAGGATGACGGTTTTGGTTTTGGATTCTAAGACAGTTTGCAAGTTTCAGGTAGCAGGTAGCAGGTAGCAGGTAGCAGGTAGCAGATAATCCATACTACTTGCTACTTACTACCTTTTACCTACGTTGGTTCCACCACGCTCATCATATTTTCGACTGCCGCAATCGCATCCACTAGCGCGCCGGTCGGGACTGCGCCGTCCGAGCCGACAAATTGTTTCGCCAAACGCGCGGTGGCGCTGGCGTCGGGCGCGTAACCGTCGGTCCCGGAAATTTCCGCATAATGCGCGGTCACGGGCGCGCCGCCCGCCATCACTTTGACCTTGTCGCGCAAGCCCGCTTTTTTCAATTGTTCGATATTCACTTTGATCATCGGCATCGTCGTCGTGAGAAACGCGCTAAAGCCGACGACATCGGGTTGATTGTCCTGAACCGCTTTGACAAATTTTTCAGGCGAAACGTTCACGCCCAAATCAATCACTTCAAAACCCGCGCCTTCCATCATGATATTACACAAATTTTTGCCAATGTCATGCACATCGCCCTTGACCGTGCCCATTACGATTTTGCCGACGGTCTTTTCGCCTTTGGCGGCAAGCAGCGGCCGCAAAAGCGTCAAGGCGCCTTGCATCGCTTTGGCGGACATGAGCATTTCAGGCACAAAGAAATCGCCCACTTCAAAACGGCGGCCCACCTCTTGGAGCGCGGGCAGCAAACCGCGTCCGCCCAGTTCTTTGTTTTCGCCGCCATACAACATATCCAACGGGTCCATCTCTAAAGCCAGACCCTCTTTGGTCAAATTGGTCACATCGGCGACTTTGCCGAGCACCGTATTGTCATACATCTGTTGCAAAATTTCATCAGGCGTCATTTTTTTCTCTCCCCAATCGTTTGCGCGCAGCCGAACGCGCGCACACTCTCAAACGCCAACGGCGCTAAACATTTCGCCCGGTTGGCGCGTCAATAAAAGTTATTTTACCACACTAGCGCGGATTCCCGTGCGACGCGGCTCATTCCAGCTGTATCCTCAAACTAACGCCGCCACCGACGGCAGAATCAAATCCGCGTGCGGCGCCAATTGCGTTTCATCCGCCAAACCGGTGAGCACCGCAATCACGCGCGCCGCGCCCGCCCGACGGCCCATTTCCAAATCCACAACCGCATCGCCGACCATCGCCGTTTGCGCGGCTGGAACAGCCAACGTCTGGCACAGTTGCAGCAGCATATCCGGCGCGGGTTTATTGGGCAAACCGTCATCCGCGCACACCACCGCGTCCACCATCTCGTTGACCTTTAACGCGCGCAAGGTTGCGATTGTCGCTTTACGGTCGTCGCTCGTGGCGATGCCAATCAAAATATCGCGCGCGCGCAGGGCGGAAAAAAGTTTGGGCAAATCCGCCAGCGGACGCGCCAGCGCAATCGGGTCGGGAACGAACCACGCGTCATTCAAAACGCGCGCCGTCTCCGCCGCCGGCACGCCCTGCGCACACACAACCCTGCCCGTCAGGATATACAAGTTCGCCATCGAATGTGCGGCAAGGGGCGCGCCGGCAATGACGGCATGACGCGCCGCGTCATAACCCATTGCGCGATACAGTTCGGCGGCAAGGACTGCGCCGCTCGCGCGTTCGAGCCGTCCCGCGAGTTCGACAAGCCAACTCGCCCACATGAAATTGAAATCAATCAGCGTGCCGTCTTTGTCAAAGACGACGAGCGCGGGCGTAAAACCGTCTGGAGGAAACAAAGCTGCGTTACCGTTTCGAGTTATTGCGCGTTTGCGAAAAATCAGTACGCCGCCTCGGCGGCATTGATTTCTTGTTTGCGCCGCGCCACATATTCGTTCAACGCTTCCAAGACGCCCGCGTCCATTGGCGGCGGCGCGTATTCGCGCAGCCATTTTTTCCACACGCGCTGCGCGCGCACGTCCGCCGTTTCCGCGCCCTTTTGTTCCCACCGCGTATAATTTTGCACATCCGCAAGCAGCGGACGATAGAACGCGTCGCGGAAATGCCGCAAGGTATGCGCCGCGCCAAAGAAATAACCGCCGGGCCCAATTTCCGCAAACGCGTCCAGCGCCAGCCCTTCCTCATCCAACGCGATGCCGCCGCGAAACACTTGCATCATCCGACACAATTCAATGTCCATCACAAATTTTTCGTACGACGAAGTGAGTCCGCTTTCGAGCCACCCCGCCGCGTGCAAAACAAAATTCGTCCCCGCGAGAAAAGTGGGCCAAAACGTCATGCTCGCTTCCCACATCGCTTGCCCGTCCGCGACCTTGCTCGAAGTCAAACCGCCGCCGCCGCGAAACGGCAGCTTGTACTTGCGCGCCAATTGCGCGCTTGCCAAAAGCGCCGCCGCCGATTCCGGCGTGCCAAAGGCGGGGCTGCCCGATTGCATATCGCTGTTGGAGAGGAACGAACCGTACACCACCGGCGTCCCGGGATTGATTAATTGCGTCAACGTAATGCCCGCCAACGCTTCCGCGTTTTGCTGCACGAGCGAACCGCCCAGCGCGACCGGCGACATGGCGCCCGCGAGAATGAACGGCGTAATCAATAACGGCTGACGCGCTCGCGCATACACAAACAACGAATCCAACATGCGCGTATCGAATAAACGCGGACTATTGACATTGATGAGCGAAAGCATCGCCGGCGTTTGCGCCAACTTGGCGCGGCCGCCAAAAACAATGGCGGCGAGTTCGACGCAATCGTTCGCGTTCTCGCCCGACACGACATTGCCCATGAACGTTTTGTCGCTCAACGTCAACAGCGCGTGCATCATATCGAGATGCCGCGTCGCTTGCGGTTCGTCGTTCGGTTCGCACACCACGCCGCCCGCGTTGTGAAGCTCTGGCACACTCTGCGCGAGTTTTACAAAATTACAATAGTCCTCCAGCGTCGCCTCACGGCGGCCCTTGTCCAAATCTTGTACATTCGGCGGCCCGTACACGGGCGCGAGGACCGTATGCTTGCCGCCAAGAACGACGTTATTTTGCGGATTGCGCGCGTACATTGTAAATTCGCGCGGCGCCTTGGCGATTTGTTCCAGCACCAACGCGCGCGGAAATTTCACCAGCGGCGCGGGGATTGCATCGCGGTCCACCTCACACCCCGCGCGTTCGAGAATGTCCACCGCTTGATCGTGATTGAACGCGATGCCAAATTCCTCTAAAACGCGCAGCGTCGTTTCGTGAATCGTTTCGATGCCTTCATTGGGCAGGTATTCGTATGGGGGGGCGTTATTGGTAATCATCCACTTCCTCTGGTTTCGCGCGCCGTATCACGGTTTTTGCGCCAACGCATCCGCCTTTTTCTTTCGGTCGCGCGACGGACGGCCGCTGCCGCGCGCGTTTCCAAATTTCAAGATTGCGCGGCAGCGCATCCCTTTATAATTTTTGTGCGACACGCATTTCTGTCACGACATCCAAAAAAGTTTCGAGCGCGTTCATTCGTTCAGACAATTTCCACACAGCACGCCTCCGCCGCTACACATGGCATTGACATATCATTCGGCATCGTCACAACCAACGCGTCATTCTCTACGCGCCACGCGAGCGGCGCGTCGCGTCCCAACAATTTCATACTCCGCACTATGCGCGCGTCAACATCGCTCAGTATGATAGCGTTTGAAGGAATTCCCAACGCAGCGGACAATCCGTTTTGATAATTTTCTTTGGCGCGCGCAAAATCGGTGCGCCGCGAAAAAATTTCCGAGTTGCACGTATGCCTGCGCGGCTTGCGCGCAAGGTTCGCCGAACAAAATTTGCAGCGCGCGCTCGCCGTAACGAATCCAATAGTCAAGCGCTTTGGCGTTTGGGAAAATCAAAATTCATAAAGCAAAAATCATTTTCCCAGCTCGAATGTCCGCCGATAGATGCCCTCGTATGCTTTTTGCGTCAAATCGCGCGGATTGCCAATCGTCTGCGGATCCTCGAACGCGATTTTCGCCAGCAGCGGAATTTCGCTTTCGGCAAAGCCCAAGTCTTGGAGCGTGGGGATATTCAAATCGTCCGTCAATTCATACACCGCTTTAACGGCGAGTTCCGCCGCGTCGTACACATTCAAACCGCGCGTATCTTTGCCCAACGCTTGCGCGATGCGCGCGAATTTTTGCGGCTCGCCCATGTAATTGTATTCCATCACGGGGCCCAGAACGCGCGCGGTCAACGCGCCGTGCGGCACATCATGCACGCCGCCCGCCGATTGACTCATCGCGTGCGCCGCGCCCGCGCTTTCGGTGCCGTACGATAACGCGCCGAGCATCGCCGCCATGGACATTTTATAACGCGCCTCGATGTTGTGACCTTGCGCGTAAGCGACGCGCAGATATTGCGCCACATATTCCATTGCAAGCAGTGCGGTGGAATCGGGAAACGGCTGGGCGTACGCGCAGGTGTAACATTCAATCGCGTGCGCGAGCGCGTCCATGCCCGTTCCGGCGGTGACGTGCGCGGGCAGATTGACAGTGAGTTCGGGATCAATCAACGCCACCCACGCGCCGATTTTTGCCGTGCCGCCAACGTTGAATTTGATTTTGCGTTGCGGGTCAGTGATGACTGCCCACAAAGTTACTTCGCTGCCCGTGCCGGCGGTGGTGGGAATGCAAATCGTCGGCGGAATCCGTTTTTGAATCGGCTGGGGGTCTGCCCATTCGTAATTCAAAATCGAGCCGCCATTTTCGGCGACGACGCCAACCGATTTTGCGGTGTCCATCGAACTGCCGCCGCCGAAACCGATAACGCCGTCACATTTTTCGGATTTGTACATCGCGGCGGCTTCGTCCACCAACGCGATGGGCGGATTTGGCGCAACGCGGTCGAACACGACAAAGTCCATGTCTGCTTCTTTCAATGGATTCGTTGCGCGTTCCAGAATTCCCGCTTTCACAATTCCGGGATCAGTGACTAAAAACGGGCGTCTCATTCCGAGCGCACGCGCCTCATCGGCAAGCGTTTGAATCGCGCCGATGCCGTGTTTCATGATGGTCGGTACTTGAAAACTACGAACGTGAGGCATGATTCTCCTATAGATTGAGGTTTAAAGTATCAGGTATCAGGTAGCAGGTCGCAGGTATCAGGTCGCGAGTTACAAAACATTTCTTTCAAGCTGTTGTATGCTCCCTGCTCTGTACTTCTTACTACCTACTACATCCTACATCCTACATCCTACATCCTACCCGCGTCTCACTTCTTCTGGCAATTCGTACCATTTTACTTTTTCGCCCACGCGGTCGCGCATTTTCCAGCGCATACTTTTGGGCGAGCTCTGCATTGCGGCTTCCAAACCGCCGAGTCGCGCGCGCAATGTGTCATGCTCCGCTTTAGCCATCTCTACCGTTTCGAGATAGCGTTTCACTTTGGCAATGCTCAGGATACTCGTTTTCCACAAGCCCCAATCATCGCTCGTAAGCTGCATGATGCGGTTGACATTAATCGTTTCAGCGTCGCTTTCGCCGATGGGATGGTCGAGCAGCAGCGCGCATACATCGCGAATATCTTTTTCGTTCATTTCAAAAATTTGCAATTTCGTCAGCAAGAGTTCCGCGAGCGGAATGGTCGGCGAATCCAAAGCCATGCGCTCGGTTATCGGAATTTTGTGACACATCACAAACTGCGCGACGAAAATATCCACTTGGCGACGATGTTCGTCGTCATAAAATAACAGCCGCACATCGCCATTGAACAAATTGAAATTTTTGTTGGGCGTATAGCCCAAGTCGGCAAAGAGTTTGCCGATTTTACCGGCTTGCTTGTTCAGCGTTGCAAAATCAATATCAGGATACGGGCGCGTGAGCGAGCGATGCGTTGCGCTGGGCGAATGTAGACGCACGGCGAGACCGCCGAGTAATCGCAAAGTAATGCCCTGCTGTTGTGCGGTCTGCACCACGCGCAGGGCTTCGTCTTGGATGTTTTGTAACGGCATGGCAACGTTAGCGAGCGGCAGGTAGCAGATTGAGTAAATCACCGACTACCCGCCGCGCGCTACGAAAATTACTCGACGGGAATTTCCTTGTACACATTGTCCAAATCAATGCCCTGCTTTTTGCGATACATGCGCGCGCCGACATAAATGATGATTGCCAGCGCGTACATGGCGCCCATAAAGAGCAGCGAGTTGATATTTTTGAGTCCATTCTCGTTGATACTGTAACCGATGCCGTACAAGGCGTTCGGGTCGAGAATCCATTGATACAAGAGGAATAGCAGGAACGCGGCAAAGATGACGCCCGCCAGCGTCAGCATGGGAATGCCCGCGATTTTATATTTCGCAATCGGCGACGCTTCGTACAAATCTTTTTTCGTGTACGGCAAAAGGATTGCGGCGATGGTGGTGCCCAGAAATGTGACCGCGATGACGAGCGTAGAGCAAAGCGTGAACGACGCAAAATCCAAGATATTGTACACATACAACACCGAAACAATCAAACCGGGAATAATCATCGCGAGCATGGCGTAAATCGGCGTGCGCGTGCGTGGGTCCACTTCCGCCATCTTTTCCGGCAGCAAGCGGTCAAACGCGGCGGCGAAAATGACGCGGGTCGAAGAGAGAAACACCGTCGCCGCCCAACCGAAAAACCACATGCTCATGGCAAGCAGCGCGAGAAATTGCAAAATCGGATTATCGGTGAGGAACATGGCGAGCAGCGCGGGATAGGGCCAAATCGGGCCGAGCGGCGGCGCCGTTTCCGTATAGCCCCAGCGATAATTCCAGTATGCGCCATTCGCCTTGACCAACCAGTCCCACGTAATCGTCTTGTCCACGAGCGTAAAGAAAATCACCGCCAGCGTCGTCGTGACGATGAGCGCCGAACCCATGCCGTACAAATTGCGCTTGAAATCGTCCGCGCCTTTGACTTCGCCGTACAGCGTCGCGCCCCAGTTGGGCCATAAATTAAAAAAGACGAGATACGGCATTACGAGAAAAATGGCAAAAATCGAACCGCCCCATAACGGCGTGACGGCGCCCGCGTCCGTTCCCACTTGAATCGTCGCGGCGTACAAATCGCCGCCCGCCAAGCCAAACATACGCGGCGCTTGCGCGTTCAAGCCCGCGCGAAACGCTTCATTGCTGCCAAACAGTAAAAAGAGGCAAACGACGAGCAAACCCGCGTTGCCCACCCAAAAGCAAAATTTTTGCAGTTGGGAATAGGTTCGCATCCCCAAACCGATGACGATGGCGGCAAAAATAACCGTGATGACGCAAACCAGCATAAAGCCGTTAGCGTCGGCGGCAAAGAAATTGGCGAGGCCGCTCTGCCCCACAACGCCGAGCAGCGGCACGAAAAAAATATGGCGCAACATGTCGGCATAAATGGGCGTCCACAACCAGAGAATGAACCACCAACCAGTGACGGCGAGGACGAAGCCAGCAAAACCGCCAAGAATGCGCGACTGCCAGACATAATCGCCGCCCGCGCGCGGCATGACCGCAATCATGCTCGCATAGATTACACATTCGGCAAGAATGATAATGCCGCTGATAATAATCGCGGGCATCAAACCGCCTTCAAAAAAATACATCTGGCTGATGATGTAAAAACCGAGCGTAACGAGATTGATGGAAAAGAACGCGTAAATGAACGCGTCGAACACGGACCACGAGCGCACGAGCCCCGTCGCCTTGCGGAGGAACAGGTTGTCGCCGCCCATACTTTTTTGTACGCCTTGCATTGCCATGATGCCTCCTTTTGAATTTTCGATTTTAGAATTTCGATTTTCGATTAGGGCGCCTTGTGTTTTGTTGTGGCAATCGAAAATCAGCAATCGAAAATCGAAAATTGATTTATCCTGTCGTCAGCTGATAACTCTTGATCCCTTTCTTGCGGTCCAACTCTACAATCGCGCCTTGCAGCACGCCTTGCTCGTACAAACTGCCCGCGTTGATTGCCAACGTTTTGCCCAAGCGCGCGGCGCCTTTGCCCTCGTGAATGTGACCGTGCAAAGACAACAGCGGTTGATATTTCAGAATCATTTCGCGCACGGCTTTGCTGCCCACTGGCACGAGCGAACGCCCCGCGTCAAGCACATTCAAGTTCTCGTCCAATTGCGCGGCTTGGTCAAGATTTGAATCATACGGCGGACAATGCAAATTGAAAATCATTTTTTGCATGTCCGCGCCTTGCGGAAGCATCGCCTCGATGCGGCGCGCGAGTTTTTCTTCTGTTTCTTCGCGGTGCGTTCGCCAAGGCGTGATATTCGACCAGCCGCTGCTAATCATCTGAAAACCATCGCCCAATTCGAGGCATCGGCCTTCGGCGAGCGTCACGCGCTTGGAGCGCTTGATTACGTCGTCCACCGAAAAATCGTCGTCATTGCCCGGCGCGACAAAACATTGAATGGATGTATCCGCGAGTTTTGTATCGGCAAGCTCCATCCACTGCGCGACGACGCGCAGCATTTCGCGGTTAAAAAATTCGTCCACCTTTTTGGGGTCCGCGCGGAATTCTTGCAGCATGTCGGCGGTGGCGCGAAACGGATAATAGCCGCGCGAACCGACGCGCTTTTCAAAATCGCGTACGTCGTCTGGCGTCTTGAGCGAAAATTCTTGTTGCAGCAATACAGCTTTCCATGTGCCATCCGCCAGCTGTTGAATCGGCACAAGCGCTTTGCCGGTCATGTCGCCGCCGAGAATGAGGATATCCGCGCGATAAAACTTGGCGGCGTTGAGGAATTTTTTCCAGCAGATTTCCGAACCGTGTACGTCGGTCGCAAAAAAGATACGCGGCATTGCGTTGTCCTTGGAACCGAAAGATTTTGCAGCGCGCGAGGACATACAGCGAGC
>Ga0232057_1256526_pt1 | contig 12511 bp, 13 predicted proteins | sample LAC_MetaT_1_FD_165508 | JGI IMG/M metagenome (GOLD analysis project Ga0232057, IMG submission 165508) | Metatranscriptome of anaerobic ammonium oxidizing microbial communities from anammox membrane bioreactor (MBR) in UC Berkley... | ecosystem: Engineered > Bioreactor > Anaerobic > Unclassified ...
ACCACATTGCCGCGCCGCGAAGAAACGCGCACGGGCGAACCGTTTTCGCACGGAATGCGCGGCGCGTCGGACGGATTGATTTCGACGAACGCTTCGGGCGCGGCAAAATCCAAATTCGAACGGCGCGTCAAAGCCCCGCCGTGCCACTGATACAATACGCGGCCCGTCGTCAGCGCGTACGGATATTTTTCATCCGGTTCCTCGACGCTGGGTTGATATACGAGGGGGAAAAATTTTGCGCGACCGCGCGGAAACGTTTCGCCAAAGAGAAAGGGCGTGCCAGGCGAATCGAGCGTAGGAACGGGCCACTGGAGTCTTTCGGTTTCGAGCCGTTCATACGAGATGCCCGCAATCGCAGGAACAAGTTCGCGCATCTCGTCCCAAATTTCGGACGGGTGTTTGTACGCCCAATACGCGGTGCGCGGGCGTTTCAATTTTTGCTCCAAACGCGTCGCCACCGCGCTAATGATTTCCCAATCGGCGCGCGCCTGACCAAGCGGCTCGAACGCTTTTCGCACGCGCTGGACGCGGCGGTCGGTGTTGGTGTAGGTTCCATCTTTTTCCGCAAACGTCGCGCTGGGCAAAATGACATCGGCGTAGCGCCCCGTTTCATTGATAAAAACATCTTGGCACACGAGAAATTCCAAATGCTCAATCGCGTGATGCGCGTGCCGCAGATTCGGTTCGCTCATCAATGGATTTTCGCCCATGACGTATTGCGCTTTGACCGCGCCCGTGCCCCACGCGTCCGCGATTTCGGTGGTCGTAAGCCCGCGTCCGACCGGCGGCGTGTGTCCCCATTTCGCGCGAAATTTTTCTACCGTTCGCGGGTCATTGGATTCTTGATAACCGGGATAGTGCCATGGCATTGCGCCCGCATCCGACGCGCCCTGCACATTATTTTGGCCGCGCAACGGATTCAAACCCGTCCCGCGCCGTCCGATGTGGCCGGTCAATAACGCCAGATGTACGAGCGCCAAAGCATTCTCGGTGCCGTGCGTATGTTCGGGAATGCCGAGCGACCAATAAATCGCGCCATTTTTGGCGGTGGCGTACATGCGCGCGGCGCGGATAATTTTTTCAGCCGGCACGCCGCTAATCCGTTCCGCCATTTCGGGCGTAAAATCTTGCATCGCTTTGGCGAACGTTTCAAAGTTTTCGGTGCGCGCGTCAAGGAACGCGTTATTGCAAAGATTTTCCTGAATGATCACATTCGCCATCGCGGAAAAAAGCGGCACGTCCGTCCCGGGCCGCTGCTGCAACCACAACGCGGCAAAGTTCACCATCTCGACGCGTCGCGGGTCAACGATAATCAATTTTGTATCATGCCGCATCACGGCGTCTTTGAATTGCAGCGCGATGATGGGATGCGATTCGGCGGTGTTGGAACCGGTGACGATGGCGACATCGCAAGCGTAAATATCGCTGCCGCTATTGGACATGGCGGACGAACCCACCGCCATTTGTAACGCGACGACGGAACCGGCGTGACACAAGCGCGTGCAGTGGTCAATGTTGTTTGTGCCAATCACCGCGCGAAACAATTTTTGCAGCGCGTAATTGTCCTCGTTCGTCGCCTTGGCGCAGCAAAAAACGGCAGCCGAATCGGGCCCGTGCTTTTCGACAATCTCGGCAAAACGCGTCGTCACCACATCCAACGCTTCGTCCCAACTTGCTTCCCGCCAATCATCGCGGCGCGCGGGCGCGCGGCGGCGCGTCGCCGTCCCCGCGTCGAAATCCTTGCGAATCAAGGGCGTTAGGACGCGGTCGTGATGATACACAAAATCCCAACCGTATCTGCCTTTGACGCACAGATTGCCTTTGCTCGTCAAATCGTCGTACGGCGTCGTCACATGCGAAATCTGATTGCCGTGCAAATGCAAATCCAAACGACAACCGACGCCGCAAAAGGGGCAAGTGGTGGGGATTATTTTTTCACTAGAGAGCATGTCGCTGCGTCTCTCCTCTCAGACGAACAGAAGTGGCAGTTGTCATGTTACCTGTGACTCGAAAACGTGATTCTCTTGGATGTATTCTAAAATTTCCTCTCTATGGTCGTCGAAATAGCCAAGAGCATCACAAACTTGCGCGAGCCGCAGATGAGGAAAATTTTCGAGCATCTCGTTCAGAGACCAGCCGAGGCGCCACCACTCGACCACATCACGAACTGAAATCCGCGTACCCTTGATTACAGGTTCGCCGCCGACAACGCCCGGGACTTTGTGAATGTAGAGGTGTTCGGTTTCAATGATTTGGTCGGTGGCGCGTGTTGTCGTCCAACGCCCATTCGGGTATTGGGGTCCATATTTTGGCGCAAGCCGCGCGCGACGAGCGACGCGCGGCTTGTAGGGCGCGCGTGTGTCCTTTACATTTCGTTTTCTGGCTTTACGTGTTTTTGTAGCCATCTTGTCCTCTCTGATAGCGCGATGGTTAAATCAATTAGCTTGCTTCTTTGCGATGCCCACTCTCTTTGCCATCAAAATATCCGGTCGCCCAAAACCATTCGCGTCGGGAACGATTCCGTAAATCACATAACCGCATTTTTGATAAAACTCGTACGGGTGATGGCGCACGTTTTTGATGTTGGAAATCCACGCGGCAATGTCGGGATACAAATCTTGCCCGTACAAACTCGTTCCGTCAAATTCGTCGTCACTGCCGAGAACGACGGTCATTGCGCCGCGCGCCCGCGCTTGCGCCTCCAAATCCGCGACGAGCGCGCGCCCGATGCCTTGACGTTGATGACTCGGTTTGACCGCCAACGGATGCAATTCAATCACATTGCCGTCGTACTGCGGAATCCCGCCAATCCAGCCGACCGCATCGCCATTTTCGTCCAATGCGACGCGGCTAATGCGTTCCGCTTGAAAAGATTCTTGCACCGCAGCGCGCGCTTGCTCCAACGTGTCCCATGTTTCGGGAAAATGAACGAACGCGTCGCGCAAAATTTTCGCGACTTGTTCGACAAGTTCATGTTGCTCGGGCTCGAGCTCAAGGATGGTCATGCCGGTTCTGTTTCAACGCGAAAGACGTACCGTCGAATGAATTCGTCACTCTGTTTTTCGCCATGTCGTTCCGGCGCTGTCGTCTTCCAAGATAATTGCCATTGCCGCGAGCCGCGCGCGAATTTCATCGGCGAGCGCGAATTGTTTTGCGTCGCGCAACTGCTTGCGAATCTCAATCAGCGTTTCGACATAGGGCGCGATATTTTCTTGCGGCGTTGTATGCGCGCTGTGGTTCCACGCGGCGGATAATTCGTGCAGCGTATCATGCGCGCGCTCGAGCAAATCGCGTTTGAGGTTCGGTTCGTGCGTTTCATCCAACGCGCGCGTCAATTCAATCAAATAGCGCGTAGTTTCAGCGGATTCGTTCGACGCAACGGTGGAAACGCTTGTAACGACATTTTCGCGCGCCTGCGCGCGCGGACGCAATCGCGCAAAAGGAAATGTTTCTCCCGACGCGTACGCCCATTCTTGATGGTCGCGGCGAATCGTCACCTTGCCCGCGCCCATGACGCGGCACGCTTGCGCGGACAAATCAAAAATACATGCGGTATATTCGTCAAGCCCCAACACGACGACATCGCGCGCCAATAATTTTTCCAATTCTCGAAAGCGCGTTTCGCCCATGAAACAAAAACGCGTGTCGTAGGTTCCGCCTTCGCTATTGTTCCAATGCGGCACGATGGCAAGGCGCATATCGAGCGCGGCGAACAGATCCAAGCCGTCGAGCCAAAACAAATCGTCGCCCGCTTTGTAAATTTCATACACGGGCAGCGCGAACGCGCTCGTCGCAATCGCGGCGGCGCTGGCAAACACCAATTGCGCGCCATTTTCAAAACGCTGTCGCACCGTTTCCCAAACGGGCGTAGCGCGCCAATTGCGAAGCGCGTAACTGGGGCTGCCGGGGCCCGCGAAAATAAAATCGGCGCGACGCAGCGCGTTCAACGCATCGGCGCTTTCCAGCGCCGTCGCGCGCGTTTTATGTTTGAAACTCGCGCGCGCCAACGCCAAGCCGAGCCGCTTGGAAAAATATTCCGCCGCCTTGAAATAAATCGCATCGGCGTTCAATTCAAAGCCGGCGGGCGTATCCAAAAACACGGCGGCGGGCGCGGCGGGCAAACGCGCCAAGAGCGCGCGATACATGCGCGCCATCGCCGCGCTAAATTCGCCCGAACCGATGAGCGTCACGGCGCCCGACGGCATGTTCATGACGACCTTGTCCCAAGCGCTCGACACGGCGCGCTATTCATCAAATACCAGAATCGTGCCAGCCATGTCAATGCCGTCCACGTCGCCATGATACTCGCAATGATAACGCACAACGCCGGGTTCTTGAAACGTAATGGCAAACGTCTTGCCCGAATTAATGTCCAGCGAATCCCATTTGCGCGTATCTTCGGTCACGGTGTGTTTGGCATTGTCCTTGTTGACAAAGACGACTGTCGTGCCGGGCTTGATCTTGAGTTGCGAAGGGCTGTACACGAATTGCTGCATATCCACCACCGTCGTTCCGGCTTGCGGCGCTTCGGGATTCACGCCGGGTTGGATGGCGCTCGCGTGCAGCAGCTGCATAATTTCCGGCACGCTGTCGGTGGCGCCGCGCGCGATTTGATCGGCGAGCGGTTGGAGCGCGTTGATTTCGGGGCGGATATTTTCAAAATCGCTTGCGGCATTAATGGTCTTGGCTTGGGTCAAAATTATATCCAAGAGCGCTTTGACATGATCCATTTTGGCGACGGCGGCAACTTCGCCCGCCGCCACCGCTTGCGCGCGCAATTCGCCCAGATACGCCAACATGCCCCGCCCGTCGCCCGGGTCTTCGATTACGCCATCATGGTCGAGGTCGCCGTAATCGGGGCTGGCATTGCCCACCACCAAATTGATAATGTGTTCGGTATGTCGCGCGATGGCGGGGTCGCTGGCGCGGCCCATCGCGTTCTTGAGTTCGTTTGCATGACCGCGCAGCGCGTTCGCATGAGCTTGCAAACGCGCCGCGTCAAACGTTTGCAGCTCTTGCGCGGTGCGCGCGGTGGCGGCGCTAGAATAAAAATAATACGCGCCCGCGGCGACGAGGAGCGCCAGCGCCGCGACCGCGAGCAACCCAAGCAGCGCGCGGGAACGATTGTGAGACAAACCTTGCATAAATTCTCCGATACGTGCAAGAGCCGCGATTGACTTGCGCTGAACGATGCCAAAGGAACGCGGCACAGCGGCGCGGGTCGGCGCTTGCCGAGATGGTTTTACAATTTACTTTTTTCTTTTTGTTCCAGATTGCTGACGCGCGCCAATTCTTTTAAATCCAAACCCTGTTCCATCCAGTACGCGCGGCGCGGCTGGAGCGCGCCGCTCGGACACGCCTGCACACAATTGCCGCAATAGACGCAAGTGGATTCGGGAATCGGCACGCCTTTGAATGTCGAAATATGCGCGTCAAAGCCGCGTCCCGCGCGATAGATGGCAAACGTGTACTGCACGTCTTCGCCGCACGCTTGAACGCAGCGCCAACACATGATACACTTGGCGTAATCGCGTATGTAAAAAGGATTGTCGTCGAACAGAGGAAACGCGCGGCGTTTGACGCCTTTGCCGTAACGGTCGCGTTCCGCGCCGTAGGTTTCCGCCTGCGCTTGAATTTCGGGCGCCGCGCTCAGGTCCACCGCCGAAGCGAGCATCTCGAACAAAACTTTGCGCGCCAATTGGACGCGCGGCGAAGCGGTGTGAACGACCATCCCCGCTTCCGCCACGCGCGAACAGGATTGAACCAACACGCGCGATTTTTCCACTTCGACGACGCAGACGCGACACAGCGCGGGCGGGGTGAAATGCGGATGATAGCAAACGGTCGGAATATCTTGATGCAATTGCCGCGCGGCTTGCAAAAGCGTAGCGCCTTGCGGCACAGTAACGGATTGCCCGTCAATCGTCAACGTGACATCACTCATGGCTGATTCCGCCTCGTTATGAAAATTTTATATTGGCATTTTAGCACAAAGCGCGCAGGGGGAGATTCAATTATGCTGCCTTTGCCAAAATTCCCTTTATATCCGCCGGATTCTTGCTCACCGCCCACATCCATTTGCCAAGCGGTATCGCTCATGGGCCCGCGCTTGTCCACGCTTTTCTTTTTCTTGAAATCGGCTTCCGTTTCCCATTGCAGCGTATGCCAATTGTGAATGAGGACGTTCGCTTGATTCAATTTATCGCGCAGCCCCGACGGCACGATGATCTTGTTGAGCGCCTGCCACGCAATCAACAGCGCCATCACAATCGTCTTGCCCGAACCTGTCGCCATTTTCGCGCAGAGGCGTTTGAATAATCCGCCATCGTTTGGAATGTCAATCCCAACGCGTTCCGACGCAGGCGCTTCGGTGAGCCAGATGAGCGTTTCAATCGCTTCGAGTTGGCAAAAGAAAAAGCGACGATCCTCGCGGCGTTCGTCCAATTTGGACCAGTGTTCGAGCAAACGCTTTGTCGTTCCCGTCGCGCCGGGATGCCCCGCGCTGCGCCATTCCTTGACGCGCGTGCGAATTTCGTCCACGAGCGGAATGGGAATGAACGTGCTTGCATCATTCACCGGATTCGCGCCGGGCGTCGCGACGAAATAGCCCGCCGGTCGTCTGCCCTCCACTTGATCAAAGAGCAAGGCGCTGGGGTCGCGTTTCCAATACGCGGTGGGTTCGACATAGGGCGAATTGATGATGAGGTGGTCTATGGCGCTTTGGGACATATTCTATTCGGCGTCCTGCCATGCACGCGCCAACAAGTCTGCGACGTTCAATTGCTGCGCCATGCGTTCCATGTACGCGCGGTCAAGCGTTTCGCGCTGCGTTTTCAACATTCCCAGAATGTCGCGCCACTGGCGGTCAGAAACCTCGCCGCCCATTCGATACCATTCCAATTTTGCGAGGATCGAATCTTCGGGGCTGGCGACTTGGGCGGCGCGGTCGGGTTCCCGCAAAAGAACCTGTTTGGTGCGCCGCGCGAATTGGGCATCGTCAAACGCGCGATGCTTGCGCACAAACACATCCACCTTAAAAGTCGTCGCATAATGAATGAGGTTAAAGCTGCGTTGATTGTTGATGGCATCGCGGATGGAATCAGCGTCCACGTAAAACTCGGACGAGAGCGCGCGGACAAGCGGTTCAACATGCCGTAACTGCAAATCGGCAATGATGTCGGCATCCATCGTGGCGCGCGGTTCGCCATACAACGCGCTGGCGAGAGAGCCGCCAATCAAATACGCGACGCCGAGCTCGTCCAGCGTTTGCGCAACGCGGAGCGCAACCTCCAATGGTTCATTATTCATAACGTGTGTTTTTGATACTGTGGCGCGCCATACACGCGCGCCGCAAGTTCTTGGCCCAACAAAATATCCGCCAATCGCCGTTCAATCTCTTGCGGCGATGCCTTGGGAAACCGCTGTGCGAGTCCCGCGCGTGCCAGCGTCTTGACCGTCGCGTTCATTTCGCCGACCAGTTCCATCTTGCGCCATGCGGGCATCTCACGCCAAAGGTGAATCAGGACGCGTTCGGCGGCAGGAGTTGTATCTTGGGCTAGGGTTTGCATCTTTGCTTTATTTTATCTCATGCTTTGTTCATCCGTTACAATTCTATTCAACGCGATGATGAGGTGGTCTATGATGGATTGGGACAGGATCGAATTTATTCAAACCGAGTTTACAGGCTGGATTCTTCTTGCAGAAAGCGGTTGATTCCCGCCATAGAGGAAGTTATGGTCGGCGGGCTTCCTTCAACTTCCAAGAGTGTGTAGTAGAGCCATTCTGCATCCTCCCAAACCGTATTGTCATTGCTCGCACGCCGAAATTCTGCTAGATGATCCTTCGTAAGGGCATAATAATGGTATAGCCAATAAAAGAATTCCGCATGCACCAACTCCGGATCGAGAATCTTTTTCTTCAGGAACAACCCTACCATTTCAAAAAAATCCAGTATTTCATCGCTCAGTCGTTTTCGCTCTTCTTGATCTAAAGGAGAGAGGCGCTCTTGGCTGGCAAGCAACTTTGCCAAAGCGCGTCGTTTGCTTACAAAACTTGCGCTGTTAAATTGATCCCCCAGCCGCAAGAGAATGTCCAATCCTTGCGAAAAGCGCGCCCGTTTACCCTCGATCCAGATAGCAACGACCGCCGCAATCGAAGCGACGACCGCCGCGAGTGCGGTGACTGCGCCATAATCAATGGACATGATTGTTTTGAACCTCCGGTGAGTGCGACAAGTTTCTGCCGCCTTACGCTATTCATCTATCTTGATATTCTTCAGACTCTCAATCCTCTATCATCCACTACCGTTGTTTAGAAAACGACGGCGAACAAATGCAACAAACACACCAACAAGTATTTTCCATCGTTGCGTTCTTTCGTTCGATTGTTTGCCAATGAATTTTATTCTGCGGTCGCCAGATAGGGTAGGCACAAAGCACAGCCCCTACACATCTACGTCAATGATTTTCAATGACTCTATCCCTCGATCATCCACAATTTTCACCGCCACGCGTTCATGCTTGCCCACATCGAACGGGAGGGACACGGCGCCGCGATATTGTTCGATTAAATCCTCATCCAATTCCGCTTTCAAGTTTTTCGCAAGGCGCGACCAGCCATCCTTTTCGCCGGACATCGGAAAGAAAACTTGGCGCGGATAGAGCGAACGTCCGTCGTAATCGGTATCGAGCAGCCACATGACGATTTTGTCCGTGCCGCCGCTTTCGATGCTGCCCGTCTTGACATTGTAATAATTAAAGCCGTTCACCTCGACGCGATACAGTCCTTTGTCCGCGCCCGTTTTGATTTTTTCCAAACGCACGTCGGGCTGACCGATGAGCCAGAAGGATTCATTGCTCGAACGTTTCTTTTTCAAATCGTCGGTCAACAGGTCGGTGTTCATTTGCGCCTTCAAGAAGGTCATATTGATACATGGTCGCCGCTTTGGTTTCGCGGTCCGTTTCCGGCGTGACGAGACCGACGGGCGGATTGTTCACGCGTTCGGCGGCGGGATGGTCGTATTGCGCGATGGCGCGTTTGCGCGGCTTGGCGCGCTTGAGCGATTGTGTAATAGGGGCTTTGTTCGACGCGCGCGGTTTAGATTTTGCGCGAGAGGATTGCGGCGCAAGCTGCGGCATAGGTTGCGCCGCAGCTTGCTTTTTATTTTTTTTCGCGGAACGCGGCATGAGGACTCGGATAAAAATATCAAGAGACGCCGTACAGTTGTCAATGCACCAATTTTTTATCCACCGCGCTGAGGATGGCGTTGGCGGCAGTTTGGCCCAAGCCGCACAAGGACGTGTCGCGCATAACCGCGCCATTGTCGCGCAGCAGTTGCAATTCGTCGGCGGGAATATCGGTTTCCTGTAGTTTGCGGCTGTGCCCTTGCGTGAGGCGTTCCAAAATTTCGAGTTGCCGCTGCGTGCCAATCTGACAGGGAAAACATTTGCCGCACGATTCATTGCGGAAAAAACGCGCGAGCCGCAGCAGCACGCCCCACAAATTCACGCGGTCGTCAATGACCATAATCGCGCCCGAGCCAAAGGTGGCGCCGATGGCGTTCAAACCTTCAAAAGATAAAGGCACGTCAATTTCATCCGGTCGCAAGAAAAATCCCGCCGCGCCGCCAATCAAAACCGCTTGCAGCGCGCTGCCCGGTTTCAGACCGCCCGCGAGCGTTTCCAGCACATAACGCAGCGGCGTCCCCATTTCAATCTCGTACGCGCCCGGTTTTTGGACCGCGCCGCTGACGCACACAATGCGCGTGCCGGGAGATTTTTCCGTGCCGTGACGCCGATACGCTGCGCTGCCCGCGAGCGCGATAAAAGGAATGTTGGCAAAGGTTTCGACATTGTTGATGATGGTCGGCCGTTGAAACAAACCCTTGTCGGTGGGAAAAGGCGGTTTCGCGCGCGGCTCGCCGCGTTTGCCTTCGATGGATTCAAACAGCGCGGTCTCTTCGCCGCAAATGTACGCGCCCGCGCCGCGGCGGATTTCAATGTCGAACGCGAAATCATCGCGAAAAATCTTTTTGCCCAAATAACCGCGCGCGCGCAAGACGCGCAGCGCGTGCGCCAAACGTTCGTACGCGAGCAGATATTCGCCGCGCAAATAAATGAATCCGACCGTAGCGCACGCGAGAAACGCCGTAATCGTCATGCCTTCGAGAATGCGAAAGGGGTCGCCTTCCATCAACACGCGGTCTTTGAACGTACCCGTTTCGGATTCGTCCGCATTGCACACAATATAGCTGGAAGAATGACGATAGCGTTCCGGCACCCAATCGGGCGCGGGCCAAGGGTGATTCGGTTCCGCGCGAATCGCCATTTCGTGTTTGACGCCGGTGGGAAACGCCGCGCCGCCGCGCCCGACGAGCCCCGCATTTTTGAGTTCGCTGGTAAAGCGCGTCAAATCGGTCGCCGCGCAGACGTGTCGCAGCGCGCGATAACCGCCCTGCGCGAGATACGCGTCCAGACTGGTCGGGTCAATTTTACCGAGATTGGCGGTAATGAGTTCGAGTTCCATAGCTCACGTTTCGCCGCGCAACAGCGCCGCCATTTTTTCGGGCGTGAGCTGCGTATGCAGCGTTTGTCCAAACAGCGCCACCGGCGCGCGGTCGCAATGTCCGAGACAGGGGACCACTTCCAAAGTAAATCTACCGTCTTCGGTCGTTTCGCCGTCGCGCACCCACAACATATTTTTGGCGCGATGCAAAACGTCCGCGCTGCCCGCCAAATAACACGGCACATCGTCGCACACGCGAATTATTGTTTTGCCGACGGGCTGCGTATAGAGATGCGCGTAAAAATCGGCGACGCCATACGCTTGGCTGAGCGGCACTTGGAGCCCCTGCGCGATGGCGACAAGCGTTTCGCGCGAGAGCCAGCCCTCCAATTCTTGCGCTTCAATCAACGCGGGCAACAAACCGCTCTGCCCCACCGGCGCCCAGCGCGCCAAAATGCCCGCCAACGCGTTGGGTTTGTCATTTTCGATCAAACCGTTCCACGTTTCGACAACCCATTCGTGAACGCGCGCCAGATCCAATTGAAAAGCCGTTCGCAGTTCGATTTGATAGCTGCGGCCCAAATCGAGCGCGCGCAATTGCGCCGCGTCCGTCACCGGCGCGCCGCCTGCGATGGGCGTGACTTGGCAGATGGCGTAATCGGTGAGCAGCGCGCGGCCCGGCGCGTGGTCGAGACCATTGACGCCAAAATCGCGCGCGGTGCGCGAAACAAAACCGGACAGTTTTGCCCAACCGATTGAAACCGTGTTGCGTTCGAGCGCGAGGATGGTGTAGGCGCGCAGCCAAAAGAGGATCGCGAGTTTAGAGGAATCGGCGTTAACGTCCGCGTGCAACAAGTCCAATTGCGCTTTGAGCGCGGGGTTGAGGCGTAAATGTTTAAGGAGTCCCATCGGCGCTCATTCTAAAACAATTCCGCAAAAAAGAATAGTAGAAAAAATGCGACAGGTTTGGATAACCTGTCGCATTTTTACGCGGCGGGATAATTTTCCAAATAGTGGATGACTTTGTTCATGAACAGGTCGCCCATCGCGCCGTCGAGCAGCCGATGGTCGAACGAGAGCGAGAGATACATCATCGGACGAATCGCAATCGCGTCGTTAATGACGACCGCGCGTTTTTGAATGGCGCCCATGCCCATAATCGCGGATTGCGGCTGGGAAATAATCGGCGTGCCAAAGAGCGAACCAAAGACGCCGTGATTGGTGAGGGTAAAGGTCGCGCCCGTCAACTCGTCGGGTTGTAATTTTTTCTCGCGCGCGCGACTCGCCACATCGTTCACGGCGCGCGCCAGGCCGAGCAAACTTTTATCGTCCGCGTGTTTAATGACCGGCACAATCAAACCGTCTGGAATCGCTACGGCGATGCCGATATTCAATTCGCGTTTCATGATAATGCCTTGCTCGGTAAATTGCGCGTTGACCAGCGGCGTTTGTTGGAGACCATACACCACCGCTTGCACAAAGTACGGCGTGTAGGTCAGTTTAACGCCCTGCTTTTCAAAATCGGCTTTGTGCGCGGCGAAATGCGCCAACACACGCGACATGTCCGCTTCGCTCACTGTCGTGACGTGCGGCGCCGTCGCTTTGCTCCGCACCATATGTTCGGCAATCGAACGGCGCATCGGCGAAAGCGGAATGATTTGGTCGCCCCCGGTCGGCGGCGCGGCGGGCGGTTGCGGTTGCGGCGCAGCGGGCGCGGGCGGTTTGCTAAACACTTGATCGGTCGGGCGGAACAAATCGCCGGAACCGGGTTGTTCCCACGCGGGCAGCGGCGCGGCGGCGGGCGCAGCCGTTTGAGGCGCGCGGCGTTTGAGAAAATTTTCAATATCTTTTTTGCTGACGCGGCCATTTTCGCCGGTGCCTTGGATCGTTTCCAGTTCGGCGGCGCTGATGTTGTATTCCGAAATCATGCGCGCGACGACGGGCGTTAAACGATTGCGCGCCGAAGCGTTTGCGGGCGCGGCGCCGCTTGGCGCGGCTGCCGCCGCGT
>Ga0232057_1280800_pt1 | contig 12416 bp, 3 predicted proteins | sample LAC_MetaT_1_FD_165508 | JGI IMG/M metagenome (GOLD analysis project Ga0232057, IMG submission 165508) | Metatranscriptome of anaerobic ammonium oxidizing microbial communities from anammox membrane bioreactor (MBR) in UC Berkley... | ecosystem: Engineered > Bioreactor > Anaerobic > Unclassified ...
CGCCAGTTCGACGAGCAATTGCCCCAGCGTCACGCCTTCGCCCGCGCTCACGTTCACCGAGGCGAGCGTCCCATCGCGCGGCGCGCGAATTTGATTCTCCATCTTCATCGCTTCCAAAATTAATAACGGTTGCCCCAGCGTCACCGCGTCGCCGACCTGGACAAAAATTTGCGTGACGATGCCCGGAATCGGCGCTTTGACGCGCCCGTCGCCGCTCATCGGTCGCGCTGCGGCAATCGTCAAATCGCGGATTTGCAGCGCATAGGTGTGGCCGCGCGCATGCAAATGCTGCAAATCGCGGTCGAACAAGATTTCGTACGGTCGGTCGCCGATGACAAGCCATTCGGGCAGCGCAGCCCCTTCGAGCCGTTCGGGCGCGCGCACGCGCACCGTTTCGCCGTCCACGCGCACCAGCGTATCGGCAAAAGCGTCGGGCGGCACATGCCATTCGACTTCAAAGGCGCGCCCATCCAAAAGAATGCGTAATGTATTCATAATTTATTCCGGCAAAGCGCGCGCCGCGCGATGCCATTGCGACATGACGCGCGGCGGTATCGTCGGCTGCGCGGTAGTTTGCGCGCGCGCATACAACAGCGCGGCGGCGACGGCAAAATCGCGCAGCGTCAAAGCGTCAGTTTCACGCGGCGGCGTTGGCGCCGATGCGGTGGAATAAGCGCCGCGCGCAAAATCGGGCTGCTGCGCGAATTTTTCAATCCATGACGCGTTGGTGACGATGCCGCCAAAAGAAAGTCCGTGCAGCGCGCGCAACAAACGCGCATAACATGCCGCGCGCGTAGCGTCCCACACCGTCAATTTGGCAATCAATGCGTCATACGTTTCTGGCGCCACGCAGCCGGTATAAACATACGTGTCCATGCGCGTTTCAGGGCCGTTGGGAAAACGTACGCGCACGCGGCCGGGGCTGGGCATGAAATTTTGCTGCGGGTCTTGGGCGGTGAGACGGCACAACATGGCGCAGCCGTCGAGACGCACCGCGCGTTGCGCGAAACTCAGCGGCTCGCCTGCCGCCACGCGAATTTGTTCGCGCACCAAATCGAGCCGCGTCCGCATTTCGGTCAACGGATGGTCGGTGGTGATGCGCGGTTTGATTTCGGTGAAATAAAATGCGCCGCGCGCGTCAATCAAAAATTCAATCGTCACGAGGCCGCGCAGCGCAAACAAACGCGCCAGCGTTAACGCCGCGTCCCACAATTGCGTCCGCGCCGCATCGTCCAAACATGGCGCGGGCGATTCTTCGATTACTTTGCGATTGCCTTGCAGCATCGAACCTTCGCGCTCGCCGAGATGCACGAGCTTGCCAAACTGATCCGCCAAAATTTGCACGCCGATTTGATGCGCGGGCAAAATTGCTTTTTCGATAAAGACATGGCGGTCGCCGTACACGGCTTGCGCTTCCGCCTGCGCGCGGCGCACGGTCGGCTCTAGCGTTTCCGCCGAATAGATTACGCGCTCGCCGCGCCCGCGTCCGCCGCGACACGATTTCACGACGACGGGAAAACCGAGCCGTTCCGCTTCGGCGCGCAGCGCGGGCAATGCGTGGTCGTCCAGAAACGCGCCCGACGTAATTACGGTGGGGATGCCCGCCGCGCGCGCCGCGTCCAATGTCTCGATTTTGGACAATGCCTGTGCGACCGTCGCGTACGGCGGACCGATAAAGGTACAGCCCGCGTCCTGGCAGCGTTGAATAAATTCGATGTTTTCGGCAAGAAAGCCGTACCCCGGATGAATCGCGTCGGCGCCTTTGTCGCGCGCGATTTGTAAAACGGCGTCCATGTCGTTGAAACCGCGCGGCGTTTGCAGCAAAACACATTCATCGGCGAGCCGAATGTGCAGCGACGTTTCGTCGGCGGCTTCATACAGCGCCACCGTCGGGATGCCCATTTCGCGGCACGTGCGCGCGATGCGGACGGCGATTTCGCCGCGATTGGCGATGAGAATTTTGTTGAACACGTTAGGTAGCAAGTATTACGTAGCAGGTATCAGGTTTCCTTGCTACTTGCGGCCTGATACCTGCTACCTACATCGGACTAATCCCATGCTTGCGCGCGACATGGCGTTCGCGTTTCGAAAGCGTGAAATCGAGCGAACGAATCAAAACGCGGCGTGTGTCGCGCGGTTCGATTACGTCGTCAATCAACGCGCGCGCGGCGGCGACGTACGGATTGTTGAAACGCGTTTCGTAATCGTTCACCAATTCTTGGCGGCGCGCGTTCGGGTCGGGCGCATTTTTTACGTCGTTGCGAAAGAGAATGTTGACCGCGCCTTCCGCGCCCATCACCGCGATTTCGGCGTTGGGCCACGCGTACAACAAATCGCCGCGCAAACCTTTGCTGCTCATGACGCAATACGCGCCGCCGTAACTTTTTCGCAAAATCACCATCAGTTTCGGCACCGTCGCTTCGCTGTACGCATAAATCAAACGCGCACCATTGCGAATGATGCCGCCGTACTCTTGGTCTTTGCCCGGCAAAAAACCGGGAACGTCTTGCAGCGTAATAATCGGAACGTTGTACGCGTCGCAGATGCGAATAAAGTGCGTGGCTTTGATGCTCGCTTTGATGTCAATGCAGCCCGCGAGCACAAGCGGTTGATTCGCCACGATGCCGACGACATAGCCGTTCAAGCGCGCGAAACCGACGACCATATTTTGCGCCCACAATTCATGCACCGGAAAAAATTTGCCGTCGTCCACGATGCTCGCAATCACTTGGCGCACGTCATACGGTTTGTGCGGGTCGGTCGGCACAATTTGTTCCAATTCGGGGCAACGGCGTTCGGGGTCGTCCAACGGTTTCACATACGGCGGGTCGTCGCGATTGTTGCCGGGCAGATACGATAACAATTGGCGTACTTGGGCGAGACAGGCGCGGTCATCACGCGCGAGAAAATGCGCGACGCCGCTCTCTTGGGCATGCACCAAGCCGCCGCCCAAATCTTCTTGCGAAACTTCTTCGTGCATCACCGCTTTTACCACATCGGGGCCCGTGATGAACATGTAGCTGTTGTCGGTCATGAAAATAAAATCGGTGAGACCGGGCGAATAGACCGCGCCGCCCGCGCAGGGTCCCATGATGACGGACAATTGTGGAATCACGCCCGACGCTTCACAATTGGCGTCAAAAATTTTCGCGTACCCGCCGAGCGAATCTACGCCCTCTTGAATGCGCGCGCCGCCCGAATCATTCAACGCGATAAAGGGACAACCGTACTCGAGCGCCATCCGCATCACTTTGACGATTTTGTTGGCGTGCATCTCGCCGAGCGAACCGCCCAACACCGACGCGTCTTGCGCTGCCGCCGCTGCTTGTCGGCCGTTAATCAAACCGAAACCGGTCACAACGCCGTCGCCGTAACGCGAACTCTTGCCGCCCATGTACACGTCAGTGCGCGGCAAAACGAGCGTATCAATCTCGGTGAACGTGCCGGGGTCGAACAGCAATTCGATGCGTTCGCGCGCGGTCAAACGTTTTTTCGCGTGCTGCGCGTCAATTTCTTTGGGCGTGCCGCGCGTGATGGCGCGTCGTTTCTGCAATTCGGCGATGTACGCTTCCATGTCTTGGGCCATTGTGTACTCCTAACTTGAGCCATTCAATTTCAGGTATGGTCGGAAATTCATCGGGCGCGTCGTTCGCCGCGCCAACCAACGTCAACGCAAAACCATTTTGAACGCGCCACCATCCGCGCAACATAGGGGCAGCGCTTTGTGCTTGCCCACGCAATTCAATTTCAAACGGCGTCCAACGTTCGGGCGCGTGGTCAAACGGCGCGATGGAAATTTCAACCGCGCGCGTGTCTAAACTCAATCCTTTGTGAATCGCTTTCAGCGTCGCTTCTTTCGCGCACCAAAGCGCGGTGACGAGAATATCGCGCTGCGCGGACGGCGCCGCGTTGACGCGCGCAATTTCGTTCGCGGTGAAATAATCGGCGCTAAAATTTTCCGCGCGCGGTTCGATGATTTCCAAATCCGCGCCAACCGCGCCACGATTCACCGCGCACAACGCGTGTTGATTCGAGTGGCTGATGGACAAGTTCCAAGTTGCAGGTTGCAAGCTACAAGTTGCAGGTTGCAGGTTGCAAGTTGGAACTCTATCCGCGTCATTGAAAATTTCGAGCGCGTCGCGCGCAATCATTTTGTTTGTTTCTTGCAACAGAATTGCTTGCAACAAACGTTTCGCCGTCCAGCGCCCCAGCAGCCAATCGCTGCGCCGTTTTTCAAATCGAAACGCGCGATATGTTTCCAATTCCGCCGCGCTCAAAAATGCTTCGGGCGGTTCGGTCATGTTTTGCGCGGATTCTGCGAGCCAGTACAACATGGGTGATTAGTGATTGGGCGATTAGGCGATTGGGTGATTAGGCGATTGGGTGATTGGTGAACACTAAAGCGCCCAATCATCTTTTTAGATCGTCACATTCCCCGGCAATTGCACCGTGCGATAGCCGCATAATTTCACATACACCGCGCCCGCGGCATCCACAACGGTTGCGTCGAACGCTTGACCATCCTCCAACGCGTTCACGACGGCGAATAATTTTTTGCCGTCCGCGTCGCGCAGTTGGCGATACGCGCTCACGGAACCAAGCGCCAACGGCAGCGCCATCGCGCCGCGCGTTTTGATTTCCCATAGCCCGGCGGTTTGAAAACAAAACTCGACGAGACGCGGTGCAATGAGCCATTCTCCTTCGCCGTGTGACGTATCGGCAGGCAAATTCATTTTCATTTCGCCGATAGCAGTATCGCCATATACCTGCGCGCGTTCGAGAACTTGATACGCGGGCCCGTGAAAATAAATTTTGTAAATCTGCTCCGACGTAATCCACTCTCCACCACTCCCCTCTCCTATTTTGGGAGAGGGGTCGGGGGTGAGGGGTTGGTCGGGGGTGAGGGATTGCTCGGGGGCGAGTGATTGCTCGCACGTCAACAACGCATCCGCCGTGAAATGAATTTTTTCTTGCGGCGGCATCTCCGCGCGCGGCATCTGCGTAATGGATTTCAATGTCGCGTGCGCGACGAGTTCGCCGTCGCCCGTCGGCTCTGCCCACGCGCTCAGGTACAGCGTTTGCGGCTGCATCCGATGAAACTTGAACGGACGCTCAAATTTTTCGTTCATCACTTGCGCGACGCGCATGTCGGGCGCGAGCAACTGCGCGAGTTCCGCAAACGTTTCCGTCCCCATTACGCCGGGCAGCAGCGGCACATTGTCAATTTGATGGTCGAACAGGTACGGTTCCGCGTGCGGGTCAATTTTGGTTTCGACCGCGATGCCGCCGTACAATTTCACCGCGATAACATTTCCGATTTGCGCGAATTTGGGGCGCTGCGTTTCCAACCACTGCGAAACTTTATGCGTATCGAGTCCGCCCGATTCATCCCACTCTTGGGTCAAAATTCCGAGTCGCTGGCCCACCACAATCTCGCCGCGAAAAGCGTTGTAGGTCAATTCGCGCCGCACCGTTGGCACGCCGCTTTCGGCGGGCAGCATGTCAATGCCCGCTAGTTCCATAATTTTTGGAATCGAGCCGCGCGTCGCCATGCCGATGCCGCCCCACGCCGTCCAATCAATCGCAATGCCGCGCGTTTCGGGGCGCCAATTTTTTAGCGACGACGAAACTTTGCACAACAAATCATTCGCGGCGGAATAATCCGTTTGTCCGCTGTTGCCGAAACGTCCGGCGACGGAACTGAACACGACAGTTGCGCGGATGGGCATACCTTTTGCCGCGCGCAAGAGATTAAAGAATCCATCCGCTTTGACGTCGAACACGAGATTGAATTGCGCCGCGTCTTTGTCGGACAAGGCGCGGCTGATTTCCAAACCCGCCGCGTGAACGATGACATCAATCTTACTGTGCCGCGCGCGGATTTTGTCCATCACTTGACGCACCGCGTCATAATCGCGCAAATCGCCCGCGTAGAAATGAACTGTGCCGCCTGCCGCTTCAACGCTTTCCTTGGCGCGCAGCGCCGCCTCCTGGCGTTCGATGCCCATGATTTTCTTGTCAATCATCACCGGCGTCGGTTTTTCGCCCGCGCGTTTTGCATCGTCAATCAATTTCGCTTTGAGCGCGTCTTTGTCTGCGCGGAAAAGTTTGACGTACTCGTCATTCGCATCGGGCGGCGCAACGAGGTCGAGCAGATAAAAAATTCCGCCGCTGTGGACCGCGAGGTCCGTCGTAATCGCGCTCGTGATGCCGCCCGCCGCGCCGGTGATGACGAAAACTGTTTCTTGGTTCAATACGATTCCGGTCTCGTTCGGCGCGTTCGGCGTTTCAACCAGCGTGATGCTGTAGCGTTTGCTATCGCGATAACCCACTTCGACCACGCCCGCGTCGAACAATGTTTCGTCAATCAATGCGTCCGCGAATTCGGCGCTCTTGCGCGAAATTTCCAAATCAATCGCTTTGACCAAAACATCGTTGCGTTCGCGTTTGTATGCTTTGGTGAATCCCACTACCGCGCCGCCCAAGGGCGCGCTCGCGCCATTCGCGTCGTAGCCGTGCAAACCGCCAAGCCGCGTGGCGCTCACGAGAAACGTATTCGCGTGATTGATGGAATCGTACAACGCGCGCATGGTCGTGTAGAGATTTTTGACGCGCACGCGATTCAGTTCGCGCCACGTCGCCAAATCCATTTCCTCGATGTTGGGTTCGACATCCAACGCCGCGAGCCAATACACGCCTTGCATCGCGCCTTCGGACAACCACGCTTTTACACGCGCATCCAATGCGTCTGTTTCCAACGCGTCGTCAATTACGAGAGTCGTCACGCCGCGCTTTTGCAAACGCGAAACTAACGCTTTGCCCACGCCGCCTTTATCCATCATCACCAGCACGCGCGAATTTTCGTCGAGCGTTACACCCGTCGGCTTGCACCAATCGAGCGCGGGACGCAATGTCGGCGTCGGCACGCGGCGCGGGATTTTGTTCGCGTCGTCGAGAGAGCCAAGCGTTGCAATCGGCGCCAAAGTGAGTGAATGGGCGAGTGGGTGATTGGGTGATTGGGTGATTGGCGATTGGGTGATTGGGGAACTGGGCGAGGCGCTGACAGTTGTCGCTTGCAATTCCGGCTTCATCGTTCGCACAAACTCAATCACACTTTTCAACGTCGGATAATCGCGCAGTTTGAGATTGTCTTGGCGCGGAATGTCGAACGCTTCGCGGATTGCCGCAAACGTTTCGGCTTGCTTGACGGTATCAATGCCCAAATCCGCTTCGAGGTCGGCGTCGAGTTCCAACATTTCTTTTGGATAACCCGTTTTGGCGGCGACGATATCCAGCGCCTTTGCCGTTATCTCGTCGCCGCCATGGAACGCGCTAGCCGCAAGCTCGCCTACAGGTTCCGGAACTCTGCGCGGCGCCTGCGCCAAAGCTTGCGGCGCGAACGCGTTCTCGCGCGGCGCGCTCTGAATTGCCGAGTCGGTCGCGCCGCGTGAGGACGCGTCGGCTAAATCGGGACGCATTGTTTCCACAAAACCGATGACCGCTTTCAATGTCGGATAATCGCGCAGTTTGAGATTCTCTTGGCGCGGAATGTCGAACGTCTCACGGATTGACGCAAATGTTTCAGCTTGTTTCACTGTGTCCACGCCCAAGTCCGCTTCCAAATCCAAGTCGAGGTCGAGCATTTCGCGCGGGTAGCCGGTTTTCGCGGCAACGATTTCCAAAACCTTCTCGGTGATTGGCGAGTCGGTGATTGGGTGATTGGGTGATTGGGTGATTGGGGAACTGGGTGATGCGCTGACAGTTGTCGCTTGCAATTCTGGCTTCATCGTTCGCACAAATTCAATCACGGCTTTTAAGGTTGGATAATCACGTAGCTTGAGATTGTCTTGGCGCGGAATATCAAACGTCTCGCGGATTGCCGCAAACGTTTCGGCTTGCTTGACGGTATCAACGCCCAAATCCGCTTCCAAATCCAAGTCCAGGTCGAGCATTTCGCGCGGATAACCTGTTTTCGTCGCAACAATGTCTAAAACTTGCTCCGTTACAATATCCACTGCGGGTGATGGGGGGATTGGGTGATTGGGTGATTCGGTGATTGGTGATTGGGCGATTGGTGATTGGGCGATTACTTGATGTCCATCTCCCTTTTCAGAAACGGCGGACTTGGGCTGTACCACAATCGGTTCCACGCGTGTTTCAATTTGCGGCGCAACCGGAATTGTTTCGCGCACCACGCTGGGCATTTCACGCATCGCGTTCGTCGTCCGCGGTCCGTCGTCCGCCGTCACATGCACTCGCACAATTGGTCCCGTCCCATATTGCCACGTACTCGGCGCGGGAACGCGTTTGGGCGCGCCTTGCGCGACGATGCGTAAATTGCGTTTCACAATTTCGGTTTCCGCAAAATCGTAACCGCTGACGTCGGCGAGCCATTTGTTGTACAAAGCTTGGTTGTCAATCCGATTCATTGCGCCGGGAATTCTGCGCGTGAGCGTCATGGAAATTTGCGAGCCGAATCCCGCCGCAAGATGCAAGGCGTAATTGACGTTGTAGCGTCCGCCGCGCGATAAATTCAAACGTCCGAGTTCTTCGTCCACCTCTTGATAATTTGGCACGGGCGGCACGATGCCATATTCCAAAATTTTTGTCGCAATCACATCTTCAATGCCAACGCCCATCGGATGCCCGGTGAATCCTTTGGTATTCGCGACAATGATTTCGCTCGCCGCCTCGCCGAATGTTTCGCGCAATGCCATAACTTCTGCCGACGCGCTGCCGCCGCGCGCGGGCGTGAATGTTTCGTGCGACATGAAAACGGTTTGCGGCGCCATCGCGTAGCGATAGAGTCCAAAGCGTCGTTCCGCCGCGCTGACGAGTTGATTCATCACCAGCGCGATATGATTCACGTCGAGCCGCGTCCCGTGATAGGCGCTGTTTGCCGTTTCACTCGCGAGCAATTCCGTGATGCCGCGCATCCCGCGTTCGCGCACGGCGTCTTGACTTTCGACAACCAACGCGCACGCGCCCATGCCGAGCAATGTTCCATGCCGACGTTTGTCGAAAGGCAACGCCGCATCAGCCACGCGGTCATCCGTCGCCGCCGCGCCCGTCGCCAAAAAGCCCGCGCCGACCCATTCCATCAAATGATTGCCCGTCACATCATCCGCCGCAATCACCACCACGCGCCGCGCGCGTCCATCGCGAATCCAATCTTCGGCGAGCGCAATCGCTTGCGTGGTGCTCGCGCACGCCGCGTTCACTTGCGTATTGGGACCGCGTGCGCCAATGTATTCGGCAAATTGCGAATGACCCATTGCGAGAATGCGGAACAAAAAGCGGCGGTCGAATTCGTACGGCTGGCGCGTCATTTCGTCGCGCACGGCATTGATGCGCGCGTCAATTTCGCGCAACGTATTTTCGTCGTTCGTGTAGGCGCGCAATTCTCTTAAGGTGGCTAACTTTTCTTCGAGACCGCGCCACGCATAATATTTTGAAAATTCATCCGCGAATCTGTCGCCGCCGGGGAACGCGCTCGCAAAAATCACGCCCGTTTCATCGCGCAGCGCTTCGGGCAATAACCAACGTTCGGGCAAGTAGGTGCCTTTGCTCGTTTTCTTGTACGTTTGTACAAGTGGAATGCCCGCTTCGCGCAGCGCGTCGAGTCCCGCCGCCATCGCCAACTGCGTCGTAATGTCCAACGCCTCTATCAATTTTTCGGGAACGCCGTACTCGGCTGCCAAATCGAATTCGCCCGGACGCCCCGCGAGGCGGATAACCTCGCTCGGATTCGTAATCGTTTCAAAACGCCCGCTGCCGTCTTCCGCTTTTACCAGACGCATGACGCGTTTCGCCGCCATCGCGTTGCGAAAACGTTCGGGAATCAAATCCATAAATTGTTCGCCGCGCAAAATCCGCAGCGCATTGTCCTCAGCCATCACCGCTTTTTCCGCGCCCGGCAAACCAAGTCCCGTACCGGAAATGACAATCGAACCGCGCGGAGGTTCGTTACGGTCGAATGCTTGGGAATTGGGTAATTGGGTGATCGGGTGATTGGCGATTTGCTGCAATGTCTGTGTCAACAAATTCGCCAAGTCATTTCCATTTGCGCCGCCGTGTCCGTTTGACGTTCCCATGATATTTTCCTCTTTCACGTCATTCGTTATTCGTTGTTCGTTTTTCGTTATTCGTTGTTCGTTTTTCGTTATTCGTTGTTCGTTGTTCGTTATTCGTTGTTCGTTATTCGTCGTTCGTCCTTCGTCCTTCGTCTGTTGTCTGTCGTCTGTCATCTGTTGTCTGCCGTCTGTTGTCTGCTGTCTGTCGTCTGCCATCTGACTTCCATACCCCGCCGCATACAAGCCGCATAACGCGTGATTGAACGTTTGCATCTCGCCGGTCTTGGGATGATTTGTAAAGAGTGAAACGACATCGTGCTTGTCCGCGAGAATATCGTCCACCAAACCTTTCAACGCTTTTTTCGGACCGACTTCGACAAAGCAACGCACGCCCGCGTCGTACAGCGTTTGTATGCCCCTGACCCACTGCTCCGGCGACGCGATTTGCCATTCCTAAATATCCTTGATGCCCTCTATCGTCGTCGGATAAAATTCGCCCGTGACATTTGCGACGAGCGGCAGCGTCGGTTCAGAAATGTGCAGCCGATTCAAAACTTGGCGCAATGGCTTGCTCGCGGGCGCGACGATTTGGGTGTGGAACGCGTGACTGACGGGCAAACGCTGCGCCTGATAACCGCGCTTTTGAAAAATCGCAATGGCTTGTTCCACCGCTTTACTCGCGCCGCCAATGACGCTTTGATTCGGTCCGTTGATGTTTGCCGCAACAACATAGCCGTCAATTTCTTGCAACGTTTGTTCGACGACGCTGTACGGCGCCATCACCGCCGCCATCCAGCCATTGTCGTCCACGCTCACCTTTGTCATTTCCGCGCCGCGCGCCGCGCTCGCTTCCAACGCGTCCGCGAACGGCATGATGCCCGCCGCAATCAACGCTGCGTACTCGCCGAGCGAATGTCCCATCACCATGTCCGGTTTGAATCCAAACTCGCGCAACAGTTTATAAATCGCCGTGTCGAGCGTGAGCATCGCGGGCTGCGTAATCGCCGTTTGCTGTAATTCTTTTTCCGCGCGTTTCAAAACGTCCGCGTCGCTGCTCTCGACAAAAATATATTGCGTCAACGCCTTGCCCAGAATCGGCTGCATCACCGCGTCCGCGTCGGCAAACACTTTAGCGATGGCAGGCGAATAGGCGGCGAGCTCGCGCCCCATGTTCAAATACTGCGAACCTTGTCCGGGAAAGAGAAACGCGATCTTGCCCGGCGCGTCGCCGCTGCCGCGAAAGATGCCTTGCGCTTGCAGCGCTTTCCACGCCTGCGCGTTGTCAAACGCCATGCCTTTGCGCGCTTTGTCAATGCGTTCCAATAATTCATCGTGATTACCAAAATCAATCACCACGCGCTCGCGCTGTTGCAATTCCTTAAGGTTCGGCAAATCAATCTCTGGCGCAAACCCCTCGCGCACGCGCGCAAACATTTCATCCAATTTGTTTTTCAGTTCGTTGACGCTCGGCGCGCCGATGGCGAAAATTCCTCTGGGTGGTTTCAAGGTTGAAGGTTGAAGGTTATGGGTTTGCGGGTTTGAACTTGGAACTTGCGAACGTTCAACGTTCAACGCAAATCTCTTTTCGCGCGTCAACATTCCCTCCACATGCTCTTCCAGCACGACGTGAAAATTCGTGCCGCCGAAACCGTACGCGCTGACGCCAACGCGGCGCGGCGTATTTTTCTCGCGGCGTTCCATCGCGCGCGCTTGATTCACCAGATAGAACGGCGTTTGTTCAAAGGGAATGTCGGGGTTGGGAATTTCCGCGTGCAGCGTTGGCGGAATGACGCTGTGATGAATCGAGAGAATCGCTTTTAACAAGCCCGCCGCGCCCGCGCCCGCTTTCAAATGACCGATATTGGATTTCACGGAACCCAATGCAATCGAATGTTTCTGCGCGGTCGTTCCGAACACCTGATTCAGTGAATCCACTTCGACGACATCGCCGACACGCGTCGAGGTGCCGTGCGCTTCAATCATCACCGCGCTCGCGGGGTCGAGGCCCGCGTTTTCCCACGCGCGGCGCGTGGACAATAATTGTCCAATCGGATTCGGCGCGGTGATGCCTTTGCCTTTGCCGTCGCTCGAACCGCCGACGCCGCGCACGACTGCGTAAATTTTGTCGCCGTCGCGTTCCGCATCTTCAAGACGTTTTACCAAAAATGCCGCGCTGCCTTCGCCCATCACAAAACCGTCCGCGCCTTTGCCGAACGGACGCGTGCCGGTTGCCGAGAGCGCGCCGATTTTGCAAAATTTCACAAACGATTGAATCCCCATGTTGCGGTCCACGCCGCCCGTAAGCACCGCATCGGCTTCATTGTTGCTCAAGAGTTCCCACGC
>Ga0232057_1370406_pt1 | contig 12361 bp, 11 predicted proteins | sample LAC_MetaT_1_FD_165508 | JGI IMG/M metagenome (GOLD analysis project Ga0232057, IMG submission 165508) | Metatranscriptome of anaerobic ammonium oxidizing microbial communities from anammox membrane bioreactor (MBR) in UC Berkley... | ecosystem: Engineered > Bioreactor > Anaerobic > Unclassified ...
CGAGAGGAAATAGACGAGGAGATTCGGCGGATAAAACAGCGCGGTTTGAATATCGCCGCCAAACGGCATGCCGCCGAAAATGTATGGATTCCATAACGGCAGGACGCCGCGTGTAATCCAACTTTGCGCGAATGAATAGGTGGGAAACAAAAAACCCGCGAGGTCGCCGCCGCCCGCGGGCATCCACACATTGGGCGCAAATAACAATTGCCAAAAAAATCCGGCGGTGAGTACGCCCAGCGCGCCGCACGCGCCCAAGTCCAATTGCACGCGGCGCCGTGTCGCGCCGTCGAGGCGCGGGGCAAAACTCACAACGCCCAAAAGAAGCAGCCACACCCCGACGGCGGCGAACAAAATCATTTTAGGTTTGCGTTACCGCGCGGTCAAGCCGCCCGTCGTTTGAACGGACGAGCAACCGTTCGGCTCAGCGCGTCAATTGATAAATGCGCGTTTTGCCGTCCGAAGCGGTCCACGCCAATTGCAACGCGGGGACATCGCTGTACACAAAAAACACCAAGTCGCCTTTGGTCGCCTTGCCCGCCGCGAGTTCGCCCGCTTTCAAATCGTCGCCGGTCGTAATGCCGCCGATATTTACCTCATAGCGTTCGCCTTCGGACGTCACGAGCGCGAAATCTTCGGGACTATATTTGACGGGTGCGCCGCTCGCGCGCGTATTTTCGATACGCACCGTAACCAATGCCAATTCTTGCCCGTCGGGAATTTCAACGCCTTCGGTCGGCAGCGGGCGTTGGAATGTCGTGACCGTTACGCGCAAACCATTATCGCTCCTGACGCTCTTGCCATACGGGACCGGCGTCGCCGTGCCTTTGGCAGACGCACGCGGCGTTGCGGTCGCTTTGGCAAAAGGCAGGTCGCTGCCCAAATCAATCGTCAAGACCGGATTATTGCCCGTCACAGCGGTTAGCAGAAAAACGCCTACACACATACACACGCACAAAAACGCAATTCCAACCAGCGCAAAGAGCGCCGTACGATTCGCGCTGCGCCGTTGTTCCATTCTTACCTCGCGTCCCATCTCGGCTTCACGCGGCACGCGATAACTTCCCAAGTCGTTCATTCAACCTCCGGTAATTTCAAGAAAATCAAACGGCGTGTCACGGCAAAACAAATTGTTTCAAAATAACCGTGTCGTCCGTCAGGCGCGCGTCATTTTCAGTCAAGGGCACGCGCGCGCCCGTCTCGAGCAAATACATGCCCGTTTCAATTTTGTATTCTCCCGCAGCGGCTTCGGGCGGCAATTTGAAAACGTAATCCTCGATGATAGTTTCGCCGCGCCGCCAGCGCGTCGTCGGATAGGTTCCGTCTCCGGGCTGTTTGTCGGCTTGCGCCCACACGGACGAATTTGTCGCGGGATTGTGCGGACCGACCAGATGCACAAACGCGGTGTAATCTTCAGCCGCGCCCTGCGCGACGTTCCAATACAAACGCACGCGCACCGTATCGCCGCGCGCAAAATGATTGGGCTCGACCTCAAAGCCCGCGAGCGTCGCAAAATCGCCCACCTTGACGGCAAGCGGGCGCGAGGGTTGAATCGGCTTGCGCGTATTGGCGGGAAACGTCAAAATCGTCGCGTAGGAATTTCCAGCGGCATCCAACAAAACAGTGGGCAATTCCGAACCCGCATAGAAATTGCCCAATTGTCCGACGGTCTGCGTATCTTCGTGCGTGATAATACCATAAGTCGCCGCGCGGCTTGAATCCGCGAGCAACAACAGGTTGCGTCCATCAAACGCAGAAACGGGACGGCCGTCAAACGCCCAAAGCGCCGTATAGTGGTCGCGATAGGCGGGCGAAAAATAAATCGCTTCATCGCGGGGCCGCGCCGCCAACAATTTTGCCAATTGCAGCAAACCCGCGTCGAACGAATAATATAGCCCCGGATTGTTCGCCCATTCCACAAAATATGCGCGCGCGCTCCAGAACGCGCTGGTCACTAACGCTAGCGCGACAAACAGATACGCGGCATAACGCGCTTTATGAATTTTGAAATCCAGATGCCGAATTTTCAAGCACACCCATTCCACGCCCACCGCGCACAATAAAATTGTCGCGGGCAGCGCGCCGATGGCGCGACGAAAATTCGGCGCAAATTCCGTGAGCGCGGACGGCAAGCTCATCACCGCCAGCCAGATGAGCAAAAAGGCATAAAACGGTTTGCGAAAACGCACGACGGAAATCACGATGCCGACGCTAAAAAATATCGCGAGCAGCGCGTCCAACGCCGCGCGGCCCGGCAAATTGTCGCGCGGGTCCAAATCGCCGTTGAAAAAAAACATGCCCGCCGTCCGCGCGAGATTCGCGCCGAATGTCGCAGGCGTAAAAACATCGCCCGAACGTCCCGTGAGCGCGAGCGGATTTTGGATGAAAAACAAAATCAGCGGCGCGAGCGTCAACAGCGCGACCAACGCCAACGCAAGCCATTTCGCAAAATGCGCGCGTACGCCCGCGCGATGAAACGCGACCAGATACAAAAACCAGAGCAGCACGGCGAGGGGCCACAGGCGCGAAGCGAGATACGTATAAATCATCGCGCCCAAAAGGAACCCCGCGCCGAGAACCCAGCGCCACGTCCAACGGCGATACATGAAACCGAGCGCCGCCGCGCTCAAGGTCAACAGCGCCGGCAGGGTGGTCGTCTCGATGCCGATGCGCGCAAACATCAACGCCCACAACAACGTCGCGGCGAGAAACGCGGCGCCGAGCGCGAGGAGATCCGCACGCGAAAAAAAGGCGCGGGCGCACGCATACACCGCCGCGACAAACAAAACGCCAAAGAACGCGGACGTGAGGCGGATGCTCCACGGCGATTCGCCAAGCAGCGCAAATACGCCCGCCTCGACGTACATGTGCAGCGGTTCTTCGCCGAAATTCGCGGTAAAAAAAATAGGGCGCTGTACGCCGCGCAAAACGTCGCGCGCCATCACGCCGTTGAACGCTTCGTCGTAATGCAAACCCGGCGGCAGCGTATCCAACTGCCAGACGCGCAAAAATAACGCGAGCGACAAAATGACGCTTAGGATCGCCCAGCGCACAACACGCGGCAAAACCGACGTTTGCGACGCGGGCGCGTCGCCCGCGTCGGTTTTTTGCGGCGGAGCGATTTGATTAACGGCAGTGGTCAAGAGAAATTACTTTGGCTTGGGTTTTGATTTGACTTTGGGTTTGGCGCGAACGCTTTTTTGCGCGGACGTTTTTTTCTTGGACGTTTTTTTCTTGGGCGCGCGTTTCTTTTTCGCGGCGGGTTTGCGCGCGGGCGGCGCGCCAAAGGAAACGGGCGCGGCGTCCGACACAACGGGCATTTCCGCCGAGAGAATGCCGAGCGCGTGCGGGCTGGGCGATTCGAGCCATGTTATCACATGGTCTTGCAAAATTTGCGCGGCGGCATCCAATTTGCCCGCTTCGATATTACGCGCGGCTTCTTCGGCAAACCAACGCGCGGCGGTGTGCGCTTGCGCGTTCGCCAAATCGGTCGAGTGTTCGGGCGCAGAGGCGTAAAACCACGGGATAATTTTTTCTTTGAGCAAGTCGCGCGCGCCGGCGCCATCGCCATTGCCAAGGCGTTCGCGCGCTTGATTTGTCAACGCCAAAATATCGGCGAGCAAAGCAATCCCGGTTGCGGGTTTGGTTTCGACCGGCGTTTCCACAATCGGATTTTCGAGCGGCGGCGTCGGATTGTTCTGTATATAATCGCGCAGCGCTTTGGCAAAATCGCCGCCAATGTCGTACGTCTTCCATTGCGACGCGTTGATGCCGTAACAATAAATACTCGCGCCGACCACATACGCATCCTTCATCAACTCGGCGTCGTACTGTCCCAGCATGGACAGATATTTCGGCACGCTGATTTTGCCTTTGAAACCTTGTTGCCCCAAATAGTCCGCGCCGCACTCGGTAATCAAAATCGGTTTGCGCGCGTTTTCCGGCACGCGCGCATAGATTTGGCGATAGCGATTGCACATGCTGAAATCAAATTCGCTGAACGCTTCATCGGGCGCGATATATTCGTGCAGCGCGAGATAATCGCTTGCGCGCAAACCGTCTGCCAACAAATCCCACAACTCGACATGCACTGGATTGCCGGTGCTGAATGAATATGCGGCGTATTGCAAACCCGCTTCGTGCATCAAGCGCGCCATCTCGACGGTGAATAAATTGTAATTGCGCGCTTTTTGGCGTTCGCGCTCTGTCAACGGGTGCGCCGTGTCAATCGGAATTTCGTTGTACCCTTCCCAAACATTCACCAGCCCGCGCGTTTTTTCGATAATGCCGCGCATCTGATTAAACGCATTGCGCGCGTCCGCGAGCGGGTCATAATGAAACACTGTATCAACCGGCGTTTTTTCATCACGCTCGATGCCCTGTTCGGGAAAATACATGCGCCCCACAAACACGCTGGCGGGCGAACGCGTTTTCGCTTCCCGAATTTTCGCATCGTCAAGCCCCGCGTCGCCAAAAACTTTGATGAGCTGCGGGCGCGTGCGTTCGATAAATTCGTACGTCAATTCGGGATTCAACCAATCGCTGATGTGAAGGGAAAGTTTGCTCATGGTGATGGAGTGAAACCTTCGAGGTCTCGGAGACCTCGAAGGTTTCCTGATTTTAGGACGGAAACGGCGAACCCGATGCTAGCAATTGTTGGAAAAGATTTTCCAACGCGTAGCTATCGGCGGCTTGCAAACGCGCGACGATGCAGCCACCCTCGCGCAAACGCTGTTCCTCTTGCGCGCTCACCGCGTTGGCGCCGCCGACGATGGTGACGTGTTCGGCATTCAACGCTTCGTCCACCGCGAAACCGACGACGGGCGCGAAATGCACAATGTAATCGAGCGCGAGAATCAGATTCGTCATGGCGCCGGGCTGTGCGCCGGGACCCAGCAATAAATAATGTTTCAAAACTTTTTTCGCCGGCGCGTTCGTCACGGGCGGATAATCAAAAACGCTCGTTTGATTTTCGGTCACGCTCAGCGCGGGATTGATGACGCCGACCCCGGACAATTCGAGCGTGTACATTCCCGGCGGGACATTGGTGAAACTGTACAAACCGTCCGACGCTACCAATGCGTCGAGCGCGCGCGTAGGCGATTTCAAAACCAGACGCGCGCCGGCTGCCGCGTTGCCGATGCGGCCGCGCACATTGCCGCTTGGCGGAGGAGGCGGCGGCGTAACGGGCGGCGGCGTTGGCGCGGGCGCGGGCGTTGGCGTTTCCGCCGTCTGCGCCGTGACGCGGCGCCACGTCAAAATATATTGCACGTGCCGACGCAGCGGCAAGCCCATCCCGTTCACGTCATCGCTCGGCAGTCCTTCAACAAAAACGGTCAGGGGTCCGCGTTCCTCACGGTCCGGCGCGAAACTGGAACCCGCGCCCATCGGATGGTCGCAGTGGCCGCGTTCATCCGTGATTTGCGTCGCCGTGTCGCCCGCCGTTGTTCGCAGCGTAACGCGCTGGCCCGGCAGCGGATTGCCATTTTCATCTTGGACGAAACAGACGATATTGACGCCGCCGCCGGATTCGTCGGGATTTTGATATTGCGCCGAAATCAATTTCCAATAGCGCGTGCCCGCCGTCGGCGTGAGCGCGTTCGCCATCACGCGCAACTCTTGCGCGAGGCGCGGGTCAATCGTCGCGGTGGGAATCGGTTTCACATCGGGCGTCGCGCCGCCATCGCCCGGTCCAGTCGGCGCGCCTTCCGCCCCAAGTGTGACAATGACCCACCGCGCCTGGCCCGCCGGAAATGGAAATTGAATCGGCGCGCTTGCGGGATTGTCCTCGCGGTCCAGTACGCGCACCCAAAAATCGAGACGCTGCGCGGGCGCGCCATTTGCGACAATGAATTGAAATTTGCCGCCCGCGTCTGTGCGCCGATTGGGATTGTTCGGGTCGTCGTCCACAAAATACGGCGGCTCGCCGGTCGGCGGCGGGCCCGCGTAAATTTTGATTTTCTGGTTAGGGACAGGCGCGCCGTTTGCATCCTGCACATACAGATACAAGATGCTTTCGTCGTGCGGTTCGACATTGCGATTTTTTTCAATGAAATTCATTTTGCACTCTGCCTCATATATCGCTCTTTATCTTCCAAAAGCGCCGGTTGCCGATTTAGAAGCGTCTCTGGATGCGTTAGACCTTGGGGCTTGCTACAATGTCGTCGTATAAAAAATCGTGGAGAATTCTTTGATTGCTAGCCACAGAGAGAATGGTTGATTCCCTTGTGTCGAACTCGTTGAGCAAGCTCTGCCGATACTTTTATTGAAACGTCTCTTGGGCGAGTATGGGTTCAAACGCATGATAACCATGCTGAATCCCTTTTACAAAACGATGTCTGCCTTTGCCGAGATGAATCAAAAAATAATCTGCGGCGCGTAGCGGTTCAGGCAATTCGGCGGAATTGTCAATCTTGGTCGCGTCGAAAGGATTGCCAAAGTCGTGTTGGGCTGCCATTTCTCTGACCAAGGCATTGTCAAAAACCATGTTGCCTGTTTTGAGACAATATTCAAACAACGCGACAAGCAGATTCTTTTTTTGCCCATTGAAAGCGTCCGGTTGACTTGCCGATTATAACACGAACAAACGCCGCGCTCAGCTGGCTTGGCGCTGTAGCGCCAACAAGCCCAACACTTCATAGCCCACCCGCGCCGCAAACAGCGCGGTGATGCCGGCGTTGTCGTACGCGGGCGCGACTTCGACAATGTCCGCGCCCACAAGATTCAAACCGCGCAGCCGATGCAGCAGCGCAATCATTTGCTGCGAAGTGAAACCGCCGATTTCCGGCGTGCCGGTGCCGGGCGTGAACGCGGGGTCCACGCCATCCACATCAAACGTCAGGAAGACGGGCGCGCGATCCACGCGCGCATGAATCGCCGCCGCAATTTGCGCGACGGTGAAATCCACTATCGCATCCATCGGCAAAATTTCAATGCCCAACGCGCGCACGTCGTCCATATCGCGTTCCGAAAATAACGGCCCGCGAATCCCGACCTGAAGCGTGTGCGCCACATCCACCAGACCTTCTTCAATCGCGCGGCGCATGAAACTGCCGTGCGTGTATTTATTGCCAAAATACGTGTCCCACGTATCGAGATGCGCGTCCACTTGAAGCACGGCAACGGGACCGCCGCGCGCTTGGACGATGCCGCGCAGTTCACCCAACGCGACGAGATGGTCGCCGCCGTACGAAATGGGAGTCACACCCGCCTTGAGAATTTCGTGATAGCGTTTCGCCATCAGGTCGAGCGATTCAAGCGTGTTAAAGGGATTGACGGGACAATCGCCCACATCCGCGCAGTTCAAAATTTTGTACGGGTCAACGTCCAACACGCGATTGTACGGACGCAGCAGCGAACTCATTTCGCGCACGGCGCGCGGACCGAAACGCGCGCCGGGGCGAAACGACGCGGCATTGTCAAACGGAATGCCCATAATGGCTACATCCAAGCCGTCCAACGCGGCTTGCTGCGGCAAACGAAAAAAGGTGGGACTGCCGGCAAAGCGCGGCGTAATTTGCGCGTCAAGGGGATAATTCATACGTCACCTCATCAGAATACGGTAAGCTGAAAATTTGTCATGCGGATTGTATCACGGCAATTTACAAACTCGCCTTACAATAGACCATTGCGCGGCGCGTGTCAATGGCGGCGCATGATATAATTTGCGCCATGAATCGTCTGGCTCTGCTCTATCACCCGCACAAAGAACGCGCGCGCGAATTGGCGTATGCGTGGCAGCAAGAAATTTTGACGCGCGGCGCGCCCGAACCAATCGTCACGTCCGCCTGGGACGAAGACCAGGTGGCGCAAATTTGCCAACACGTTGATTTGGTTCTCACGCTCGGCGGCGACGGCACCTTGTTGCGCGCGGCGCGCGTCGGCGCGCGATATGGCGTTGCCGTCATCGGCGTCAAATTGGGACACGTCGGCTTTTTATCCGGTTTGCGCCCCGAAGCATTTTCGCAAAATCTGGAGCGTTTGTTGCGCGGCGAATACTGGATTGAAGAACGCACCATGATTCAAGCGCAGTGGCGGCGCGACGCGCGCGTGATGGGCTCTTTTGACGCCATCAATGAAATCGTCGTCAGCCGCGGCAAACTCGCGCGCGTCATTCGCATCGAAGCGTCCATTGACGACGAAGTGTTGCAGCAATTTGCCTTGGATGGCGCAATCGTGGCGACGGCAACCGGTTCGACGGCGTATTCGCTCGCGGCGGGCGGGCCCATTCTCGCCCCCTCGGTGCGGACGATGCTGCTCACTTTGATTTCGCCGTATCTCTCGCCGATTCGTTCGCTGGTATTGTCCGAAGGCGCGCGCGTCGCCTTGCGGGTGCAAGCGTCGCAAACGCCCATCTTGACGATTGACGGCCAGACCGATTACGAACTCGAAGACGGCGACGTGGTGGAATGTGAAACGAGTCCGCGTCCCGCGCGTTTGGCGCGGCTCGAAGCGAAAACGTATTTTTATCGCACGCTCGTCAATCGGCTGCGCGAAAGCGATGATGGCACATGAGAGGAACGACGATATGACGCTTGACCCCAAATTGGTTGGCGTCGGCGCGGCGATTCTGGCGGCGCTATTGATTGTATTCATGCCCGTCAATCGGCGGCGCGTCAATCAAACGTTGGTGGCGCTCCTCAGCGCGTTTTTAATTTTCGTCGCCGCGTTCACGTTGCTTGAAGCGGAATTGGCTTTGCCGGTCGCGGTGGGCGTCACCTTGGCGGTGATTGCCGCGCGTTTCATCTTGGGCGGCTTGCAAAGTTTTATCTATCGCAATTTCACGCGTTATACGCGGCGCGATTTTTGGCAGCGCCGCATCGGGCAAAGTATTCTCGGCAGCAGCCGCCGCCGGCGACGACGTGATTGAGTTTTCGCGCCACAGCGCAAGCGTCACAAATTTTACGGACGCGCTTGCGTGCGTCCGTTTTTTTAGACGGCGATTTGGTCAAAGATCAAGCCCGCCAACGCTTCTTTGCTCAGCGGCGGCAAATCCAACTCTGTTCCATCTTTTTTCAACAACGTCGCCTTGACGTTTTCGCTGCCGAACGTTTGCGGCACGGGATTCGCCACAATCATGTCCAGATTTTTGCGCTCCAATTTGCCGCGCGCGTTGGCGAGCAAATCATTCGTCTCGGCGGCAAACCCGACGACCACGCGCGGCGCATCGTTTGGCGCTTCTGCGCGCACGCGCGCCACCTCGCCCAAAATATCTGGATTGCGCGCCAGCGTAATGGTCAAAGCCGCGCGCTCTTCTTTTTTGATTTTTTGCTCGGCGCTCGTCGCGGGCCGAAAATCGGCGGGCGCGGCAGCCATAATCAAAACATCCGCGCCGCGCATTTCGCGCAAAACCGCATCCATCAAATCTTGCGTCGAAACCACGCGCGTCACATTCGCGCCAAACGGATTCGGCAAATCGGTTACGCTCGTGAGCAATGAAACCGCCGCGCCGCGCGACAGCGCTTCCGCCGCAAGCGCGTAACCCATCTTGCCGGAAGAATGATTGGAAATTACGCGCACGGGGTCGAGCGCCTCGCGCGTGCCGCCGGCGGTAATGACAATGCGTTTGCCCGCGAGCGGTCCATTGCGCGCGAGAATCTGATGCGCGCGCGCCGCAATGTCATGCGGCTCTGCCATGCGCCCCTTGCCCTCGGCGCCCGAAGCCAAATGGCCCGCGCCCGGTTCGATAACAAACATACCGCGTCGTTTGAGCGTTGCGAGATTTTCTTGCGTCGCGACATTCTCCCACATGCCCGTCTCCATCGCGGGCGCGAGCAAAATCGGCGCGCGCGTATCCAAAACAAGCGCGCTAAGGACATCATTCGCCAAACCGTGCGCGAGTTTCGCCAGCGTGTTGGCGGTCGCCGGCGCAATGACGACGAGCTGCGCGCGTTGGGCGAACGTCACATGCTCGATTTCCGCATCGGCGGTGAGCGCCAAAACCTCGCGCAAGACCGCATTGTGCGTGAGCGCGGCGAACGTGAGCGGGCCCACAAATTGCGCGGCGGCATCCGTCAGGGCGACATGCACATTCGCGCCGCGTTGATGTAATTCACTCGCCAGCGCCGCGCTTTTGTAGGCGGCGATGCTGCCGGTGACGCCGAGTAGAATGGTCGCGTTTTGAAATAGGTTCATGGCGCCTCTCGTGTACGCTCGACAAGTTTTTCCAGTTCAATTGTGACGCGCTGCGGCGTCGGCACATGCAGCGTTTGCATCCCGACAGCTTGCGCGCCGTGAATATTTTCCAAACGGTCGTCGAGAAATAACGCGTCCGGCGGCGCGACCTGCGCGCGCGCCAACGCGATTTCAAAAATGCGCGCGTCGGGTTTACGCAGCCCTAGCGCCGGCGAATAAAAACGCTCGCGAAAAATTTGCAACCACGCGTATTCCGCTTCCACATATTCCATGTGCCACGGATTCGTATTGGAAATCACGTACAGCGGATACCGCGCCGCGAGTTGGCGCGCAAGTTCTATATTTGCGGCAAGCGGCGTAAAAATTTCATTCCAATACTTTATGAATTCGGCGGGCGCGCCCTCAAAACCGGTCATGGCAAGCCCGCGCGCCAGAAATTCTTGTTCGCTCAACGCGTTGCGTTCAAACGCTTCGTGCAGCGGGTCGTCGAGAAAGGTCTGAACGCGCGCGGCGGGAATGCCCAGTTTGCCAAAACGCGCAATCGCCACGCGCCAATCAAACGTCACCAACACCATGCCCAAATCGAAAAAAATAGCGCGAAAACTCAAAGCATTCCTTTCCTTTGACCGGAATTCATTTCATACAAAATCCGCAGACCGTCGAGCGCGAGATTCAGGTCCACGCTTTCAATCGCCGCGCAATGCGGCGCGAGCGTTTGCGCCATGCCGCCGGTGGCAATCACACGCGCGGCGGGCGCGTGCATTTCCGTTTTGATGCGCGTAATCAAGCCCTGCACCAAACCGACGTAACCCAAAAAAATACCGGAACGCAGCGCGTCGCGCGTATTGACGCCGAGCGCGCGGGCGGGCGCGACGATTTCGATGCGCGGCAATTTCGCGGTGAATTGATGCAGCGCGTCGGCGGACATGTTTAGCCCGGGCGCAATCGCGCCGCCGATAAAATCGCCGCGCGCATCCAGCGCGTTGAATGTGGTCGCAGTGCCAAAATCAATCACCACGCACGGCGCGCCATAGCGCGCTTTTGCCGCGACGAGGACAACCAGCCGGTCCGCGCCCAACGCGCGCGGGTCGTCGTAACGAATCTGAATGCCGCTCTGAATACCCGCGGCGACAATGAACGGTTCGACGCGCAAATACTTGCGGCAAAATTCGCGCAAGGTTTCGGTCAGCGGCGGCACAACCGAGACAAGCGCGGCATGTTGAATGGACGCGGGCGCGAGGTTGACGCTTTCAAAGCAGGCGAGCAAAAACGCGGCGTATTCGTCGGCGGTTTTGTCAACGCGCGTTTCGGCGCGCCACGCGTGGACGAGCTGACCGCGCTCATGCACGCCAAAACCCAAATTGGTGTTGCCGATTTTAATCGTCAACAACCGGTCGAGCCGCTTGGCGTCCGCTTTGTCGTTCATGGCTCTGGGTTGTCCGCGTAAATATCAAATTGCGTAAAACGCGCGGCGGCGCCGGGTTCGTCCATCGTCAAGGCAATCACGCCCACGCGCCCATCCCAATCGCGCTGCAAACGCCATTCGTTAATAATTTTCGCGTCGGTATCAATCACCAATTCATCATTTACATACGCGAGCAAGCGGCGCGGATGCGCGTCCACGCGCAATAGATTGGTCGTACCGTCAATGGCAATCGCGCTCGATACGGTGGCGGGAATAACTTCGGCGACTTGGTACACGTTCGCGCCATCAACGGTAGCGGTCACCGGCTCGAAAGCGAGCAACCGAAATTCAGATTGCGTATTGACGGTGAACGCCAAAAAACGTTCGCGCCCCTGCTCGTCTTCACCGTGCCAAAATAAAATACCGTACTCGACATTGGCTGACGCGGGCGCCGGCGCCGCGTGCGCGTTGACCGACAAATTCAAATAATCGCGTTCGACAAAAGTTTGATTCAACGCGCGCGCAAAGCCCGGGTCCAACGGCGGCGTGACGAGATACGCATTGTCTTGATAGCCATACGGCAATTTGACGCCGCGCGCTTCGGGAAAATTTTTTGCGACGCGCAACGTATCGCTCAATACCAACGCGGGCGTCGGCGGATACGCCACCGGCGTAATCGTCGGCGGCGGGCGGCGCGTCGGCGTGCGCGTCGGAAGCAATTGCGCGAGGTCGCGCGGCGGCGTGTACAAATTCAATGCCAACGTCGCCAAACATGCAGCCAAAAATCCGACGGCAACGATTCCCAACCAGCGCGCGGCGCGC
>Ga0232057_1328835_pt1 | contig 12263 bp, 9 predicted proteins | sample LAC_MetaT_1_FD_165508 | JGI IMG/M metagenome (GOLD analysis project Ga0232057, IMG submission 165508) | Metatranscriptome of anaerobic ammonium oxidizing microbial communities from anammox membrane bioreactor (MBR) in UC Berkley... | ecosystem: Engineered > Bioreactor > Anaerobic > Unclassified ...
CGCGCTGTCGAATGATGGATTCGATGTAATCACTGTCTTGGAGTCACTTTATTATATGCCTACGCCCCAGCATGATTTGAAGGTGATTCAAGGGTTGCTCAAGTCTGACGGAGTGTTGGCGATAGAAATTCCCAGTTTTCAATATCAAAGGTTGTGGCGCACAGGTATCCTAAGTTATATGTTGCATCGTGATTGGTGTACGTTGACTCAATCGCATATTTCTTTTTTTTCGGACCGCAGTTTGGCCGCATTACTCGCGCATTCTGGGCTCAAAATTGTAGGACGCATCCCCATACCCAGCTCGGTGTATGGGTCAAGTTGGCAGCGATTTGCTCAAGAAACCTATTTTGCAGGAATGCGGACGTTGTTCTATGCGAGTTTTCGGAATTTGAATCTTGCGCCGCGAACTTTATATCTGTGCAAACGTTAATTCCCATGTCATCCAGTTTTGTGTCTTTACAAGCAGATGCTTCTTTATCTGTCGAAGCCATCATGCAAGATTTCGAGTGGCGCAAATATCATGTCATTCGAACCGAGAGCTGTTGGTGGTACAACGAATATCATCAAACGCGTCTTTATTCGGCATTTCCGTTTCAGCGCAAAATCGCGCCTTCAAATAGAGAACTTGCGTGTGTGTTTCAAGCGGCGCCGAACGCGTTTGCGCTTCGTTTTCTTACGACGCAAAAAATGTCAGAGTTGAGTTTCATTTGGACGCGGCGCCGACCGTATGGTCTGCAAATATTGAGTGCAAACAGTCGGAGCAAAATTCGACGCGGTTTGGCTCGCTGCCAAATTCGCAAAATTACATTTTCCGAAATTGTCCAAATGGGTTGGCCCGCGCATCAAGATACGCTCCGCCGACATGGCGAGAGGGCAACTACATTGGGGCTTGACGAATCGCTTTCAGAATGTTCTGCTTGGCAAGCGTGGGGTGCATTTGTTGATAATGACCTCGCCGCGTTTCTTGTGACTTTGCAAGTGGAAGATTGGGTGCATCTCCTGATCAATCGCTCTATGGATTCCCACCTTAAAGCGTATCCAAATAACGCACTGGTTTATGCTGTGGTTCAAATGTATCTGGCGCGTCCCGAAATTTCGACTATATGCTATGGATTGGAATCCTTGGCAGCGCCCAACACTTTGAATCAATATAAAGAAAGTATGGGGTTTGTGCGCGAACAGATTTATCAGCGCGTTGTGCTGAGACCGGTCCTGCGCCCGCTTTTCAATCCTGCGATGCGTCAATTGATTTTGCGCGTTGCACTCTTACGTCCCTCAGATATGCGTCTTCAAAAGTTAGCGGGCTTGCTTCGTCTTGTCTTGAATTAAATTGCCAGTAAATTGTATTCGTTGGAAATATCGAATTGCCTTGCAAAGAATTGAATAGAAAAAAATTGTGTGATTGGTTGTTATATTTGGCGCGCCAAGATACGCTCCCGCTGCTTTTTATTCCACTGACACTGCTGCTCTTTTTGCCGCCGCCGTGGTTTGTGTTCGGCTGGTTCGTCCTGCCCATTTATTACGCGCGGCGTTGGCGCGTGGCGGGCAGCCCCTTTCCAAAAACGCGCGCGAATTTTTTTGTTTTACTATTAATGATCGGCGTCGTGATTGGGTTGATGACATCACCCGCCCGGCTAATGGGTATCGCGAGCGCGGGCAAATGGCTCGCGGGCGTCACGGCGTTCTATGTTCTGTGCGATACGTTGGAAACCGAACGCGATCTATGGCGCGCGACGAGCGTGTTGGTTTTGTTAGCCATCGGCTTGGTGCTGCTGCTGCCCTTTAGCGTGAGTTGGAGCGCGAACAAAGTGTACACACTCCCCGCGTTTTTGGATTGGACGCTGCGCCCGCCGGGGCAAGGGACGAATCCCAATATCGTGGGCGGAATGTTAGCGGCGCTTGCCCCCCTCGCGTTGGCGCTCTTGTTTTCGCATCGCCGCCGCGAGCAAATTCTCGGCGCGGTGGCGTTGAGTCCGATAGCGCTGGCATTGCTGATCCTGCAAGCGCGCGGTGCGTGGGTGGCGCTGGTTGGCGGGCTGGCGTTCGGCGCGGCAATGTTTCGCCGTTGGTTCTTGCCAATCCTTTTCCTCTTGGCGCTCGCGCTCCTTTTTCTAAATCAACAATTGGGCGGCGCAGAGGCATTGTCGAATGTTCTCTATGGCAGAATCGGCATGATAACGGGCGATACCACGCAAGAACGTGTCGCGCTGTGGACGCAAGCAGTGGATTTGATTCGCGCGCATCCGTTGACCGGCATTGGGATGGGCGCGTATGAATTTGTCGCGCCGTATGCGCCGCCGTACTCGCCGCAAGCGCCCGGCTTGGACGTGCCGCACGCGCACAATGTTTTTCTCCAAGTCGCGTTGGACACGGGTTTGGTCGGCTTGGTCGGTTTCGTCGGCGTTCTCGTGACGGCGTTCGCGGCGGCTTGGCGCGCGTATCGCGCCAAAATCGCTTCGCCCCTGCCGTTAGCTCTTTTCATTTCGCTCGCGGTGATGGTTCTGCACAGTCTCGGCGAGAGCGTCTTTTGGCAGCTCAAAGCGCAATGGCTCTTGTGGTTTGTGTACGGCCTAGCATTCGCGTCAGAAAATCTGTCGCGTACAAAAATCCCGTCATCGCCAAGTCGAGCAAGCCGTAAGACAAATTTGTAATTTGTCCGTATTTTTGCCAAACGCTTGGCGCGAATGAAATTTTTGGTCTATCATTCGACAAATGAACGATAACGCTGTAAGATAGCCCAAAGCGTTTTGGTCATTGTATATCTATCAAGGCGGCTCACTTGGAACTGCGACAATATTTTGCTCTGGCGCGCAAATGGGGTTGGCTCATTCTTTTGCTCGTCGGTTTGGCGGCGGCAGGCAGCTACGTGTACAGCCGCGCCATCTCGCCCACCTATCGCGCCACCGCGATCTTGTTGGTCGGACAGGAACAATCCAGCGCCAATCCGACCGCCAGCGACCTTAACGTTTCCAGCAATTTAGCGCAAGCGTACGCCCTCCTCGCGAGCCAACCCTCTGTTTTGCAAGCCGTAGCCCAAGATATTCGATGGTCCGATTCGTGGGAGTCGCTCTATTTTGTCATCTCGGCCAATGCGCCGGCGGGGGGACAGACCATCAATGTTTCGGCGCTGGCGTCCACCCCTGAACGCGCGCAGGAAATGGCAAATGCGGCGGCGAACCAAATCATTGCCCAAAGCCCCATCAGCCGCCAGCAGCAAGCCGCCGATACGCGGCGCGAGTTTGTCACGAATCAACAAGAACTGCTCCAAGCGCAAATCGTCGCCGCGCAAACGCAGTTACTCGACCTGACGCAGCAAGCGGCGCTCGAAACCGACGCGGCAAAACTTGACGCGTTGAACGCGCGCATCGCCGCGCTGCAAACGAAAATCGAGAGCGCGCAGCGCACCTATATTCAAATGGGCGGTTTGTTGACGCAATCCACCGAACGCTACATTACGCTCATCTCGCCCGCGCCGCTGCCGCCCGCGCCCATCAGTCCCAATCTTGTACAAAATGTCTTGCTCGCGGCGGCGGCGGGTTTGGTTCTGGCGGCGGGCGTGATATTGCTTTTAGAGTATCTGGACGATACCATCAAGAGCGCGGAGGATGTTCGGCGCGAGATGGGCGTAGCGACGTTGGGCGGCATCGCGCGCATTCATTCTGTCCACAAACCCGCGGACGCCTTGATTACGCTTAAACATCCGCGTTCGGCGATTGCGGAAGAATATCGCACCCTCCGCACCAATTTGCGTTATGCGGGCATTGAAAATCCGGGCGGCGCGTTATTGATTACTAGCGCGAATCCGGGCGAAGGCAAAACTACCACTGCCACAAATTTGGCGCTTGCCATGGCCCAAGCCGGTAAACGCGTGGCGCTCATGGACGCCGACTTGCGCCGCCCGAACCTGCATCGGGTCTTTGAGCTGGATAACGCAAACGGTTTGACCTCGCTCTTTTTGGACCAACCGCCGACGTTGGACGAGGTTTTGCGCGAGACCGCCATTCCGGGGCTGGTCGTTTTAACGTCCAGCGAACCGCCGCCAAATCCGGCTGAATTATTGGATTCGCGCCGCATGACGGAAATTCTCCAAGCTCTGCGCCAGAAATTTGACGTAGTAATTTTGGATTCGCCGCCCGCGCTCGTCGTGGCAGACGCGAGCATTTTGGCTTCGCGCTGTTCCGGCGTGTTATTGGTAGTGGACAGCGGACGCACCCGCACCGAAGCCGCGCGCCAAGTGATCGAGACCATGAACCGTAGTCAGGTCAAGGTGTTGGGTGTGGCGCTGAATCGGGTGGGTGGACGCGGGCGCGGTTATTACTACCAGTACAATTACAAGCCGTACTATAGCTCCGCGAAACCAAACGCCAAAACTCCCGCGCGCACATTTGCGCCTCTGAATGGAAACGCGTCAAATGCCGGTAACGGTCATCACGCCGACGCGGTCAAGCCAGAATTATCCGATCCTCAACTTGACGATTAGCTGCGCGCCGCTCATTCTACGCTGAGAATTCGCTTTGGATAAACTTGTTTCGCGCCTCCCCGGCTTGACGACGATCCTATGGATTCTGGCAAGTTTGATTGCCTTTGGCGCGTTCTTGTACATCGCTCCCAATTTATTGAATCCACCGGCGCCAACTTTGACGCCAACTCGCGCGGTTACGGCGACGGTCAAAGCTACCGCCACGCTTGTGGCTACCGGAACGCCGCTGCCCGTCGCGCCGCCGCCGCGCTCGCGCACGCCGGCGCCAACTTTTTCTATCCCCGATGGCGCGCAAGCGTATGCTTTTGTGGCGGACCCGACGCGCAGCGGCTATCTCAAAGCGCGCCAAGCCAAGACGTATTGGGGCGACCGCAATCTTCATACCGGTTTTTTTGGCGGCGATGTCTATACCAGCATTTTATATTTTGAAATTGCCGCGCTGCCGCCGAATTCCGAAATTATTTCGGCGGAGGTGGAACTGACCGGTTTGGGGCGCGATAATTTGGGCGCGCAAGGCGCGTGGCGCGCGGAATTAATTCGCCTGCCTTTGGGCCAGGCATGGGACGCGCTAACGCCTGGCGAATGGCTTACCGCCACCGCCGTCAGCGGCATCGGCGCCGCGCTCGCCCCGGCTGATTTGAACGCAGGCGATACCAATGCCTTTGTCTTTGCGGCGGATCAATTGCCCGCGCTAGAGAATCAGGTCAATCAAGAAAATTTTGTGCTGGTGCGTCTCGTGGGCCCCACGGGTCCCGACAATAGCTTGTTCACATGGGATGGCGGGGGAATGGATTTGCAAACCGGCGCGCATCCGCGTTTACGCCTCGTCGCGCGCCCCGGTCAATTTGTGATTGTGACCAACACGCCGACGGCAGAGAACGTTGTCACGGCGGCGGCGCTGGCGGTGCGCGAAACGGATTTTGTACAGGCCAACGGGACACTCACGCCTTTTCCGCGCAGCATCGCCACCGCGACGCCGATTGTGTGGGTCACGCCGCAGCCAACGGCAGAGAACGTGGAAACGCGCGTCGCGCTCGCGCAGCGCGCGACCGCAGTGGCGCTGACGACGGGAACATATACGCCTACGCCTGAAAATTGGGTCCAAGTGACTGCGACGTTTACGCCGCTGCCCACGCGCACGCCGCTGGCGATTCCCGTCAGCACGCTGTATGCGCGTTTGACCCCGACCGCCCCGCCGACCAACACGCCGACCGTGCGCGAAGTATTGACCCGGCCGTTACCCACTTTTCTACGTGGCATGTTATTGGTCATGACGGATCGTTTCAAGGGCCGCGATATTGCCGTGATGCGTCCCGACGGCGCGCTTACGCAAGGTTTGACGGGCGACGAATATTACAAATTCGCGCTGGCGCGCGAACCGTATTCGCCGGATTTGCGCTATCGCGCTGTGGTCGCGCCGGATGATCGTGAAATTCTGCAAATCTGGATTCAAGACGAAAGCGCTGGCACGCTGCGTCTGGTCACTCATCTCTCGCGTGGCATCGCCTACGACCCCGTATGGTCGCCCGACGGCGGCAAAATCGCGTACGTCAGTCGCGAGACCGGCAGCGATGAAATTTATATATACGATTTAGGCAGCGACGCGCATACGCAAATCACGCGCGGCGGCAATCCGTTTATTTATAAACAGCGTCCCACCTGGTCGCCCGACGGTTCGCATCTTGCTTTCAAAAGTAATGACGGTACGCCGAACTTTCAAATTTGGCTCGTGCGCGCGGACGGTTCAGAGCTACAGAATTTGAGTCACAGCGCCTCCAACGACACCGACCCCGTATGGGTCAAATAATTCCATTCCCGCATCCTCCGTTGCCATCCGCTGACGCAGTGCAAACCTGCGTCGGCGCATTTTTTTCAAGCCCGCGCAGCGCATCCAGCGTTTCGCGCCGTCCGCGAACCTCGTATAATGGATGGCGATGAATGAGGTTGTCCGCGCCCAAGCTGACGCGCCCGCGCTGTTTGCGTACATTCCTTATTGCGCCTCGATTTGTACGTACTGCGATTTCAATGTCTACGCGCGGCGCGCCGACGAATACGACGCGTATGTGAACGCCGTCGCGCGCGAAATTGCAAGCCGCGCGCAAAATATCCCCGCGCCGCGCCGCGCCCGGACGCTTGCCTGGGGCGGCGGCACGCCGTCGCTTTTGTCCATCGCGCAAAGCGAAAAACTGGCTCGAACTTTTCGCGCGCATTTTGTTTTTGCGGCGGACGCGGAATGGACGCTCGAAGCCAATCCCGGCACGGTGGATTTGGAAAAATTGCGCGCCTTGCGCCAAATGGGTTTTAATCGGCTCTCGCTCGGCGTCCAAACTTTTGACGACGCGCGGCTCAAACAATTCAATCGCGCGCATACGGCGGCTGACGCGTATGCCGCGTTCGACTGGGCGCGCCGCGCCGGTTTTGAAAATATCAATTTGGATTTGATTTACGGTTTGCCGCAGCAAACGCTTGCCGAATGGCGCGCGACGTTGGAACGCGCGCTGGCGTTCCAGTCCGAACATTTGTCGCTGTACGGTTTACAGGTGGAGGCGCGGACCGTTTTGAAAAAACAAATCGAACTCGGACGCGTGCCGCCGCCCGACGACGATACCGCCGCGCAGATGTACGAAATGGCGGTCGAACGCTTGCGCGCGGCCGGTTATACGCATTACGAAATTTCCAATTGGGCAAAACCGGGGTTTGCCTCGCGGCACAATCAAACGTATTGGCTGGCTGAACCGTATCTCGGTTTTGGCGCGGGCGCCCATTCGTTATGGCAGCGCGAACGGTATGAAAACATCCGCGCGCCGCGTCAATATATGCAGCGCGTGATAAACGGCGCGTCGGTGTTTGCGGCGCGCGAAAAAATTTCACGCGCCGCCGAAATGTCCGAAGTCATGTTTTTGGGTCTGCGGTTGGGCGAAGGCGTAACGTGGGCGCGCTTTCGGGAACGTTTTGGCGTGGATGCGCGCTTGATTTTCCGCGAACCGCTTGCCCTGTTGACGGAATGGAAAATGTTGTGCGTGGACGACGAACGCGTACGGCTTGCCGAACGGGGCGTACTCGTCTCGAATCAATTGCTGTGGCGTTTTTTGTTAGAGGATGACGCCCAAACTTGATCGTGAGCCCTATTTATCGCGCGACACAATCTGCGCGACAAGTTCGCGCAAGCGGACGATGGATGGATTTTCCAACTGCGTTTGTTGTAACGCATCCAACGCGCGCTGCGCGAAAATTTCCGCTTGCTGCGCGGCGCGCGCGCGGACATTCGATTCATGCAAAATTTCTTGAACGCGCGCAAGGTCATTGTCCTGCCAAACCGGTTGCGCGTACCGCGCGCGCAGCTCCGCGCCCCATTCGCTTTGCATCGCCGCCAGTACGGGATACGATTTTTTGCGACTGATTAAATCGGTGAGCGCGGATTTGCCGGTCTGCGCGGGGTCGCCCCACAAGCCCAACGCGTCGTCGGAAATTTGAAACGCGATGCCTAAATTTTCGCCATAAGCGGCAAACGCGCCGACAATTTTTTCGTCCGTAGCCGCCACCCGCGCGCCGATTTCGCACGCGGCGCGCAGCAGCGCGGCGGTTTTGCCGCGTACCATTTCAAAATATCTTTCGAGCGTCACCTGATCGGCGCGCTCGAAAGCAATGTCGAGAAATTGACCCTGCGTGAGTTTTAGATTCGCGGCATGGAACGCGCGATAAATTTCCAGACGACGCTCCGCCGCCGGCTGCGTCAAACGGTCGAGCGCGTGATGCGCCAAAACAAATAGCGCGTCGCCCGCGTTGATGGCTTGCGCCATTCCCCAGACTTTCCACACCGTCGCGCGGCCGCGCCGTTCGGCGCTATTGTCTTCGATGTCATCGTGAATGAGCGAGAAATTGTGAATCAACTCGATTGCCGCCGCCGCCGGCAGCGCGGCGCGCCAATCTGCGTCGCACGCTTCGCAGCTCCACAAACAGAGCAGGGGACGAATGCGTTTGCCGGTATCGGCGCGCGCGGCAAACCCTTGCGCGTCCGTCCAGCCGAGATGATAGCGGAACATGTTGAAAAATTCCGCATACGCGGGCTGCGATGCGCGCGTTAAATCCAACAATTGCCGTTCGAGCGCGGCGAGATATTCGTTGTGCATACGATAGCGTTGTGATTTGATTCCGCGCGCAATGCCGCGCATCCGTCGTAAAGCGCTTGCGGTTTTTTTAGGGCGACGGAAGTTTGATGAGATGCGGCGTGTCGCGCAACGCCGCTAGATTCGGCGCGCCGATGCCAAACATTGCCACGCGCAGCTGCGCGCTCAAGGCGCGGATGCCTTCGCCAGTCGCTTCGGCGGAAATGTCGGCGAGCTTGAGAAAGGGCGAGGCAAGCCCCACAAGCGTCGCGCCGAGCGCCACGCACTTGGCGACATCAATACCGGTGCGAATCCCGCCGCTGGCAAACAGGGGGAGCGTTGGCGCGGCTGCACGCGCTTGGAGCAAACTCGCAACTGTCGGAATGCCCCAATCCCAAAACGTCTCGGCGAGTTTTTGCAATTCTATATTCGGCGCGCGCCGTGATTCGACCGCCGCCCACGAGGTGCCGCCCGCGCCCGCGACATCAATGGCGCTGACGCCCGCAGTGACCAATTGACGCGCCGTATTTTCGGAAATGCCAAAGCCCACTTCTTTGACAATCACGGGTTTCTCGAGCGTGCGGCAGATCGTTTCGATTTTGGCGAGCAAGCCGCTCCAATTGGTGTTGCCGTGATCCTGAACCGCTTCTTGCAGCGGATTGAGATGCAAAATCAACGCGTCGGCGTCCACCATTTCGACGGCGCGGCGACATTCGTCGAGTCCGTAACCGTAATTTAATTGAATCGCGCCGAGATTGGCGAACAATAAAATGTCCGGCGCGACGGCGCGCACTTGGTACGTGCGCGCGAGCGACGCGTCGGCGATGGCGGCGCGCTGCGAACCCAGCCCCATCGCAATTCCGTATGCTTGCGCGGCGGCGGCGAGATTGCGATTGATGCGTTCCGCCTCGGCGGCGCCGCCGGTCATGGACGAGACCAATAGCGGCGCGCGCAAGCGTTTGCCAAAAAGCGTTTGCGTCGTATCCAGCTGCGCGAGATCAAGTTCGGGGAGCGCCTGATGGACAAAGCGATATTGTTCCAAGCCGGAACGGACTTGGGCAAATTGAACGTCCTCTTGAATGTTGATACGCAAATGTTCAAGTTTGCGCGCGCTGACAACAGTTTCGTCGGTCATGGTATGCTCGATGGCGATTATATCACATCGAATCCCGCGCTGGTTGCAGACGCTTTTTTTTCCGCGCAACTTGATGGGGCGCGCGGTGTTTATGCTTGAGCGCAAACAGGATAACTTTTGACGCGCTTGGGCATCCTGCATATACTTGCGCGAACGTTGAAATCAATCTCATCACTTTTGGAGGACACAATGGCAGGCGATACCAGTGCAATGACAGACGCCGAAATTCGGGCGCAGGTTGTTTCGATTGTGGCGGATAAATTGGGCGTGGACGAATCCAAAGTCGTACCGGAAGCGCGTTTTCGTGAAGACCTCGAAGCGGACTCGCTCGATTTGGTCGAACTCATCATGGAGTTTGAAGAAAAATTCGGCGGCAATATCTCGGACGAAGAAGCGCAAAAAATTACGACGGTCGGCGAAGCCATCGCCTTTTTGGAAGCGCAGCAAAAAGCCCGTCAAGGTTAAACGCCTTTGGCGGCTGCGTTCGGGATACGGCCCGAAAATTTCGGTTCACGCATTAGCCCCGCCTGTTACGGGGCTAATGCTGTTTGTGGCTGCGAGGTCATTTTGGTTTTGACAATGAAACTTCAAATTTTGCACGACCGGGTTGACGCGTGATCGCGCAATATGTTCTCGACCATTTTTTGGCGGACTTGGACGCGCGCGAACCGCGCGCGTTAGAGTTGGCTTTTGCGCTAACTTTGACGCTGCCGCAAACGGTCTTGGAAACGCAAATCGTTCCGTCGGCGGATGCGACCAAACTCATTGGCGCCGACGCGCGTGATTTGATGGAGTTTGCGCGTGAACGCTATGACGCGCTGCGCGACGGTACGTTCGTCCAAGTCGAGTTGGGCAATCCATATATTTGGGCGTTTGAACGCGTCGGCGCGGACGAACGCTTGTTGATTGTCAACAATTTGGCGCGCGTGCCGCAGCCCGTCAAGTTTATGGCGTACACGGGGCGCGCGGGCTGGGATATTTTGAATCGCATCGAATTTTTGTTTCCGGCGCGCGTACAATTGGAAGAGTATGAATTTTTGTGGTTGATGCTGACGGATTGAGCCGGGCGAGCGACCCCGAAAAATGCCGCGCAATAGAGCGCGGCATTTTTTTATTCCAGCGGCGGCGTCCAATCATTGCCGAGAATGATGCGAATGTCCGAGTCGGGTTGCGCGGTCAGATTTTGGCGGATGTTGGCGGCGTCAATGTTAAACCGTTCTTGGAGCCAAGCTGTGGTGGCGGGTTTGTCGGCGAGATTGACCAAAATCGTTTTGGCGTAATCGCGGCGTTCCGCGTTTCCGATTTGCGTGACGTTAAAACCGGCGCTCTTGAGATAACGCGATGCCATCGCGGCGAGCCCATCTTTGGCGGTGCCGTTCAAAATGATAATGCGCGCGGCTTCGGCTTTGAGCGGATTCAGCGCGGCGACGCTGCCGACGCTCGTCGGCGGGGCGAACAATTCCTGAATCATCGCGCCGATTTTTTCGCGGTCGGGCCACAAGACATCCGCGCCGGTATTGAGTTTGATTTCGTACGCGGTGTTTAAATCAATCGAACGCGTTTTGATATTGTCGGCGCGCACCTGCGCGGCGATGGGCGCGAGCGCCAACATTTGCTCGGGCGTCATGTCGGTCTCGATTGTCGCGCGCAATTGTTGCAGCAGTTGCGGCGCTTGCGCGAGCGCGTTGATTTTTAACGCCTTGTCGCGCGCGGCGAGAATGACTTGCATTTGGCGCTGCGAGCGGCCGAAATCGCTGTCGCCGTGACGCGTGCGCGCGTACTGGAGCGCGCGGGCGCCGTCCATGTGCTGCATGCCCGCTGGAATTTGCAGCCGCATGACGCCATAATCTTCGGTCGGATATTCAGGGTCGTCAATGGCGTACGGCACGTTCACGTCAATCCCGCCCAACGCGTCAATAATTTTGCGAAAGCCGTTAAAATCAATCAGGACGTAATAGTGAATGGGAATGGCGAAATTGTATTCAATCGTTTTTTTGGCGAGCGCGGGCCCGCCGCCGGGGTAATTGGTTTGGTCGCCGTAAAAGTTGGCGGTGTTGATGCGGTTCTCGCCCGCGCCCGGCGCGGGAATTGGCACGTACAAATCGCGCGGAATGGTCAGCATCGCCGCGCTTTTGGTTTTGGGGTCGAGCGTCGCCACAATCATGGTGTCGGTGCGCCAGGGCCCGTGTTCGCCCTCGCGGCGGTCAATGCCCAAGAGGAGGACGTTGACGCGTTCGCCTTCGCTCACTTTGGGCGCGGGCGCCACCGTGGGTACGAGTGCTTGCTGCTGGGTCGGAAAATCGGCGACGATATTGTTGATGGCGGGCAGCGCGGCGGACGCGGTGTACGCGCGAATGGTATCAAAGAAATAATAGCCGGCGCCGAGGCCGCCGCAGACGAGCATGGTAAAAAACATGCCGCCAAAGAGCCAGAGGAAAAAATGAACGGTCTTGTTTCGCATAACCGAAAAACAGAATCGAAATCTGATGCGGCATGGTTCGAGGTCATGCCGCATCCTTTCGCCATTATAGCGCTGCTCACG
>Ga0232057_1034996_pt1 | contig 12214 bp, 12 predicted proteins | sample LAC_MetaT_1_FD_165508 | JGI IMG/M metagenome (GOLD analysis project Ga0232057, IMG submission 165508) | Metatranscriptome of anaerobic ammonium oxidizing microbial communities from anammox membrane bioreactor (MBR) in UC Berkley... | ecosystem: Engineered > Bioreactor > Anaerobic > Unclassified ...
CTTTTTTTACGCGCGCGATTTCGTCGCGAATCACTGCCGCGTTTTGATACAACGTGTTTTCGGGCGAAACGCCGCGCGCATAATACAGCGGAATGCCGTCGCGGTCGGCGTAACTCTTGAGGAAACGAAACTCGCTCGTTTCCAACGTATCGTCGCCCGCCACCGTCCAGCCGTGTACGAGAACGACAGGGTAGGGCGTCGGCGGATTCGGCGCGTTGCCGTGATGAACCATGAAAATTCCGCGCGGCGTTCCCAGCCAGTAACGCTGTTGTTCATCTTTGCCGAACGCGGTGACTTGGCTATCCTGTACATTCGCCGCGTTCAACGCCTTTGTAATTTCATCCGCGCCATCATTGGCAACCCATTCGTCATTTTGCAAAATATAGCGCCCATCTTTGGCGGTCAGATACCATTCGCCGCCAAACGCGTCTATGCGTTTCACCTCTGCATCGCCGACATTTTTATCTTGAAACCAATTCGTTCCGTCGAAATGGAAAACTCCGTTTGGCGTGCCGACCCACGGCGCGTTTTCGCCATCGAGCGCAAGCGCCGTAATCTCGCGTTCAGGAAATTCAAATTGCGTCCAGCGTCCTGTCGCGCCATCATAACGCGCGATGCCATGATTGAGCGTGCCAACCCACACGCGATTTGCGGGGTCAACCGCCAGCGCGGTGACAAAATTGGATGGGATTTCTGAATTGTTGAGATTGTACGTCGTGATTGTTTTGGAAATCGGGTCGAGAACGGAAACGCCGCCGCTTTGCGTGCCGAACCAAATTTTTCCATCGGGCGCGACCGCGATAGAAGTGATGAAACTATCGCCGAGTCCGTGCGCGCGCGTGTAACTAACCCAGCCATCATCAGAGATGTGCGTTACGCCTTTGCTGGCGCCAACCCACGCGCTGCCATTCGGCTCGAACGCGATAGCGGTAATGTAATCGTCTGCGAGGCCGTCGCGCGCGGTGTACACGCGAACGTTGGAAGTTTGCGCTGAGGCAGCGGAAATTGTGAAAAGATAAAGTGGAGAGAGAAAGAGCAGTAGATGGAGCAGGCGAACGAACACGAATTTTTCTCGGACAGCGGAATAGGGTGAAATGTACTGGCGAATGACGCGCGTGTCAAATCATTGTGCGCCCCGCGAAACAAGAATATATGCGCGGGAGATGATGCAAGATGGCTCGCTGGTCGGTTTTGGCGACATCAAACTGCTTTTAGAAATCACGGGTGGAGGTTTGAGCGTTACGCCCGAAATTATTGGCAAAGCAACGAGAATGACGCGAAAGTGGATTCAAGGAAACAAATTGCGCGCAGAGATTAAAGCGGCGCCGTGGCATGATATGGAACGCGCATGGGCATGGAAGGACGTTCACGGCAGACGTTTGGCGATTGCGCCGTAAGGTTATGGCTTGATTGCGCGCGTCGCTAAATACGTTGGCATGTATTCGCTCAAGGTGACGCCCTTGTGAAAATCTTCGTACATGGCGGCGAGATAAAAACCTGCATCAAGTTGTCCGCTAATTTGGTCGGTGAGCGTGTGGCTGTGTTCGAGCGGCACGCCCTCCGAAATCAATTTTTCCAATTCGGCTTTTGGTAAAGCTTGCTCGTCCGAATACGGCAATTTGTGTTTCACCGTCAGCGGTTCTTTGCCATCCAACGCGTCGTACGAAAATAGATACATTGCGGGATTCATAAAACCCGCGAGTAAAATTCCGCCGTGTCGCAACACGCGAAATGCTTCGCGATAAATCGGGCGCACCTCGGGGATGAATAAATTAGATACGGGATGAAATACGAGGTCAAAGGATTCGTTCGCAAGCATGGACAAATCGCGCGCGTCGCCCTCAATCGTCGTAATTTCTAAACCATCGCGTTCCGCGACGAATCTATCTTGCTCCAACTGTTTCGGCGAATTGTCCAACACGGTAACGTGTGCGCCCGCCGCCGCGAATGTCGGCGCTTGTTGTCCGCCGCCGGACGCGAGACACAAAATATCTAGCCCGCGCAAATCAGTTTGTCCGCGCGCCGCAAACCATTCGCGCGGCACAATTTTTTGTTCGGTGAGCAATACGCCCCATTCGCCGCGCCGTGCGTTCGCGATGATTTCGGGCGAAACGGGCACAGTCCACTCATTTCCTTGTTCAACTTGCTTGTCCCACGCGGCGCGGTTATAGTCTCGAATGTTCAATTGTCAGTCTCCAAGCTCCAATCTCTATTCGTCAAACAAAAATACCGGCTCTTGATAAAAGCGCACGTTCCGATTTTTCATCTTTGCTTGCAGCCATGCGTCGAGCCACGCATTTTTTTCGGCAAGCGTTTGCGCGCGTTCCAAAACCTCGAGCGGCAAATTCACGCGCAGCGCGCGGCCGGGAATAATGTGCCGCGTAATGCCCATCGGCAGCCGCGCGCCGCTCAGCGCGATTTGAATAATCTCGTCGGGTTGGTAACGCGGAAAGACGACCAGCGCCGCGCGCTGTTTGGGCGCCGTGAAATGCGATTCAATATCCGCCGCCGCCACGCGGTACAATTCCGCTTGATTTTCGTACGCATGTACGACCGCGTTCAACGCACGCGCCTGCGCGACCAAATCGCCGTCGCCGCGCAAGCCAAGCAAAGGGCCCGCGCTAAATTTTACATACGCCACAATCGTTCGCGCGTCCAATTCACGTTTCGCGCGCGCCTCGCTCATTTCATGCAGCGTGATTTGCGGCGTCAAACGCAACGCTTGGCGCAAACGCGCCGGCGGAATATCCGTCAATAAATGATGCCACGTTTCCAGTTTCAATTTTGGCGAATGATAATCCACGATTTGGACCAATACATTCGACACGCGCAAAGCGCGCAGCGCGCTCGCGCGCGACGCGCCGTCGAGAACAATGTACCGCGTGGCGGCGCCATCCGTCACGGCGGCGACAATCGGCGGATTTTTGAGAACGCGGTCGGTCCGTAAACGCGTTTCGATTTGTTCAACGCGCTCACGTTCGATTTCTTCATGCAGTATCACATCCGAGAGCGCGATGATAGCGAGTTTTAATTCTTGCGCTTTCATCTCAAAGATAATGGCCAAACGCGCAATCCGCGAATCATTCTACGGACTATGCGCGCGGCTTGCTGAAATTAAAACAAATTCAATTGCTCGATGTCCGTGTCCGGGTGTTCTGGAAACAAACGCGGCGGTACGAGATAGCCGTGCGCGGTCAACCATGTCGCATCGGGAAGCCAGCCCGCTTTGGTAAAATCTATGCGGCCGTTTTCGTCAAACGCGACGCCTTCGCTTTCCAGCCGCGCGCGCTGCCGCGCGCCCGGCGCGCCTTGCAGCGAAATTGTTCCGCGCGCGTTCAGGACGCGCTGCCACGGCACATCGTCTGGCGCCGCGTGCATCGCGTCGCCGACAATGCGCGAATCGCTCACCCCGCACATTGCGCCGAGTTGACCGTACGTCGTCACTTTGCCGTACGGAATGTGGCGCGCGAGAAAATAGATGCGCGCGTAGAGGTCGTTCGTCATCCCTCACCCCCAGCCCCTCTCCCCGTGGGCGAGGGGAGATTAGCCCTCACCCCCAGCCCCTCTCCCCGTGGGCGAGGGGAGATTAGCCCTCACCCTCGACCCCTCTCCCCGTGGGCGAGGGGAGATTAGCCCTCACCCCCAGCCCCTCTCCCCGTGGGCGATGGGAGATTAGCCCTCACCCTCGACCCCTCTCCCAGTGGGCGAGGGGAGATTAGCCCTCACCCCCAGCCCCTCTCCCAGTGGGCGAGGGGAGATTAGCCCTCACCCTCGACCCCTCTCCCCGTGGGCGAGGGGAGATAAGAGGCGATTTCTTCGAGAACTTGCATTAAATCGTTCATTATGCGTTCATTACGAAAGCGAATGATGGTGAGGTCAAGGGCGCGTAATTCTTCTTCCCGAATTTGGTCATATTCCATTTGGTCGGGTATGTCGTGGATGTCGCCGTCTATTTCGACAATGAGCTGCGCCGCGTGGCAGTAGAAATCTACAATGTATCGTCCAATCGGATGTTGGCGGCGAAATTTGAAACCATTCAGTCGCCGCGCACGCAAACATTCCCAAACCATTTTTTCGGTATCGGTGGGGTTCTTGCGAAAGTCACGGACGAGTTCAAGTAGATATTGTGGCAGCTTGGATTTGTATTCGCGTTGGCGTTGCATGGCGGCATGCCCTCATCCCCAGCCCTTCTCCCAGCGGGAGAAGGGAGCGAATGACTCCTCCTCGTCCAGCGGGAGAAGGGAGCGAACGACTCCCCCTCGTCCAGAGGGAGAAGGGAGCGAACGACTCCCCCTCGCCCTATGGGAGAGGGGGTTGGGGGGAGAGGGTTTTGTGGTGTGGTAGTTTCATCAAGTGCTTGCAATCCCTGCGTCATCGTCCCTCATCCCCAGCCCTTCTCCCAGCGGGAGAAGGGAGCGAATGACTCCCCCTCGCCCTTTGGGAGAGGGGGCTGGGGGGAGAGGGGCGGTGAATAGATCGGCGGCATTAGCGCGAAAAACCCATCGCCTCGCGCGCCATCCGCACCGTCTCTTCTGAAATCGGTTTGACCTTTGCCGCGCCCGCCGCGAGAATTTCGTCCACCAGATGCGGCCGCGTTGCGTAATAATTGCGGCGCTCGCGAATTGGTTCGAGAAGCGTTTGCAGCGCGACGTTCAATTTATTTTTCACTTCGACATCGCCGACCTTGCCCGCGCGATAGCGCGCTTTTAAATCTTCCACTTCTTCTTTATTCGGGTTGAACGCATCGTGATATTGGAATACGGGATTGCCTTCGGGTTCTGCGGGAATGTCCGCGCGAATACGCGTTGGGTCGGTGTACATGTTACGCACCTTTTGGCGAATCGTTTCCGCGTCGTCGGCGAGATAAATCGCGTTGCCGCGCGACTTGGACATTTTGCCGCTGCCGTCCGTGCCCATCAAGGTCGGCACCTCGCCAATCAACGCGTCGGGTTCGGGGAACACGTCGCCGTACAGGAAATTGAAACGGCGCGCGATTTCGCGCGTCAACTCGACGTGCGATTGCTGGTCTTTGCCCACAGGCACGAGATTCGCGCGCACGTGCAAAATATCGGCGGCTTGCAAAACGGGATAACCGAGCAAGCCGTATGACGGCTGCTCGATATGTTCCGCGTCCATGATTTCTTTCAAAGACGGCACGCGTTCGAGACGCGGCGTCGTCGTCAGCATCGAAAACAACAGATGCAGTTCGCACACGCTCGTCACATCTGATTGAACATAATAAATCGTTTTTTCCGGGTCCACGCCTACCGCGAGATTATCAAGGACCACCTCGCGCACCGCTTGACGCGTTTCGAGAATGTGTTCCTTGTCAATTTTACGCGTGAGCGAATGATAGTCCGCGACGAGCAGAATCATTTCGTACTCGTCCTGCAACTTGGCGCGATTTGCCAGCGTGCCGACGTAATTGCCCAGATGCAATTGGCCGGTCGGGCGGTCGCCGGTGAGAATTCTACCTTTTTTCATCTTGACCTCGTTAAATGGATTTCAGATTTCTGATTGACAGCTTGGCGTAATGCGCCAATAAAGGCGCGCGCATTTTCCACCGCGTTGGACGCGTCGCCGATTTTTTGCACAAGCGCGCTGCCGACAATGACGCCGTCCGCGCATTGCGCGACGCGGCGCGCGTTTTCGGCGTCCGCGATGCCGAAACCGACGCACAAAGGTTTGGCGGTCACGGCGCGCGCGCGGGCGATAAATTCTTCCAGCCCTTTAGCCAAACCCGCGCGCGCGCCCGTGACGCCCGTGAGCGATACGAGATACAAAAAGCCGCGCGTCGCGGCGCTAATTCTTTTCAAGCGTTCGGCGCTGCTCGTCGGCGCGGCGAGCCAGACCGTATTCAAATTTTGGGCGCGCGCCGCGTCCTGCCACGCATCCGCTTCTTCGATGGGCAAATCGGGAATGATGACGCCGTCCGCGCCCGCTTCGAACGCGTCGCGCGCGAATTTTTTCAAACCGTATTGCAAAAGCGGATTGTAATAGCTCATCAGCGTTAACGGAATTGTAACACCGTTCGCCCGCGCGTCTTGCGTCAGGTCCAAACATTTTCGCAAGGTCATGCCGTTTGCCAAGGCCGCTTGCGTCGCGTGTTGAATGACGGGGCCATCCGCGAGCGGGTCGCTGAAGGGTACGCCCAATTCCAAAAGGTCCGCGCCCGCGTCTTGCGCCGCGCGAATCAATTCGCGCGAGGTACGTAGGTTCGGAAAACCCAATGGCATGTACGGCATGAGCGCCGCGCGTTTGTTTTGTAAGGCGCGAAAGGTCTCGTCTATTCGATTCATTTTCGATTGTCGATTTTCGATTTTCGATTCAATCGAAAATCGAAAATCGAAATTCTCAAATCGCCTGCATCGCCGTTTGCAAATCTTTGTCGCCGCGTCCCGACAGATTCACAATCACAATTTCATCGCGTTTCATTTTCGGCGCGCGTTTCAAAACTTCGGCGACCGCGTGCGCGGATTCCAACGCGGGAAGGATGCCTTCGTACTGCGAAATTTTTTGGAACGCGTCCAGCGCTTCGGCATCCGTCGCGTAGGTATAGCCCGCGCGTTCCGTTTCAAAAAAATGCGCGTGTTCGGGCCCCACGGCGGGATAATCCAAACCCGCGCTGATGGAATGGGTTTCGCGCACTTGGCCATCGTCGTCTTGCAAAAGATACGTGTACGTTCCGTGCAAAACGCCAACGCCGCGTGCGGCAAACCGCGCGGCGTGTTTGCCCGACTCGATGCCGCGCCCGCCCGCTTCCACGCCAACCATTTCTACATCCTCATCACGGAACGCGTCAAACAAACCAATCGCATTGGAACCGCCGCCCACGCACGCAATCAATGTCGTCGGCAATTTTCCTTCCGCCGCCAACACTTGGTCTTTTGCCTCGCGCCCAATCACGCTTTGAAACTCGCGCACCATCGTCGGATACGGATGCGGGCCGAGCGCCGAGCCGAGCAAGTAATGCGTTGTGTCAATATTTGTCACCCAATCGCGCAGCGCTTCGTTGATGGCATCTTTTAACGTGCGACTGCCCGCGTTCACCGCGCGCACCTCTGCGCCGAGCAATTTCATCCGAAACACATTCGGTTGCTGGCGCTGGATGTCGTCCGTGCCCATGTACACCACACATTCAAGTCCCAACCGCGCGCACGTTGCCGCTGTTGCGACGCCGTGTTGTCCCGCGCCCGTTTCGGCGACGATGCGCGTTTTGCCCATGCGTTGGGCGAGCAAACCTTGCCCCAGCGCGTTATTGATTTTGTGCGCGCCCGTGTGCGCCAAATCTTCGCGCTTGAGATAAATTTTCGCGCCGCCGCACAATTCCGTCAGCCGTTTTGCAAAATGCAACGGCGTCGGACGACCGACAAACGTTTGCAGCGCTTTTTGAAACGCGCGCGCAAAATGTTCGTCGCGTCGCGCGTCCTCGAACGCGTTTTCCAATTCCACGAGCGCGGGCATCACCGTTTCGGGAACAAATTGCCCGCCAAATTTTCCAAAACGCCCTTTGCTCATTGTGTCTCTTTCGCTCTTGAAATAAACGCGCGCACTTGCGTATGATCCTTGCGCCCCGGCGCGCGCTCGACGCCGCTCGAAACGTCCACGCCGAACGGGTTAACTTGGTCGAGCGCCGCGCGTACGTTTTCCACATTCAAACCGCCCGCGAGCAAAATCGGAAACTGTTTCGCGATTTCGCGCGCGACGCTCCAATCCGCGACCGCGCCGTTGCCCCCCGGTAATTTCGCTGGCGGCGCGTCAACAATGAACGCGGGCGTGTGTCCAGCTGCCGCCGCGCGATAGGTTGCTATTAATCCGCGCGCCGTGTCAAGGTCGTTCGCTTGAATGGCTTTGTATGCGCGTGCGCCCAAGGCGCGTACGAATTCTGGCGATTCCTTGCCGTGCAGTTGAGCCAAATCAAGCGCCGCCGTTTCCATCATTGCGCGAATGTATTCGAGCGATTCATTGACGAAAACGCCGACCATTTGAACATCGAATTTTGAATTTCGAATTTCAAATGTTATCTGGCGCGCAGTTTCGGGCGTCACATAACGCGGACTCGGCGGATAAAAAACCAAGCCGAGCAGATCCGCGCCCGCGTCAAGCGCCGCGCGCGCGTCATCCAAATTTGTAATGCCGCAGATTTTTACGATGGTCATTTTTAGATTTGTTGCATTCCACATCGCGTGCGGGGAACGTTACGGCGAACGTTCCCTACGTTGCATTCCACATCGCGCGGGGAACATTACGACGAACGTTCCCTACGTTTTGCGTTTCACGCTTGCCAACTCTCGCGCCTTTTCCTCTATGCTCTCTGCGCGCATCAACGCCTCGCCGACCAGCGTCGCGTCTGCGCCCGCGCGCGCGACAAATTCGACATCGGCGCGCGTAAAGATGCCGCTTTCGCTTACGCAGATTTTGTCGCGCGGAATTTGGGGCGCGAGCTCGGCGGTGTATTCCAAATCGAGCGTAAAGTCCGCGAGATTGCGATTGTTGATGCCGATGATTTTTGCATCAGCAGCGAGCGCGCGTTCGAGTTCGTGTTCGTCGTGAATTTCTACCAATGCCGCCATTTCGAGCGCTTGCGCGAGCAAAAGGTAAGCGCGCAATTGCGCGTCATCCAAAATTCGCACAATCAGCAACAAGGCGTCGGCGCCGAGCGCCCGCGTTTCATAAATTTGATATTCGTCAATGATGAAATCTTTGCGCAGCAGCGGCAGGTCCGCGCCGACGCGCGCCGCTTTTATATTGTTCGGCGCGCCGTTGAAAAATTTGCGGTCGGTCAGGACCGAAATTGCCGCCGCGCCGCCGCGCGCGTATGCGCGCGCGCGCGCAACCGGCGGGACGGCGGTGGGCAAAATGCCGCGCGAAGGCGACGCGGGTTTGATTTCGGCAATCAACGCAACGCGTTCTGTCGCGCGCAGCGCCGCTGCAAAATTTTTCGCGGGCGGCGCGTTTTCGGCGCGTACGCGAAATTCATTCAGCGGGATGCGCGCGCGGCGTTTTTCGATTTCCGCGCGTTTCACGCGCACAATTTCATCAAGAATCATAGTAGAGGTGCAGGTTCAAGGTTGAAGGTTGAACGTTCAACTTGCAACTTTCATCCCCTGCGATAGCGCAATCAGATTTTCCATCGCCGCGTTTGCGCGGCCCGAATCGAGCGCTTCGTTCGCGTGTTCCAGCCCCTCGCGTAAATCGCTTGCTTTGCCGCCCGCGACCAATGCCGCCGCCGCGTTCAAGATTACAATGTCGCGCTGCGCGCCGCGTTCCGCGCCGCGCAAAATCGCGCGCGTAATCGCGGCGTTGGTTTGCGCGCGTCGAGCGTTTGCTTGTGAATGACGCCGTTCGTGAAATAGGCGATATGATTGAGCGCGGTGGTGGTGAGCTCGTCCAGGCCGTCGGCGGAATGAAATACATACGCGGCGCGGCTGCCGAGCGCTTGGAGCGCTTGCGCGAGCGTTGCGGTGTATGCGCCGTCGAACACGCCGATAATTTGCGCGGGCGCATACGCGGGATTGGTGAGCGGGCCGAGAATGTTGAAAACAGTACGCACGCCGAGTTCTTGACGGATGGGCGCGACATTTTTCATCGCGGGATGCAGTTTCGGCGCAAACAGAAAACCGATACCCACCTCATCAATACACTGCGCGGCTTGCGCGGGCGTCAATTCAAAATTTACGCCCAACGCTTCCAACACATCCGCGCTGCCCGATTGTCCTGAAATCGCGCGGTTGCCGTGTTTCGCCACGCCGAGCCCCGCGCCCGCAATCACAAAGGCGGCGGTGGTGGAAATGTTGAATGTGCCGGCGTTATCGCCGCCCGTGCCGGCGGTGTCCACCACATCGGCGCGCTTGGGCGCGACGCGCAGCGCCTTTTCCCGCATCACGCGCGCGCAGCCGGTAATTTCTTGAATGGTTTCGCCTTTGAGCCGCAGCGCGGTGAGAAACGCCGCCATTTGCGCGGGCGTGGCGACGCCGTCCATGATTTCTTGCATCACATTTTCGGCTTCGGTCTGCGAAAGGTCGTGGCCGTCCATCAGCTTGGCGATGGCTTGGCGAGTTGCTTGATGATTCATGCTTGGCTCTTTGGTTGGAGGTTGGGGGGTAGTAAGTAGTAGGGAGTGGGATGTATTGTTAGCTATTCCTTGCTACCTGCTACCTGCTACCTGCTACCTGCTCCTTGCCATTCCCCACTTCTAGAAAATTTTTCAACAATTGTTTCCCGTGCGGCGTGAGAACTGATTCGGGATGAAATTGCACGCCGTACAGCGGCGCGGTTTTGTGCTGCAATCCCATCACTTCGCCCTGGTCGGTGAATGCGGTAACGGCGAGCGGTTCGGGCAGCGGCTCTTGGACAATCAGCGAATGATAACGGCCCGCTTCAAACGGATTGGGCAAACCCTCAAAGAGGCCGCGCCCGCGATGAAAAATGCGCGAGGTTTTACCGTGCATCAAACGCGGCGCGCGCGATACCGTTCCGCCAAACACATAACTCATGCACTGATGGCCAAGACAGACGCCGAGAATCGGAATCGTTTGATGCAGCGCGCGGATTGCCTCATTCGACACGCCCGCCTCGGTCGGCTCGCCGGGGCCGGGCGAAATGACAATGTGCGACGGATTCAGCGCGCGAATTTCGGCGAGCGTGATTTGGTCGTTACGAAATACGCGCAGCGTCGCGCCGAGTTCGCCAAGGTACTGCACAAGGTTGTAGGTAAATGAATCGTAATTGTCAATGACGAGAATCATGGGTTTTCAAGTCAAAAGTTAAAAGCTCAAAGCTAAAAGTGGTTTCAATTCGTTTTGCTTTAGTTTTTTACTTTTAGCTTTTAACTTTTAGCTTTTGACTTGGCTTGCCTCCTCTGCCATACGAATCGCTTCCGCCAGCGCTTGGGCTTTGTTCACACATTCTTGATATTCGTTTTCGGGAATGGAATCGGCGACGATGCCCGCGCCCGCTTGAATGTATGCGTGATTGTCGCGCATGACGATGGTGCGAATGGTGATACATAAATCCATGTTGCCGCGCGTATGTTCTGTTGGGAAACCAAAATAGCCGACCGCGCCGGCGTATGGTCCGCGCGACGCGTTTTCCAAAGCGTCAATAATTTCCATCGCGCGCACTTTGGGCGCGCCCGAAAGCGTACCGGCAGGAAATGTCGCGCGCACCAAATCGAACGCGTCAAACTCGCCGCGCAATTTTCCGACGACGCGCGAGACGAGGTGCATTACATGCGAATAGCGTTCGACCGTCGCGTAATCTTGAACCGCGACAGAACCAAATTCGCACACGCGTCCCAAATCATTGCGTCCCAAATCCACGAGCATCACATGTTCCGCGCGTTCTTTTGGGTCGCTGCATAATTCCTTTGCCAAGGCGGCGTCTTCTAAATCATTCGCGCCGCGTTTGCGCGTGCCTGCAATCGGATTCAATTGCGCGACGCCGTCCTCTAAACGCGCCAACATTTCGGGCGACGCGCCGACGAATTGCGTTTCGCCGAAATCCAAGAAAAACATGTACGGCGAGGGATTTAAGCTTCGCAGCGCGCGATAAATTTCAAACGCTTCGGCATGAGTTTCGCGTTCAAACCGCTGCGACAAGACGACTTGGAAAATATCGCCCGCCGCGATGTGTTCTTGCGCCGCGCGCACCATGTCGCAGTAGCGTTCGCGCGTCACATTCGAATAGAGTTGAAAGCCGTTCGATACCGAGTCGCGCATTGGCGGATAAAGCGGTTGGCGCAAACGCGCGCAGAGTTGATTGATGCGCGCCGTCGCTGTGGCGTAAGCATGGTTGGCATCGCCATTCACGTGCGCGTTCGCAATCACCAACATTCGATGTTTCACATGGTCGAACGCGATGAGGGTATCGGCGAGCATGAACATTGCTTCGGGCAAATCGTCCAGGGGATACGTTTGATAATCGCCGTCAAATTTTGTTTGACGGCGCGGCGTGCGAACGCGTTCGAATTGATTCACAATGTCATAGGCGAGGAAACCAACCGCGCCGCCGGTAAAACGCGGCAGACCCGGAACGGAAACGGCGCGATAGTTTTTTAACGCGTCGCGCACGAGGTCGAGCGAATCACCCCTCACCCCGATAAAGGAATAGCGCGCGATTTGTTCGCCGCCCTCGACCGATTCGAGCAAAAAGGAATTTCCGCCGGCGCGCAATTTGAGATACACGGAAACGGGCGTCTCTAAATCGGCGGGCA
>Ga0232057_1070742_pt1 | contig 11606 bp, 9 predicted proteins | sample LAC_MetaT_1_FD_165508 | JGI IMG/M metagenome (GOLD analysis project Ga0232057, IMG submission 165508) | Metatranscriptome of anaerobic ammonium oxidizing microbial communities from anammox membrane bioreactor (MBR) in UC Berkley... | ecosystem: Engineered > Bioreactor > Anaerobic > Unclassified ...
ATAGCGACCCGGCTAGCGCCCGCGTTCCGCCTCCGGCAGCGCCTCCAGCACGCGATCGGTAAACGCCGACGTGCTGACGGCCAAGACGGGATCAGGCGCGATATCGGCAGTGCGAGCGCCCGCGGCCAGCGCCGCTTCGACCGCGTGCTCCACCGCGGACGCTTCGGCCTCCAGCCCCAGGCTGTGGCGAAGCAGCAGCGCCGCGCTGAGAATCGTGCCGGTCGGATTGGCGATCCCCTGCCCGGCGATATCCGGCGCCGAGCCGTGAATCGGTTCGTAGACGCCAAAAGACCCGGTCCCCAGCGCCGCCGATGGCAGCATCCCCAGCGATCCGGCCAGGACCGACGCCTCATCGCTGAGGATATCGCCAAACATGTTCCCGGCCAGCACCACGTCAAAACGCGCCGGGTTACGCAGCAGATGCATCGCGGCAGCATCCACCAGCACGTGGTCCAGGCTCACATCCGGGAATTCGCGGGCAACTTCGTCCACCGTGCGGCGCCACAGGCGCATCGACGCCAGCACGTTCGCCTTGTCAATTGATGCGACCTTTCCCCGCCTGCCCCGCGCCGCGCGGAACGCAACCAGGGCCACCCGCCGGACCTGTTCGGCAGTGTACAGCATCGTGTCCCACGCCGACTCGCCCGCCGCGCCCTGCTCCTGGCGCGGGCCGAAATAGATTCCGCTGGTCAGCTCGCGCACAAACAGGATATCGACGCCATGAAGCAGCTCGGCGCGCAGCGGCGCGTAGGCCGCCAGCGCGGGATACGCCTTGACCGGGCGCAGGTTCGCAAACAGGTCAAAGTGCTGGCGAAGCCCCAGTAGCCCCTGCTCAGGGCGAACGGGCGCGGACGGATCGGACCACTTCGGCCCGCCGACCGCGCCCAGCAGCACCGCGTCGGCCTGCTCGCAAGCGCGCAGAGTTTCGGCGGGAAGCGGCTCCCCGGTCGCGTCGATCGCGCAGCCGCCCATTAACGCTTCGCTGAAAGAGAAGCTATGCTCCCAACGATCGGCGACCGCGCGCAGCACGCGCACGGCCGCCGCCGTGACTTCCGGGCCAACGCCATCGCCCGGCAACGTTACGATTGTCGCCTGCATCTTCGTCACTCAATCCGTGCTGTGGACGGGCGCGCGGTCAGGCCAGCGCCAGCCCGTATTCGACGCTGTCGGCCAGCGCCAGCCAGCTTGCCTCGATAATGTTCGCGCTGGCGCCGACCGTGCTCCAGCGCTGCGTGCCGTTCTGCGTATCGATCAGCACGCGGGTTGTCGCAGCGGTGCCATTCTGTCCATCCAGAATACGCACCTTATAGTCCGCCAGGTGGAACGCGGCCAGTTGCGGGTAGGCCGGCGTCAGCGCCTTGCGCAGCGCCCGGTCCAGCGCGTCAACCGGGCCATTCCCGGACGCGACCGTGTGCAGCTCGCCCCCCTGCACGCCAACTTTGACCGTCGCCTCGGCGAACAGGCCGCGCCCGCGCCGGTTCTCGACCACGACCATAAAATCAATCAGCTCGAACGGCGGGATGTAATCGGGCTTCTGGCGCGCCATTAGGACGGCGACCGAGGCTTCCGCGCCCTCGAAGACGAAGCCGCGATTCTCCAGCTCCTTGATGCGATCCAGCACGGCGCGCGCCTCGGCGTCGGCGAGGTTTAGCCCGTATTCCTCAGCTTTGCTGAGCATATTCCCCCGCCCGCTGAGATCGGAGACGAGAATCCGCATCTCATTTCCGACCAGCGCCGGGTCGATGTGCTGGTAACTGTCGATATTGCGGCGGATCGCGGCGACATGCATCCCGCCCTTGTGCGCGAAGGCGCTGCGGCCCACGTAGGCCGCCTGGGTATTCGGCGCCATGTTCGCGATCTCAGCGATCGTGTGCGATACGCGTGACAGGTTGCGCAGCGCGCCTTCGGGCAGGCAGCGATAGCCCATCTTCAATTCCAGATCGGGCACAATCGAGCAGAGGTTCGCGTTGCCGCAGCGCTCGCCATAGCCGTTCATCGTTCCCTGCACATGGACCGCGCCCTCGCGCACAGCCGCCAGCGCGTTAGCGACCGCCAGCTCGCCATCATTGTGCGTGTGGATGCCAAACCGCGCCTGCGGAAACGCAGCCCGCACCGCCTGCATCATTTCCTTGACTTCCCACGGCAGCGAGCCGCCGTTGGTATCGCACAGCACGACCGTCGTCGCGCCGCCATCCAGCGCGGCCCGGATCGTCTGGCAGGCGTAGTCCGCGCTGAGCTTGTAGCCGTCGAAGAAGTGCTCGGCGTCGTAGATCACCTCGCGGCCATGCGCCGCCAGAAACGCCAGCGACTCGCGGATCAGGCGCAGGTTTTCTTCCGGGGTAGTGCGCAGCACTTCGGTCACGTGCAGCAGCGAGGTCTTGCCAACGACAGTCGTGACCGGGGTCCGCGCGTCGAGCAGCGCCTGCAGGTTCGCGTCGCCTTCGGGCTGCCCGCCGACGCGGCAGGTCATGCCAAACGCCGCGATCTTCGCGTGCTTTAGCCTGAGCGAGCGCGCCTGCTGAAAGTACGCCGCGTCTTTCGGATTGGAGCCGGGCCAGCCGCCTTCGATAATGGAGACACCCAGCTCGTCGAGCAACACGGTTACGCGGAGCTTGTCATCGACCGAGAGCGAGACGTTCTCGCCCTGGGTCCCGTCACGGAGCGTCGTGTCGTACACTTCAATCCGGGTCTGCGTGGTCATCTCTATTCCTCTTTTCGGTAAGCAGCATCCATAGGTCATGATGGTCGATCGAGGCAGGACCACGCCGGACCAGCACCGGCCGTCCTGCCCCGTGCGGAGCAGGACGGCCTGCTCCGCTAGCGCTTAATCTCAATCCCCAGTTCGTGACGAGTGTAGGGCACCAGCCCGCCCGCGTTGATGATCCCCAGCACAAACGGGGGATAGGGGCTGGCCTGATAGGTCTTACCGGTGCGCTGGTTGGTGATCGTCCCTGCGATCAGGTCAACGTCCAGCGCGTCGCCTTTCTGCGCGTCCTGAACGGCTTCGGGGCTTTCGAGGATCGGCAGGCCGATGTTGATCGCGTTGCGGAAGAAAATCCGCGCGAATGACTCTGCGATGATACACGACACGCCCGCCCCTTTGATGCTGATCGGCGCGTGCTCGCGGCTTGACCCGCATCCAAAGTTGCGCCCGCCGACGATAATATCGCCTGGCTGCACCTGGGTGGCGAACGCCTGATCGAGGTCTTCCATGCAGTGCGCGGCGAGCGTTTTGGGATCAGTCGTCACAAGATAGCGCGCCGGGATGATCACGTCCGTGTCGATATTGTCACCGTACTTCCAGACTTTGCCTTCGAGTTTCATCCGCCTACCCCCCGTTACAGCTCGGCTGGGTGCGCCAGCCGCCCCATGATCGCGCTCGCCGCTGCGACCGCCGGATTCGCCAGGAACACGCGCGCGTCGCGGTGGCCCATACGCCCGCGGAAGTTGCGGTTGCTGGTGCTGACGCAGACCTCGTCCGCCGCCAGCACACCCATATGCCCGCCCAGGCATGGCCCGCACGTGCTGGTGCTGACTGCCGCACCTGCCAGGGTAAACAGCTCCAGCCAGCCCTGGCGCAGCATATCGAGATAAACCGCCTGCGAGCCGGGGATGATCATCACGCGCACGTCAGGGTTGAACTCGCGCCCGGTCCGCTGCAGGATGTCCGCCACAATCGCCATGTCCTCGAAACGCCCGTTGGTGCAGCTCCCGATAAAAACCTGATCGACCTTCTCCGGCTTGATCTGGCTGATCGGGTGCACGTTGTCCGGTGAGTACGGGCAGGCGACCTGCGGCTCCATCGCCGACAGGTCGAATTCATGAACCGAGACGTAACGCGCGTCGTCGTCAGCATAGAACGGCGTGTAGGGCCGCGTGGCGCGCGCTTCGACATACTCACGCGTCACCTCGTCGAACGGGATGAAGCCGCACTTGCCACCTGCTTCGATCACCATGTTCGTCATCGTGAAGCGTTCGGACATATTCAGCGCCGCGACACCCGGCCCGGTGAACTCCATCGAGCGATAGAGCGCGCCGTCCACCGTGATCTCGCCGATTGTCCGCAGGATCATATCCTTGCTGTAGACGTATTCCTGCCGCTCGCCGTAGTACACGAATTTCATCGTCTCCGGCACCTTCAGCCAGGTCTTGCCGGTCGCCATCGCAAACCCGATGTCGGTAGACCCCATCCCGGTCGCGAAGGCCCCCAGCGCGCCATAGGTGCAGGTGTGGCTGTCGCCACCGACAACCAGATCGCCGGGCAGCACCAGGCCGCGCTCCGGCAGAACGACATGCTCAATCCCGGCGCGCCCCACCTGGAATCGATTTTCGAGCACCTGCGCCTCAGCGAAGCGCGCCAGCGTGCGCGTCTGCTCGGCGCTCTTGATATCCTTGTTAGGCGCGAAATGGCTGGGGACCAGCATCACGCGATCACGGTCAAAGACGCTCTCGACGCCGATCGCGTTGAACGATTCGATGGCGATTGGCGCGGTGACGTCGTTCGCCATGACGACATCGACGTTGACCGTCACCAGATCGCCCGCCGAGACCTCGACTGCACCATCAGGGGCGCTGTCTACGTTGTGTGCCGCGATGATCTTCTCGGCCAGAGTCTTACCCATGAGTCTCTCCTGATAAACGGGGGTCAGCCCCGCTGCGGATCGGTAGTGTACGACAGGTTGTCAGCCAGTATCTCTCACGCCTTATGCGCTGCTTCTCAAACCGCTGCAGCGCGTCGCCGGGCGCCGTGGCCGCTAGGCGATCGGCGCCGGCACCTGGATGGTTGAGGAATCGCCCTCTGGCGCGCGATCGGCGAAACCGGTATACGCCAGCATCTTGTTAAGCGCGGCGAGATAGGCTTTGGCGCTGGCAACGATAATGTCCGTGTCTGCGCCATGCCCGCCGAACGTCCGCTTGCCGTTCTCGTCACGGCGGATGCGGACCGTCACCTCGCCCAGCGCGTCGATCCCCTCGGTGATCGCGCTGACACGATACTCCACGAGCGTAGCCGGAGACGCGACAATCGCGTCAATCGCCTGGTACGCCGCATCCACCGGCCCGGTGCCGATCGCGGCGTGCAGATGCACGCTCCCATCCGGGCCGCGCAGCCTGATCGTGGCGGTTGGCATCCCCGGTTGTCCACAGGCGACCTGAATCCCTTCGAGCGTGAAGATTTCTTCCGGCCCGTAGAACTCGTCGCTAATCAGCGCCTCAATGTCGGCATCAGTGACGGTCTTCTTCTTGTCCGCCAGCGCCTTGAACCGCTCGAACGCCTGGTTAAGCTCGGCCTCGCTCAGCTCGTAGCCCAGCTCAGACAGCCGCACGCGGAAGGCATGCCGCCCGCTGTGCTTGCCCAGGACCAGGCTGCTCTGCGACAGGCCGACCGTCTCCGGCGTCATGATCTCGTAGGTCGCCTGGTGCTTGAGCATTCCATCCTGATGAATACCCGCCTCGTGGCTGAAGGCATTGGCGCCGACAATCGCCTTGTTCGGCTGGACCAGCAGCCCGGTGAAATTGCTGACCATACGGCTGGTGCGCGTGAGCTGCGTCGCGTCGATGCCGGTATCCAGGCTGAAGACCTGCGGGCGTGTGCGCAGCGCCATGACAACCTCCTCCAGCGAGGTATTGCCTGCGCGCTCGCCAATGCCGTTGACGGTCACTTCCGCCTGGCGCGCCCCGGCTTGCAGGCCCGCGAGCGTGTTGGCGGTCGCCATGCCCAGGTCATCGTGGCAGTGAACCGACCAGATCACCCGATCGCCGCCGGCCGTCTCCGCGATCAGCTTGCGCATCAGCGCGCCATACTCGGCGGGCGTGATGTAGCCGACGGTGTCCGGGATGTTAAGCGTCGTCGCCCCCGCCTCGATCGCCGCACTCAGCACCTCGACCAGGAAATCCGGATCGGAGCGGCAGGCGTCTTCGGGCGAGAACTCGATATCCGCGCACAGCGAGCGCGCGTAGGCAACCATCTCGCGCGTGCGCGCCACAACCTGCTCGCGCGTCATGCGGAGCTTGTGCTCCATATGGATATCCGAGGTGGCGAGAAACGTGTGAATGCGCGGCCTGGCAGCGTCCTGAATCGCTTCCCAGGCTTTATCGATATCGTTCCTGGTGGCGCGCGCCAGCCCGCAGATCACCGGGCCATCAGGCGTGCCGACTTCGCGCGCGATACGGCGCACGCCTTCCAGGTCATCGGGTGAGGCCGCCGGGAACCCGGCCTCGATGATGTCCACGCCTAGCCGCGCAAGCTGCCGCGCGATGTCGATCTTCTCGGCGCTGGTCAGGCTGGCGCCCGGTGACTGCTCGCCATCGCGCAGGGTGGTGTCGAAAATCCAAACTCGCTCGGTCTGAACCCCAGGCTCGTCCATCTGTGATGTGTCCTTTCCTCGTATGGGCATATGTGCCCGTTCATGATTCGCGTAAGGTCATCCAGGTCGTCAAGGCCATCAAGGTTGCCCTCGTTCAGCCCGCTAAGGCCGTCTTCGGACATTCGATCACCCCCTTTCTCGGCTAGGCGGCGCGCTCAAGCGTCCGCCGGAATCTTCTTGGCTTTCAGAAACGGCATCATGTCACGCAGCTCCGCGCCAACCTGCTCGATCATCAGGTTACGCTCTAGCTTGCGCTGCTCGCTGAACCATGGGCGGCCCGCCTTATTCTCCTCGATCCATTTCCGGGCGTAGGTCCCATCCTGGATCTCGGTCAGCATCTGGTGCATCTCGCCCTTTGTCTCCTCGGTGATCAGGCGCTCGCCGCCGGTATATCCGCCATGCTCAGCGGTGTCGGAGACGGAGTACCACATGTAGTTCATGCCGCCCTGATACATCAGATCGACGATCAGCTTCAATTCGTGCATAACTTCGAAGTACGCGATCTCCGGCTGGTACCCGGCCTTGACCAGCGTCTCGAACCCCGCTTTCACCAGCGCCGTCACACCGCCGCACAGCACCGCCTGCTCACCAAAGAGGTCGGTTTCGGTTTCCTCGGTGAAAGTCGTCTCGATCACCCCGGCGCGGGTGCAGCCCAGCGCGCGGGCGTAGGCCAGGGCACGCGGCAGCGCCTCGCCACTGGCATCCTGCTCGACAGCGACAAGCGCGGGCGTCCCCGCCCCGTCAATATACAACTCGCGCACGCGGTGGCCGGGCGCTTTCGGCGCGACCATGCTCACGTCCACAAAATCTGGCGGCTGAATCTGGCCGTAGCGGATGTTGAAGCCATGCGCAAACATCAGCGTGTCGCCTGGCTTGAGGTGAGGCGCGATGCTCTGCGCGTAGACCTCGGCCTGACGGGTGTCGGGGATCAGAATCATAATGACATCTGCCTGGGCCGAGGCGTCATCAACCGTCGCGACCGCCAGCCCCTCGCTTTCGGCCTGCGCCCACGACTTGCTGCCCGGGTACAGACCGACGACAACGTTCACGCCGCTGTCACGCAGGTTTAACGCGTGCGCGTGCCCCTGGCTGCCATACCCGATCACCGCAACGGTCTTGCCATCCAGATAGCGCAGGTCCGCGTCCTGGTCGTAATAGAGTGTTGCCACAGAAGGCTCTCCTTCAATAGCGCGCCCGGCGGCGCCGGGCGCCCGGATCACGAATTCAGGGTTACAGCACGCTGGCTCGCTGCCCGTTGGTCGCGGGGCGGCGTGGCTCGTAGTCAACCGGCTCAAGCACTGCGTCGCCGCGCGCCATTGCGACAACGCCGGTGCGCACCATTTCCATAATCCCCAGCGGCCTCAGCATCTCGACCATGCTGGTGATCTTCTCCTCGTCGCCAGTGACCTCCACGATCAGCGCCTGCGAGCTGGTATCGACGATATGCGCGCGGAAGATGTCGCAGAGCTGGATCACCTGGCCGCGCGTCTCAGCGTTGACGCGCACCTTGATCAGCGCCAGGTCACGGCTCACACTCGGCACGGCGCTGATGTCCTCAACCTGGATCACATTGACCAGCTTGTACAGGTGCTGCGCGACCTGCTCCGCGCCCCGGTCTACAACGATCGTCATGCGTGAAACGTCAGTCGAGTGCGTGCGCCCGACGGTCAGGCTGTCGATGTTGAAATTACGCCGGCGGAACAGGCTCGCCACCCGGTTAAGCACCCCCGGCTTGTTCTCGACCAGCGCAACAAGCGTCTGCTTGGTCTGCATAGCTGACTCCTTATTTCCCTTCGATTGGGCGGCGGATCATGTTGTGCAGGTCCGCGCCTGCCGGAACCATCGGGTACACGATGTCGTGTTTTTCCACGCGGAAATCGATCAGGACTGGCCCGTCATTGATGCTCGCCGCCCACTCCATCGCCGGGATCACATCCTGGCGGTGAGTGACGCGCCGCGCCGGAATATCGTAGGCTTCGGCCAACTTGACGAAATCAGGGTTAAGCATCGGCGTGGCGTTGTAGCGTTCTTCGTAGAAGAACTCCTGCCACTGGCGCACCATCCCCAGGTAGCCATTATTGATGATCGCGATCTTGATCGGGATGCGCTCCTGCGCCGCGGTGCCCAGCTCAGCCATTGTCATCTGGAAGCCGCCGTCACCAACGATCGCCCAGACATTATTGGTCTTCAGGCCCATCTGCGCGCCGATAGCCGCCGGCATCCCGAACCCCATCGTGCCCAGCCCGCCGGACGTGATCAGCGTGTACGGTTTCTCGTGCGGGTAATACTGCGCTTCCCACATCTGGTGCTGGCCAACATCGGTCACGATCACGGCGTTCCCGCCCGTGGCCTGCCACATATCGCGGATCACGTGCGCGGCGAACAGGCGCTCGCCCGCATCGCGATGCACGATGTCGCGCTCGTCAGCGTCTTCAATCCAGTCGCGAATCTGCGCCCACCACGCCCGGTGCTCCTGCGCCTCAATGCGCGGGTTCATCTGGCCCAGAACGGTTCGCAGGTCACCGATGATCGGCACATCGACGCGGACGTTCTTGTGGATTTCCGACGGATCGATCTCGATATGGATCTTCTTCGCGTTCGGCGCGTAGGTCTTCAAGTTGCCGGTCACGCGGTCGTCAAAGCGCATCCCGAAGGCCAGGAGCAGGTCAGCGTGCTGGATCGCGAGGTTGGCGTGCCCGGTGCCGTGCATGCCCATCATGCCGAGCGAGAGCGGGTGGCTTTCTGGCACGCCGCCCTTGCCGAGCAGGGTCAGCGCAATCGGAGTCTGGGTCTTTTCGGCAAATTCGAGCACTTCCCGTGACGCGCCGGACATGACGACGCCATGACCTGCCAGGATAACCGGGCGCTCCGCGTGGCGGATCAGCTCCAGCGCCGCCCGCAAGGACTCCTCGGTCGCGGCGCGCGGCGGGCGGTAGCCGGGCAGCACCGGCTCGTCCTCAGGATACTCGAACTCCGCCACCGCGTTCTGAATATCCTTTGGAATATCGATCAGCACCGGGCCGGGGCGGCCGGTTCGCGCAACGTGAAAGGCCTCTTTGATCGTGTATGCAAGCTCTTCCACGCTGGACACCAGGTAGTTGTGCTTGGTCACGGGCAGCGTAACGCCGGTTACATCCGTCTCCTGAAACGCGTCCGTGCCGATCAGGTTGGACGCCACCTGCCCCGTGATGCACACGATCGGTGACGAGTCCAGCATGGCGGTGGCGATACCAGTCACGAGGTTCGTCGCACCTGGGCCGGAGGTCGCGATCGCTACGCCGACCCGTCCGGTTGCACGCGCATAGCCGTCGGCCATATGCGCCGCCCCCTGCTCGTGCCGCACCAGGACATGGCGAAGCTGCGGATACCGGGTCATGGCGTCGTAGGTCGGCAGGATCGCGCCGCCCGGATAGCCAAACACCACGTCCACGCCTTCCCGTAACAGGCATTCCAGGATAATCTCTGCGCCGGTTAGTTTCACGGTGATTGCTCCTCTTCTAAGCGACACTGGCGCGTCGGGGCTAGTGCCCGCCGAAACTACGTGCAATTCCATAGCTGACGCTTGTCTCGCAAACCGGCGTCAGCCAGTCAAACCGATCGGGCAGGTGCCCGCTGGTGATGCCGAAAAACTGTTCCTGAATCTGGCGCGTCACCGGGCCGCGCGTGCCGTCGCCAACGGGCAGCCGATCTACCGAGCGCACCGGCGTAATCTCCGCTGCCGTGCCGGTCAGGAACATCTCGCCGGCGGTGTAAAGCATCTCGCGCGCGATAGCCTGCTGGCGCACCTCATACCCCAGCATCTCCGCCAGCGTTATGACGCACCGGCGGGTGATCCCGGCCAGAATTGAGGAAGCGGTCGGCGGGGTGTAGATCACGTTGTCAATCACAAGGAAGACGTTTTCGCCCGCGCCTTCCGCGACGTATCCGGTCACATCCAGCCCGATGCCCTCGTGGAACCCGTTCTCTTTGGCTTCCATCGTCATAAGCTGGCTGCCAATATACTGCCCGCCGATCTTCGCCATCGCCGGGAGCGTGTCAGGCGCCATGCGCCGCCACGAGCTAACCATCACATCGATGCCCTGCTCGATCGCTTCCGCGCCCAGGTAACGGCCCCAGTCGATGCTGAAGATCACGACTTCGGTCGGGCAGCCGCGCCCGTCCAGGCCGATTACTTCGCTGCCCCGAAAGACCAACGGGCGGATATAACAGCTTTCGTGGCGATTGCGGTCAACCGTCTGTACGATCGCGCTGGTGATCTCCGCCGGAGTATAGGGCAGCGGGATGCGCGCGATCTTGCACGAGTCAAACAGCCGCCGCACGTGCGCATCCAGGCAGAACACCGCCGGGCCGTCGGGCGTGGCATATGCGCGGATACCCTCGAATACGCTGGAGCCATAGTGCAGGGCGTGCGCCGTGACATGCACCGTCGCATCTTCCCAGCGGACCCACTCGCCGTTACGCCACATCCATTCCGACTTCTGCTGATTCAAACCCATCCGTCTGCTCTCCTTCGTCCTGGCCCTGCGCTAATCCAAGAAAACGGCTCCTGTGCTGGCGCTGCTCACCAACCGGGCGTAGCGCCGCAGCCAGCGGCTGTCAATCACCGGATTGAACGGGGGCAGCGCCTTCAACCGCCGCTCGACCTCGCTCGCATCGACCAGCAGATCGAGCGTGTACCGGTCAAGATCGATCGCGATCAGGTCGCCGGTCTGCACCGCCGCAATCGGACCCCCTGCCGCAGCTTCCGGGCTGATGTGCCCGATTGAGACGCCCCGGCTGCCGCCGGAAAAGCGCCCGTCCGTGACCAGCGCCACCGAGTCGCCCAGGCCCATGCCCTGAAGCTGGGCGGTCGGCCCCAGCATTTCCTGCATCCCTGGCCCGCCGCGCGGCCCTTCATAGCGGATGACGACCACCTCGCCCGGCTGAACCTCGCGGTTGAGAATGCCATAGGACGCCGCTTCTTCGCTTTCATACACGCGCGCCGGGCCGGTGTGCTGGCGCATCGTCGGTGCGACCGCACCGATCTTGATCACGGCGCCGTCAGGCGCCAGCGAGCCAAACAGCACGGCCAGGCCGCCCCGTGCGCTGTGCGGGTTGTCCAGCGAATGGATCACGTCATGGTCATGAATCTCCGCCCCGGCGATGTTCTCGCCGAGCGTGCGCCCGGTCACAGTCGGGCGGTCCAGGTGCAGCGTGTTGCCGTTCCGCGAGATTTCGCGCAAGATAGCAGGGACGCCGCCC
>Ga0232057_1117657_pt1 | contig 11099 bp, 10 predicted proteins | sample LAC_MetaT_1_FD_165508 | JGI IMG/M metagenome (GOLD analysis project Ga0232057, IMG submission 165508) | Metatranscriptome of anaerobic ammonium oxidizing microbial communities from anammox membrane bioreactor (MBR) in UC Berkley... | ecosystem: Engineered > Bioreactor > Anaerobic > Unclassified ...
ATGATACCATTCACGCGAATTTTGCGTAAGCAAGCTTGCGAATAAAGATTGGGCAAATAAAAAATTTGCCGTACCATGTATGACAAATTTTCAATTTGTCGAACCTGTAACATTATTCCAAGCGTTAAAGGGAAAATATGAAACCTGCCGAACTTGCCGCGTATTTGAATCAAATCGTCCAACACAAAATAAAATTGTCCACCATGATTTGGGGTCCGCCGGGCATTGGCAAATCGTCCATTGTCGCGCAAACCGCGCGGGCGCATAAGCTCGCGTTCATTGATTTACGTTTGTCGCAGCTTGCGCCCACCGATTTACGCGGTTTGCCCGTCGCCGCCAAAGGTATTTCGCGTTGGTATCCGCCCGAATTTTTGCCGCGCAAGGGCGCGGGCGTTTTGTTTCTCGACGAAATCAATCTCGCGCCGCCGACGATGCAAGGCATGGCGCAGCAATTGATTTTGGATCGCCGCGTCGGCAGTTATGTCGTCCCCAAACATTGGTACATTTGGGCGGCGGGCAATCGCAGCGAAGACCGCGCGGCGGTATTTGATATGCCCGCGCCTTTAGCGAATCGTTTTTTGCATCTCGACGTGCATCCCGATTTTGACAGTTTCAAAGCGTACGCGCAAGCCAAAAATTTTCACGAACAAATTCTCGCCTTTCTCGCGTTTCGGCCCGAACTGCTGCACAAGCTCGACCCACAACTGCCGGCGTGGCCCTCGCCGCGTTCATGGGAAATGGCAAACGCGCTGCATCGCGCCGGCTTGAGCGTTGCGGCGGCGGTGGGCGTCGGCGCGGCGACGGAATTTGAAGCGTACATTGCGTTGTATCGCGACTTGCCCGATTTGCAGCAGGTGTTGAATGGCGAGAGCGCGGCGCTGACGTTTCCCGACGAGCCGTCTTTGCGGTACGCGATTGTCGTCGGCTTGGTGGCGCGCAGCGAAACCGCGTCGCACGCGTTTCACGCGTTGCAATGGCTCGCGCGCGTCGCGCCGTTCGAATGGGTGCAATTGTGCGCGACCGATTTATTACGCAAAATGCGCGCGCAAAAACAGCTGCGCGCGCTGCAAACGCTTATCGCTCAAGACGCCGAATTACAAGCGTGGATGCAAAATTATCAGAACGTATTGAACGCGGCGGACGAATAAAATTTGTCGCCGCGCGCTCGACCAATGGAACTTGACGCCACTCTAAAACGAAAACTTGCCGCGTCGCTTGTGCGAATTACCGACCGCAGCGCGTTCTTTGCCGCGCTGGCGCTTTACGCGCGTTTGGAGGCGAGCGACGAAATTCCGACCGCCGCAACCGACGGCGACGCGGTGTATATCAATCCCGACTTTTGGAATTCGCTTTCGAGCGCGGAACAAGACGGCGTGCTACTGCACGAAGTTTTGCACGCCGCGCTCACGCATGTCACGCGGCGCGCGGGGCGCGATGCGCGCGTATGGAATCTCGCGGCGGATGTGGTGGTGAACGGCATTATTTTGAGCGAAGGTTGGACGCTGCCCGAAAAACGGATTCGTGACGCGCGCTGGGAACATCTCGCGGTCGAAGAGGTGTATGAAAAATTATTGCGCGACGCGAATTTGACGACGCGGTTGAACGCCGATTTATTGGACGACGCGCCGGCGGATGCGACGCGCAAACGCGGGGTGGGCAAAGCGGGCGACGCGGGTCAAGCGGGCGACGTTCAAACAACGCGTGAACAAGCGGACGGCTATTGGAAGAACGCGTTAGAGCAAGCTCAAATCGTCGCGCGCGCAAATCGCGTCGGGACTGTACCGGCAGGCCTTTTGCGCGAATTGCATGGCGTCATGCAAACGCAGCTCGATTGGCGCAGTTATTTGTGGCGCTATCTCACGCAAACGCCAACCGATTTTTCAAATTTTGACCGCCGCTTTGTGGGGCGCGGCATGTATCTCGATACGATTGACGGCGAAGCGGTGCGCGTCTTGGTGTGTGTGGATACCAGCGGTTCGGTGGACGAGGGCGAGCTGCAAGTTTTTTTCGGCGAAGTGTTGGGAATTTTGCGCGCGTATCCGCATCTCGAATGTGAATTATTTTTCGCGGATGCGGCGTTGCATGGCCCTTTTCCCTTGAAAATTGGCGCGCCGCTGCCAAAACCGATTGGCGGCGGCGGCACCGATTTCCGCCCATTTTTTTCGCGCATTGCGAGCCATCGTTTTTTACAAAATCAAACCGTCGCGATTTATTTGACGGACGGGTACGGCGAATTCCCCGAACGCGCGCCGCGCGTGCCGGTGTTGTGGGTTGTGCCGCCCGGCGGATTGGCGCTGGAAAAATTTCCGTTTGGCGAAGCGGTGCGCTTGTTGAAAACGCAGCGGACGCCGTTTGTAAAAACATAGAACTAGCGTTTGACGTTAGATTATTCTATCCCGCGCGTTCGCTCCGCGTTTGGTTTTGTTTCCATTCCAGCCACACATTCCGCGCGTTCAATTCCGCAATGCCCGGTCGTGAAAAGACGACATCATACGCGGGTCCCACGCCGCCGCGCATGTCGTTCGTATCCCACCCCGCGATAATGAAATGCTGCGCGTCCACGAGCTGCGCGCGAAAATTGGTCAACTCGGTTTTGATTTCAAACGCGGGTTCGTCGGCAATCAAATTGCAGTACATCGGCGCGCCAATGGTTTCGTGACCCTCCCACACCGTTTGCACTTGGAGCCAGTTCCCGCGCAAATGAATGTGCCACAGATGCGCGGGACTCTCGCACTCTATCGTTTCGCCAATCCAGCGCCCTTCAAAATGTTTATGCGTCAACACGGAACTCATTTCACCCAAAGCGGGTCCCAATCATTCGCCTGCCCGTCGCTGATTTTTTGTTCTGCGACTTGGGTAAAATCAATCCCGTCGTTCGCGCCGACATCCACGACAAACAATTGGCGCAAACCATCCGCATCGGCGTAAAAAACCAAGCGGCTGCCGTCGCCGTTAAATGACGGATGTCCGACATTGCCGCCCGCGCAAAAATGCGTCAAGCGGCGCACGGTTGGATTTTGATCGGGCGTGGCTTTAAAGATATTCATGCTTTTGCGAACGCACGTATCGCCCGGGTCATGATTCGACGCGAACGCAATGTATTGACCGTTCGGCGACCACACCGGGTCTTTGGCGACGGCATTGCGGCTGCCGAACCATTGTCCTTTGCTAATGTCTTCGCTCGAATTGATGAGCGCGGCGTCGAGCGCGGTATCGAGAATATACAACAAGCAGGTGCCGACGCCGGGGCAGCGGCGTTCGCCAAAGACGCGCCGCGCGCCGCCCGGTTCCAAATTTTCAATGCCGTACGCTTGACTATCTAACGAAATCGCAAACGCTTCGGCGGCGGCATTGTCCAAGGGTTGGATGCCCGTGCCATCGCTATTCATCATGAACCAATTGGGCCGATAGAGCGAACCGCCGTTGCGCGTACTCTTGAACAAAATTTTTCCCACCAATGCGCCGCGCGAATAGGCGATTGGCGTTTTCGTTGGCGGCCGCGGGCCGCGCGTCGGCGTGACGCTGGGGGTCAAGGTCGGCGCGTCGGTTGGCGGCGGCAAGGGGGTAAAGGTGCGCGTTGGCGACGGCGGCAAGGGCAGCGGCGTTCCGCCCAATTCGACGGTTACGGCGGGGGTGACGCCGTAAATAACCAAAACTTGGCGCGTCGGGTCCAATTGCGCGATGATGACGGCGCCTTGCGCGTTGGGCGTCGCGGTCGGCGCGAGCGCGACGCTAGTGGGAAGCGGATTGGTCGCGCTCGGCGGAGGCGGGGGATTGGTGGGAACGACGATGGTAACGGGCGCGGCGGTGGGTGTGGCAGTGCAGCCGATGACAAGACCAACGCTTGCCAGCGCGCAGCATACAAGCCAATGAAACGTACTGTATTTGATAGCGACCTCCAAGGATGACAACTTGCGCGGGGCGGGCAAAACGTCAAAATTCTAGCATAGCGCTGGATGAACGCCAAAAGCGACACGTCAGGAAATGTAACCCAAATCTTTCAAGCGTTCAATCACTTCGGCTTGTTCGTCGGGCGAATATCCTTCGCCGTCCGTGCGTTCCCCCGCCGCGCTGCCGCCATATTCCACCGCGCGCGTCTCGGCAAAAATTTCGTTCAACACGCGTCCGTTCATGTCGGGCGGCACGGGCAAATTTAGCGCGTGCAAAATTGTCGGCGCCAGGTCGGTGAGGTTGGGCGTGGGAGCGATGCGCGGCTTGGCGCAAATCTGCGAACCTGCCGCAATCAAAATGCCATTCATGCGATGCGACGACGAAACGCCATAGGATGGTTCGAGAATTTTATTTGAGCCAAATTCAAAATCGCCGAACGCAATCGTTTCGAGATTTTTCGGCAAGAACAAAATATCGGGCGCGTCCCAGACATGCGCGCCGCTATAAATTTCCTCTTTTTTCCAAATATGTTCCACAAGCGGCGAGCCGTCGGGCAATTGCATGGCGCGCAAGTCGCGGATCAATTCGTCGCGCAAAGTTTCGTATGCCGCGCCCGGTTCGATGATGCCTTGCGGTTCGCGCCCTTTTAAATTGATATGCACTTCGCCGATATAGCCGACGGAATACGCGCGGGTGTTTGCCCAATCCACATCGTTGAGCGAAAGAAAAAAGCGTTTCAACATGCCGCGTCCGGCGCGCCGTTTGTCCATGGTGCGCCGCAATTTGCCCAAGCCCAGATTCAATAACATGCCGTACACGGCGCGCGGCGTCAAACCCGCATCGAACGCGAGATTTTTGAGTTGCGACGCGGGCGTGTGTTTGATTTTCAAATAGCCGCGCTGTTTCAAAAAATTATTGACGTACAAAAAATTTCGCAAGGGCCCGTGTCCGTGGTCGGACATGACGATAATGGTCGTGTCGGCGGGCAAGGCGGCTACGAGTTCGCCGATGCGCGCGTCAATGGCTTGATAAATCTCGCGGATGCCGTGTTTGAATTTTTCCGCGTTCTCTTGCCGATGTTGATGATGCGTCGCGTCGTACGCCCACCATAAACCGTGACACACGGTATCGGTTTCGGGAAAAACGAGAATGCCCAAATCCCACGGATATTTTTGCAATAGATAGCGCGCGGTTTTGGCGCGCTGCTGAATCGAATACTGTAACGCGTTCAAAAAAATTTCGCCGCGCCCTTTGGCATACACTTCGTCGGAATAGACGACATACTCGCCGACGTTTTGCGCGATTTCATTTTTCAATTCAGCCGGATAGGTGTAATCGGGCGCGCCGCGTGGCGTCAACATGCCCGTCACCATCACGCCTTGCAGCGGCGTCGGCGGATACGTAATCGGAACGCCCATGACGACGCTTTGTTTGCCCGCTTCGCCCGCGAGGTCCCAAACGGTTTTGCCGTCGCGGTCGTGGCTGGAAATAGGCGTGAGGTCGTACGAATTTTTGCGGCGCTGCATGAAATCAAACATGCCGTGACCGCCCGGATTTTTGCCGGTCATGAAGGAATTCCATGCCGACGCGGTGACGGGCGGCACGGTGGAGGTTAATTCGCTCCACGCGCCGCGCGCCATCAAATTTTTTAGAGTAGGGAGAAATCCCTGCGCGATCAAGGGGTGAATCAAATCGAATGTCGCGCCGTCGAGACCGATGACAAAAACTTTCATGTTGGACGAGATGCAACGCGCAATCAATTCTCTGTCGTCAAGAGCGGAATCAATTCGCGCAGAGCGTGAATTTCATAGGTGAGCGGAAGTTGGGGCGGCCGCGGCTGATGGGCGGGATTGTACCAGCAGGTGGCGATGCCGTAATTGACGCCGCCTTGCATGTCCGAAGTCAAACTGTCGCCAATGATAATGACGCGCTCGCGCGGCGGATTGCCCATGCGCGCAAACGCGTAATCGAAAATTTCGGGCGCGGGTTTCGCCGCGCCAACTTGGTCGGAAATAATCAATTCGGAAATGTACGGCGCGAGAAGCGATTGCGCCATGCGCGGCTGCTGCACGCGCGCCATGCCGTTGGTGATGACCGCGAGGCGATACGTACACTGTAACGTGCGGACGAGTTCGCACGCGCCTTGAATCAACGTCGTTTGTTCCGCGAGATGGTCAATGAAACGTTCGGCGAGGCCCGGCGGTTCGCGCTGCGCCAACGCGGCAAAGAGTTTGGTAAAGCGTTCCGCGCGGATTTGCGCGCCGGTAATTTCGCGCTTTTCAAAACGTAGCCAGAGTTGATGATTAATGTCGCGGTACAGTTCCAACGCGCGCGCGTCGAACGGCAAGCCAAACTCGCGAAACGTAGTCTCTAGCGCATTGCGTTCGCCATACGCGTAATCAAACAACGTATCGTCGGCGTCAAAGATAAGCCATTGAAATTGTGAATTCATCCGGGTTATTGTACACGCGGCGACACCCCGCGCAATTTTGCGGCTGTGGTTAGACCGTCATTTCGCCGCACAAATTTTGCTGCATCAACGCGCGCACTTGGGCGGGCGCGTATCCGCTGCCAAACAAATAATGCAGTTTCGCCAACGCCGCGATGGGCGTCATGTCTCCGCCGCTGACGAGTCCCGCTTGCAATAACGCCGCGCCGGTCGCGTACGCGTGCAGATTCACCGCGCCGCGCAAACATTGCGTACAGTTCACAATGACGACGCCGCGCGCCGTCGCGCGCGCCAAAACCTCGAGCAGCGCGTCGTCGCGGTCGGGCGCATTGCCGGCGCCGTACGCTTCCAGAACCAGACCTTGCAGCGGCGGTTGCAAAACATTGTCGAGCAAACGCGCGGCAATGCCGGGAAACAAACGCAGCGCGCCGACCGTCGCGTTCAGTTCGCGCGGCAGCGGGTTCATGGGCGCGGACGACGCGGCGCGCACGGCGTTCCAATTGATTTGAATCTCAATGCCCACCTGGCCCAGCGGCGGATAATTGGGCGAATCGAACGCGTCAAAGCCCGTCGCATTCACCTTGACCGTGCGGCAGCCGCGAAAAAGTTTGTCGCCAAAATACAGACACACTTCGGGCAGGGGATAAGTGGCGGCAAGCATCAAGGCGGTGATGATATTTTCGCGCGCGTCATTGCGTAATTCGACGAGCGGAATTTGCGAGCCGGTGAGAATGACGGGCTTGTTTAAACCTTGCAGCAGAAACGGCAGCGCGGAGGCGGTGTACGCCATCGTATCGGTGCCATGCAAAATGCAAAAGCCGTCGAACGCGTCATAGTTTTCAAAAATATCTTGCGCGATCAAAAGCCATTCGCGCGGCGTCATGTTGGAAGAATCGAGCAGTGGGTCGTATTCCCGCAAAACAAATTCGGGCATGGCTGCGTCGCGCAGTTCGGGCATTTCGCGCAAGCGCGCTTCAAGAAAACCCGGCGCAGGGGCGTACCCCTCGCCGGCGTTTTTCATCCCAATCGTGCCACCCGTATGGGCGATGTAAACGCGTTTTGACATATTAGACTTGTGTGGCGATTCGGTTCGGTCGGATGGATTCTATGAGTATAACGCAAAACAGCACAAGTTTTGCGCGACTTGTGCTGTCTCGGCTTGACGTTGAAAAAATAAACTCACGCGGCATCCACGAACGCCACATTTGCCGCCGGCTCTGGAGCGGACGGATTGTCCACCATCGTTGGCGGATTCACTACAGGCATTGGCGCGTCTTTCGACCTGTCGCTTACCGGACCCATCGTCAACGTTTTGATAATATCGCCCGTGTAAATAGCGTTCGGTTTTACTTCGCAGCCCGCCCAACAGCCAACGCAATTTTTCACCACCTTGCGCTGCGGTTCGATGTCGCTGCCGTACCAAACTTCGCGCAACGTTTGTTTGCGTAAATTGCCGACGACGTTCGGATAATATACGCACGTCATAACGTCGCCATTCGGCATGAGGCGCATGTGGTCGAATAATTCAATGCACTGCGGTTTCGGTTCTTCGATGCCTTTGAGCAGACGATTTTTCAAACCGTGCAAATAGTAACGCTGCACAATCCGCTCTGGCACATCGTGAATCGCGTCGCGGCGGTCGAGCTGGTCGAAAATGTACTGCAATTGTTCCGGCGTAAAAGCGCTCAGCGAAACGGAACGCATATCGGGTTTTTCTTTTTCTTTGGACGTATTGAGCCGATACAGCGTATAGTGGTCGGTCGCAATCGCATAATGAATCGGCACGTTCAATTCGGTCATCACCTGACGCAGCGGTTCGATGTGGTCCCAATTGCGGTCCGAAATCGTTTGATTGACGCCGAGATAAAAGCCGTACTGTTCGCGCAATTCGACGAGCGTACGCAGGGTGCGGAGCGATTTATTGTACAAACCGCGATAGCCGCGAATTTCATCGTGACGGTCGCCGACCGCGTCAATCGAAACTTTGAGGTGCAATTTTTTCGAGCCGTGCGTTTTGACAAATTCGATGATGCGGTCGTACAGCACGCCGGCGGTGGTGATATGCACGACGGTGGGGTCAACCACCTCCAGGATGCTGCCGACGAGTTGGCTGAAATCGCGCCGCAAAAACGGCTCGCCGCCCGTGAGGCGCAGCGTATCCAGTTTCGGAAATTGTTTAAAGATGTTTGCCGCTTCGGCGGGCGTCATGTCGTCGTGGTCGGTTTTTTTCCAAACGTCGCACATAAAGCAACGCAAGTTGCAGCGCCAGGTGACGATGAATGTGACCATGCTGGGAAGTTCAATGCGGCCGAGTTTATGGTTGACGACGGATTTTGCAATGTTGGTATAGGTGGATAAAGCCATACGATTTATGATTTGTGATTTATGATTTGAGATTTGCATGGATTACGCGCAATCTGAAATCAAAAATCAAAAATCTAAAACTCACTCTGTCCTCTGCGAATCGCGCTCACTTGGTCGGCGAGAATGCCGAACATGAACACCATAATGGCAGAGACGATTAAAATTACCGCGCCCGAAGGGATATTGGGGCGGCGCAGCGAAACGCTGTCTATGAACCAATACACGATGCCGGCGCCAAACAACAGCGCGCTCGCGGGTAAAAAAACTTGGAGCGGGTCGAACAAGGCAATGATGCGAATAATGAGCAGCAGCGTATTGAACCCGTCGGCGACGCGCACCCGGCTCGCGCCGGTCGTACGCGGATGCACCGTAATCGGCAGATACGCTACATTATACCCGTCTTTGAACATGGCAAGCGTTAAAGTTGTCGTAAAAGAAAAGCCGTTGGGCAAGAGGTTCAAAAAACGCTTGGCGGTCTCGACGCGCAGCGCGCGAAAACCGCAATTCAAATCGGGAATGTTGGTATGCGCCAAATAATTGGCGGTCTTGCCCAAAAGCCATTTGCCGGGCTTGCGGATGTTTGGTGAACCGGCGCCTTGCGGTCTTACGCCAACGACCATGTCGTTGTCGCTCAACGCGTCAACAATTTTTTCTATATCCTGCGCGTCAAATTGACCGTCCGCGTCGAACAGGACCACAATCTCATGCTCTGCCGCGCGGATGCCCGATTTCAATGCCGCGCCGTAACCGCGATTGCTCCGATGGCGCAGCACGCGCGCGCCATGTTCCGCCGCCACGCGCGCAGTGTGGTCGGTCGAACCATCGTCCACCACAATCACTTCGGCGCCGCGCGCGCGCCACGCGCGCAAATTTTCCAGAACGCGCGGCAAGCCCTCTTGTTCATTGTATGCCGGAATGACAATCGAAACGTTCGCGCCCGCGGCGAATTCAAAAGATGGGGCGGGCGATGGGGCAAGCGCAATCATTCAGGCCTGCTTGCCGCGCAATGTTTCTATCTCGGCGCGGAGGCGCGCGTTTTCGGCTTCGACGGCGCGTGTGCGTTCTTCCGCTTCCGCGCGCGCCGCTTGACTTTCGGCGTACGTCTGGAGCATTTCGCCCGTGCGCGGATTGATGAGCCGCAAAGCGCCGTCAATCTCTTGCAGCTCTAGCTGCATTTCGGCGCTATAGAGTTTGCCGTTTTCATCAGGCGGCATCGGGACATACGCGTCCGCGACCAGCCGATAACCGACCAGCGGCGGTTCGAGTTCTTCGTGTTCGACGTCGTACACAAAATACTCGCGCACGCCGAGTTCGGCATACAAATCCATTTTGGCGCCAATGTCATCCTTCCATGTTTCGCGCGACGTAATTTCAAAAATGACGGCGGGCGCGCGTTTGGTTTCCCAAAGTTTCAGAACGCGGCGCGGCGTCTTGTCCAAGCCGGGAATGAGATAAACATCGGGCGCAAAAAATTTTTTGGGAAAACCTTCGAGATAGTAAATGAGATTGTTCGCGCCGACGTACATATCGGAGCGGTCACGAAACCATGCCATCAACGCATCCAGTAGATAGGTGATGACCAGAATGTGTTTCATTGTTTCAGCCATAGGTTTGCCGTCCGATGTAGGATATTCGACTTGGGTTTGCGGCGGGAACGCGACAATGTTCATTTTACACCTCGACTTGCCACGATATAGCGGTGATGCGCCCAGACGCTTTTGATTTGCCACGGCAGCGGCGCGCGCTCTAGAAACGCATATCGCTCCATCTGCGCTTTCAATTCCGGTTTTTTGCCCAAATAATAATCCATTGAACTCCACTGCCAATCGTCGCCTTGAAAACGCGCTTGCATCTGTTTCGATTGAATGCCCAAACGTTTCAACACTTCGGTCGCAGGCATTACCGTATCGGGCCACGGCGGCACATCCAGGACGCCTTCGTCAATAATTTTACAATCCCAATCTTGCAAGATATTTTTTACGCGATGGATGTTTGCCCACGTTTCATCCACGTACTGGACAAAATCTTTTTCCAACACATATTTACGCAAGAGATAGCCCACTTGCGCGCGATTCGGCATGGCGATAAAAATCAGCCGACGCGCGACGCGAACCATTTCGCCGATAAATTTTTCCGCGTCGGACAAATACCACAGCGCCGCCCAATTCCACACCAGGTCGAACGTTTCGGCTTGGAACGGCAATTCCACCAGCGGCTCGAGCAGCGTAAAGGTCGCCTCCAATCCGAGTTCGCCCCAAATGCGTTCGACGCCCGCGAGCCGTTCCGCGTTGTCGTCCACGAGCGTCACGCGCGCGCCGCGCCGCGCGAGCAAAACGGAATTGATGCCGCTCACGCCCGCCATGCCATACAGCGGCGCTTCGAGAACGGATTCAAT
>Ga0232057_1024830_pt1 | contig 10874 bp, 9 predicted proteins | sample LAC_MetaT_1_FD_165508 | JGI IMG/M metagenome (GOLD analysis project Ga0232057, IMG submission 165508) | Metatranscriptome of anaerobic ammonium oxidizing microbial communities from anammox membrane bioreactor (MBR) in UC Berkley... | ecosystem: Engineered > Bioreactor > Anaerobic > Unclassified ...
CTGGGATACTATTCATGGGCTCCTGCCTTGGTGGGTTGAATAGGAATCCCTAATTCTTCCAGATTAAGGGCATCTACAAATGCATCATATACTCTTACGGGATCTTCAGAGCCAATGGATTCATCTATTGTGTGAGGGAAATAGGAGATTATACCATATATGAGACTTGTTTCATTAATAAATGCTGTATATAGATACACTTTTTCCATTTGAACCAGTCTGTTCGACTTCCAGACAATCCCCATGAAGCTCTACCCCAAAGCCGTTCAAAATGGTATTCAGCTCATTTTTTCGACGTTCGGTGTTAAATTCAAGGCCGCTTATTTCCAAATCCCGAATTATGTAACCGTCATCGGTAAGGAGGAACCCGGAAGGGGTTGTCTTTATATATATCTATAAATAATCATTACGTCTATCAACGAAAGGAGTCGTAAGTTCACAGAACTCGCCGACTTTTTTCACTATTACTTTTTCCTTAAGCCAGCGCGTATAAGTTTCGACAAGTTGATAGCAATCCACAACACTCATATGAATACGAACATACTTTCCACAAAAATCAGCCTTCATTAAACCATAGCCGACATTAAATTTTTGGCATTGAACAACACACATCTGCGTGCGAACACGCACAGGCAGGAATGAGGGCGTTTACCAATCATCTGTAACACCTTAGCTCTGTCATTTTGCCTATTTGATTTTTTAAATGACACAGCTAAGGTGTTATTTATCAAGGATTTTCGTTCTTATCTGTAACAAATAGATTTATCATTATAATTATTGTTTTAATCTCCAAAAGGCCTTTTTATCACCTTTAACTATTCTTGGGTTACCTATCAATTCTATCTTTCCGCCATCTTTTAATTCCCTCAAGTACCTATTGATTGTATATCTTGGAATATCTCTCAATGCTTCTACAAAATCTTCAATGTAGCCCTTTTTGTAATTTTTTAAGTGTTCTATAATCAATAATTTATTTGCCTCTTTATCTAGTCCTTTTCTGCGGGTATATTCGCCTTTTTTACCAAAGTGCTCATAGTATCTTTTTGATAAAATAAACTTTGTTCCACGCCCTCTTCCTACCTTTTCAACAAAACCGTTTTCCAAAAATCTTTTTAGTTCGTGCCAGCGTTGTCCGGTTAGAAATTTGCTGGTCTTATTTTATTGTTCTCACGATGTCATTCCCGCATGTTTTTAGCGGGAATCTAGAAAGAACAAGGCTCACTGGATACCCGATAAAAGCATTCGGGTATGACAAAAACTGTACACGCAAATTTCTAACCGGACAACGCTGAGTTCGTGCGTTCTTTCACTAATTATTTCACCATTTTTTATTTTTTCCAGAACGATTAAATCGGTTACCGAAAAGTAAATCCGTGTTTCGTTAGAAATACGTTCCAAATATTTTACAAACTTTTTATCCCTAACAACCGCATCAATTACTAGCTTTACGCAAAAATCTGTTGATCCGTTATAATCCGGAATTCCTTTACCTCGATTCTAACTTTTCGGCTCAGCTTCTGAGAACTCAATATATCCACCTTCAACCTTTCAACATCTTTAAAAACTGTAGTGCCAACGATTTGTTTTTCATTGTTAACACCAAGTACAAGGTTGCCTCCACCTTCGTTAGCAAATGCGGAAATGTATTTCAGCAGATCGTCAAAATGAAAATTATTTTGGACGCTTTTAAATTCGACATGCTCATTTTCTTTGCTTTGCAAAAGCTTTTGAAGATTAGTCATAACGGATAAACTTCTCTCTCCAAATATCAGCAATAACTCGCTCGATGCGCATTTCTGTATCTTGTCACAAAAGCCGCACTCCTTCCAATGCCGCCAATCCTGGAACAAGTTTTTGTAACAGGAGCGCTGACCCTATTTACCCGAACTAAATAAGTCAACTGCCTGTAACCCTGTGCTTTCTTGAGACGTAAGATGCAAATTGCTAAAAAATGATCTATAAACCACTATGCCAGTTCCTAACCCTGCCCTTTAGACCGCAGAAGCGATCTTTTCGGATTGGACGATTCCTATTTATTCGTCCCGCTTTTCGTGGGACTCAGAGTTTCACGCTGTTTAGCAGTAATTTTGTTAATTAAATTCTTATCATTTACTACAAAAGCAACACTGTACTTTGCTCTCGTAACAGCGACATACAATTTGGATTTATCTCCAGCTTTTGTTATGTCTTCAGTTTTTAAATATTCAAGCATTGGCTTTGTGGGAAAAATCAATACTCTACTATAAGTTCTTCCTTTAGATACCCCGATATTAATTGCGTCAAAACCTAAAGTGTCTGTTTTCTTATTGTATCTAAGTATTACTGGGTTATGAGTGCTAATATAGATACTGACATTCTCGTTTGGGATATAAAAAATTCCGTCATGTTTTGTTGAACTTGCATTTTTAGAAACAGTTTTCGGCAAATCAGGAAATAACTTGTCAGCAAAATCACATATATGTTGATTACATCTATGGCAATCATTTATTTCTTCGATTTTTATTTTCTGCTCACGCTCTTTTTGCTTTAGCCATGAATAAATATTGCTTCTCCTATGTTGCCTATTTTTTTTGTGCGTTATTGGTGCTAAAAGTTGCTTGTCTTGGATCGCCAACCGCAATAATATAAATACTTGAATTGAAAAATATTTCCAGCAAATTCAAATCATAACCAGCGAAATCCTGCAATTCATCGATAAAGATATACTCGTAAATCTTTTGGAGTCTTTTTGAAATTAAACTTTTAGTTTTTTTTGTCACACTCGTAAACAAACTCCGCAACTTTATTACTATATATGTTATTTGACGAAGTTAAGTAATTATCTTTTCTATGATAAGCAGAACTTTTTGTTTGAAAAGATATTGATTGTATTCTTTTTTGATCGTTCATGTGATTTTGATATGGTCGCACACCTTCTTGTAACAAAAAACTAAACCATGACTGAACAGTGATATTGGCTGGAATACAACCATTTTTTTCAAAAAAATATGCCTTAATCTGGTCTAAATTTTCATTTGTATAAGTAGTAACCAGCACCCTTTGTCCTTTCAATGTGAGTGCTTCTTCAATAATATAAGTTGTTTTACCAGACCCGGCTGAAGCAACAATAATCTTATTTTTATTCGATAGAATCTGTGACATATTGAGGGAATTTAATGTCTTCTTTAGCTTCAAAAATTTTTAAAGCACACTCTGTTTTATTATTTTCCATATATTTCTTCAAAGATTCTTGATCTTTGTGTAATGTCCCAAAGATTTTGTTTAAAAATTTAATACTATTACAAGCGACAATTTGAGGTTCCATTGTAGGGAGTAAATTATTATCTGATCTGCAAATTTTGATATTAGAGAATAATTTGAAATCTTTATATTTTTCATCTACTTTGTTTGCATAATCGCCATCGTTATCAGTTACCACAACCACATCTTTTTTTAGTTCCTTAGCAATATCAAGAAATCTAGAAAACGATAATCCTCGAATGTTTATGACATCAACTCCATCTTCGATAGGCAATTTATTATATTTTTGTAAAAAGGCTTTTTGCACAATCAGTTCATCTGATGGACCCTCTACTAAAATTGCCTTTTTAGCAAGAACAAGCCGGAGCGTATCATAACCGGATAATTTCTTGAAGTAATTTTGAGTATCGGGAGGCAAACATTTTAAGGTTGTTGTTTTATTATCGTGAAGTAAAATAAGATGTTCAAGCCCAAGCTTATTAAGAACATAAGCACTATGAGTTGTAATGATTATTTGCTTTTTCGCACATTTTTCTCTTATTTTTGAAACTAACGTGTTCATTGAAGAAAAAGATAAGTGGTTCTCTGGTTCTTCAATAAGAATTATATTTGACTCGTCAGCTTTACGTTCAAGCGCAAGCATTATTTTAAGAGCATTTTGTTCACCCTTACCAATAAGTTGAAATGGTAAGTCGTCAAGATGTGGTACTAAGTTAGTTTCCCAGTTTGATTTCTGAGAAATATCAATTGAAATAGAAAGGTTCTTATCAGTAATAGCACCCTTTTTACTTGTCAATTTATCATTAATCCCTTTAATAGACTTCTCTTGGGCAAAGGTTTCTTTCAATTTTCTGTATGCAATATTCAGGTCAACCCGTTCTTTTGTATCAAGCTCCGTTTTAATAATATCTTGAAGGTAATAGTCAGTACCGCTTTGCAATCGAATCGTTGTAGCATCAATATATGATAATCGGATGTGTAAACTTCTTGAAGTAATTGCATTATTCGCAAAAGAATACCATTGAACTTTGTAATATTCTGCCGGAATTAATTTTGTTTCAGATAGCTCTTTAGTAAGATTTTCATATTCTTCCTTATAGTCTTCGTCGAAGACGATTTCTATTTTTATACCAATGCAATTTTCTTTTTTTGAATTCATGCTTCCTCGTAATGATTCCAGTTCTGGATCATCATCAAGATAAAGCTCGATAATAATTTCTGGCAATTGTGCCGGTTTATCGCCTTTTAAAGATTTCAGATATTCATCAACACATTTCCTATTAAACAAATAGGGTGTTAGTTCATATTCAATCAATCTGCCGTTGAGTCTTTTTGTTAATGCAAGATTTATAGCTTCAAGAATGGTAGATTTTCCGACTTCATTATCACCAACAAGGATATTGAAAACATTGTTCAACTCTAAGTCAAACTTATCAAAAATCTTGTAGTTTTGAATGAATATCTTTTTTATCATAATTGATTTACTTTCCCCACACTTCCGTTAAAATTTCCTCAACTTTTTTTTTGGGCTTCTTCTTTGAGTAGTCGCACACCCTCCAAAGCCTGCATTTGGCGGTCAAGTTTTTCTACAATTTGGCACTGAGTTTTGATGGGGTAATAATCAATTATAGTTTGGGCTAATTCTTCTGCATTGATATTTGCTTGACCACCGGCAGGCTTTGCAGTATTTGAAAAATATTTTTTGTACTTATTCTTCGCAAACAAATATCTTAAATAATAAGGCGACAATTGGTCATTAAATCTTAACCTGATAAGATATCCAGCCCAAGTTCCAGAAAAACCAAAGTTAATCACACCTGATTTACCAACCAAATCAATACTGTTCGTCCTGTTGAAAAGAAAATCTCCGTTTTTTAATTTCCTTTCTTCTTTTATTTCTTCATTGATGTATTTAAGGTCGTCTAAAAACCAATTACCTTTTGAGTCAAGGTTATTCATTCTCAAGACTGGATATTTCCCCTCATTATTAAGCGCCGATGAAATTCCATATAGGGAATCAACAATAAAGTCTTTTAATGGCTTCTTTACTTGTGATTCTTGAATTTCAGGTTCCCAACTATCGAGAATTCTCTCTGCACCCTCAATAATCTGTTTTTGCCTTTCGATTTTTTCGACAATTTCTTTTTGGACTTCCAATGGCGGAAGGGGAATTTTGAATTTTGATAAAAATTCAGAACCAGCCTCATTTTTAATACCACCTGCTTTTTCTATATTTACTATCTCTAAAAATTTTCCTGAACGCATCACTAAAACTAAATATCCTGAATTTACTTCAGTTTGGTTTATTTCATACACCTGATAATGCGTAGAGCATACTAAATCCGCTTGGCTTAAAGCGATTGCGCCTTGATGAACATTAATTTTAGAAGTGATTAAATCCCCTTTATTTGCTTTGTATAAATCCATTCCAGTTTCTCTTGTCTCACGCAAATAAATCTGACCATCACTAAAAGAAATTTTATCAATTATTTCATAATCTCCCTGGTATTCATCTTTCTTAATCTTTTCGTATTTTGGACTAATAAGTTTTCCTAATTCAGCCAGAGGATATTGAAAACCTCTTCTGAGAATTGTCCCCAATTTCATCAATTGCTCATCTTTTTCTAAAACTTGCTTATCTACTTTACTCAAATACTCCCTTGCAATATCCATTTGCAGGGCGTTTTTGGGGTCAAATGAGGCAAGGATTTGTAAGGTGGTTTTGAGATCGGAGGTTTTGAGTTCCTGATATCTTTTCTCTATGCTTGAGCCTTGAGATTCTTCGCTTCGCTTAGATTACTGCGGTAATTTTGCAGGTTAAAATGATACGAATTGGCTTTTTCAATGGCTTTGGCAATTTCGTTGTCAATCTGAGATTCTACTACATTATCAAACTGCCAGAGTTTTTCGTTATACATAGCCTTGCTCAATGTACCTTTGGCAAGTTTTCCATCAAGACTGGTGAGGAGCTTTTCGCGTTTGGCTTTGTTCTTCTGCGTAAACCTTTCTTTAACTTCTTTTTTAATACGCTCCGCAACACGCGGATCAAGCGTTTCAATCCATTCTTTGGGAATACAAAAACTATGCTTTGTGTCTTTTGGTTTTTTACCCTGCTTAATCTCCTTGAAAATCTCTAAGAGTTGAGGAATCTGGCTTCCCTCAATCGGTTTGCGGTTCGTTCCCATCGAGAAACCGTCATTTTCTATCTTGTAATACCAGATAAAACTTGTCCCGGCAGGCTGTAAGCCGGGATCAGCCGGTTGACCTTTTTCAAAATACAGGATTGAGGTCTTGGCGCCTTGACCGCCCTTCGATACAAATACGCCTTGCGGAAGGCTGATGATAGCCCGCAAGTTCGCCTCGTTTAACAATAGTTTTCTCAGGGCGCAGGCGCTATTCTGCCCCCATGTTAAGAACCCTTCTGACACAACCACAGCGCATCGGCCACCTTGCCTCAAAAGATCAAACATGAGTTTTACAAAGAGGATCGTGGTTTCTGATTCTTTGGAGTATTCTTCCCATACATTTGGATACGCCGGCTGGTCGCGTTCCGCGCCAAATGGCGGATTGGCAATTACTACGCTTTTACTACCGGCATCGCTTGAGGGATCGTACATTTTCAGGCTGTCCCCCTGGGCGATATTGTGCGGATTGAGTCCGCGGATATACATATTCACTGCCGCCATCTTTCTGATACGGCCTTGATATTCAATACCACCAATACCTACGCGGTAAAATTGATTTGCAATATGCTCAGGTGGAAACCGTCTTGTTTTTCTTGCCTTCTCAATAACATATTCGTAGGCGTTAAAAAGAAATCCGGATGTACCGCAGGCAGGGTCAAAAATAATATCCGTAAAATCGGGGTCAACCATCTCCACCATCATTTTGCGGATATGGTCTGGCGTTCTATAGAGTCCCAAATCTTTTGTACCCCCGGTTTCCGATAACGCCGATTCGATGGCGTCTCCCAAAAGATCAGTTTTCAAAACCCGTTGTTCTTCAATCTCGTTCACCAGTCCGATAACTTCTGCAATCACACCGCCTTTGACATTGTTGGTAAAGTTTGAGTTGGCAAATACTTCCTCCATAAGGACAAGCTGATCCTGCATCTTGGTTGGCATATTACCGCTTATTACTTGTCTGGCTTTGGTAAGAATAGAAGCGTAGAATGGAAAAATGTTTTTGTTCAGTTCTGATAGTATCTGATCGCCCGTGAGAGAAAGCAGGTGGGAAAAGAGAAGGCGATAGTATTCACCTTCAAAAAGTTTTCTCAAGGGAGTAAACGTTTCATCCTGCTTGAGTTTAGCTTCAAAAATACGAAGCAGGAGAAGTTCAATAATATACTCCACGCGTTCAACCGGAGTGCCGGCCGGGCGCAGCTTATTATGCAAACGCTTTAAGATATTGTTTGTTTCGTTATCGGCGTAATGAACGGTTGATCTTCCCATAGTCTAAACCTTAAATTAGGTCTTCGGCGATTTTTATAATAAGGTAAAACCCACCCCTGAATCCCCTCCCAGGAGGGGACTTTTCTAATCCCCTCTCGAGAGGGGGTTGGGGGTGTGTAAGGCAGCAGCAGAAAGTTTGAAAATTTCTATACCTTAAAAACAGTTTGCAACTCCTCAAATACTTGCGGCAGGCGGTTATCAAACCTTTGATTGACTTCCTGATAATCTGCCCCAATTATGCGCATATAAACAGGATTATCAAATATCTCCTGTGCAGTGATCCGCCTTTTTTGAACAATGTTTTCTGCGAAAATGTCTTTTATATCCTGCAGAATATGTATTTGATCGTCGTTAAAGCTATACGTCTTCAAATATGAATCAAATCCCCGCTCGATACGCTCCTTCGGAGTGGGTATTTTCTTAATCTTCAAGGCATGCAGGAAAAAATCCCAAATGGAGCCCTGTTTAAAATCATACACTTTCCGGAGTTGTCCTTCATCAAGATATACTTCAGGCTTTTTTGCCCAATCCTTAATTGTTTCCACATCATCTGCGCTCGGTTCATACTCTTTGTCTTTCTCTGCCTTTTTCTTGATTTCAAGAATCTCTGGTTTGTCGGCCTTTTCCAGCTCTTCCTCAAACAAAGTCCGGGCTTTTTCAATGGGGATATTGTCAATTACCTGTATCTTATCGCCATGCAGATATACACGCTGGATAAGATGTGCGGGGTCTGGATTGTCGATGATAAACCATTCGCCTTTGGGTTCATATATTCCACCATCCCCACCGCCTTTTCCATCAACGACCTTTATATTCGGTTTTGGCGTTCCTTTGCCATTATCTTCCATAGCGGCGCACAGGCCGACAAAGTCTAGTACTTTAAAACTGAATTTACCTGTCTTTGGATCAAGCCGCGTACCGCGACCAAGCATTTGAACATATTTGCTGACGGATTTAGTCAGCGCGGCAAAAGAAATATACCGAACGCAGGGGATATCCACGCCAGTACCCATGATATCAACCGAAACTGCTATAAACGGCTTGTGATTAATGTCCTTAAACCACTTTTTGAAGGTTGCATTGAGGTCATTGTTATCGGAAATAATTGCCTCTGCATAGCGCGGGCTGGCTTCGTCACCAAGGGTGGCAAAAACTTTGTTGAGCGCTTTGGTGAGCATGGTACAGTGAGCTTGACTGACACCAAACAAAAGAACTTTTTCGCCGTATTCGGTATGGGCTTTTATTTCTTCGGCAATGCGCAGACATCTGTCTTCGGAAATATATTTGCGCTCTAATTGCTCAAGCATCAGTTTTTTCTGTTGATCCAGTTCAATCCTTCTTCTTTCATCAGGATCAAGGACATAGCTAAATTCAACACCCTTTTCGCGCGCTAATTTGGTAAGTTCGGTTTCAATTGATAAAACCTGATAGGGAGCCAAAAATCCTTCGTCAATTCCTCTCGTCAGGTCGAATTGATAGTCCGGCTCTCCGGTTTCGCACCCAAAGAGCTTGTATGTATCCAATATGGCAAGGTCTTCTTCCGAAATGTCTTTTCCTTTTGCCGCGATTGCCTTCCGTGGGGTGGCGGTTAGTCCGACACGCGGGCAAAGAAAATGATCAAAGATGAGCTTTCTATTGATATTGATAGACCTGTGGCATTCATCCACAATGGCCAAGTCATAAAAAGAGCTTGGAACGTTTTGGTAGATATTTTCCAGCGTGTCTATTACTACGATGTGAATTTGCGCGTTTTTGTATTGGCGATAGTTTGACGAAGTAATTCGCACTGCCGAAAACTCTTTACTAATGAGAGAAAAACCATCATTAAGCGCCTGGTCTGCAAGCATAATGCGGTCAACCACAAAAAGCACTCGTTTCGCCATGTTGTACTCAAGGAGCGCTTTGACAAAGGCAACCATTGTTCGGGTTTTTCCAAGACCCGTTGCCATATGAACCAGCATTTTTTTGCTTGCCTTCCCTGTATTTCGACAAAAGTGTTTCAATGCACTCGATTTGATAATATGTTTCTTTTCTACAACTTGGATTAATACCGCCTGCAATTGTTTTATCAATGAATACTTCCCGATTAAGGTTTATTTTTTTTTGCCTGCTCGATTTTTAAGCGCATTTCTTCAAGCGACATGAAGCCATTGACTTGCCGAAATTCGCCCGACTCGAGGCCCTTCCATTCGGTGTCGTAAAAGAGAGTCCTTTCGGGTGAACAGGCATATAAAAAACGGGGTTTTAAAACTGCTGCGTAAAGTGTGCGGAGTTTGGTAAGCGCTTTTTTCTCGTCCTCAAACTTGTTCTCAAATACAGCAAGAATGTTGCCGCTGAGGTCTGTCAGGGTAATATCTGGCCTGATGCTTTTTTTTACCTTCAAATAATTTTTGCTGTTCTGGCGTTAAACTGTACTCTTGCTGATACAGCAGAGTATCTCCCGGCTTCCAACCAGCCTTTTTCAAGTCTTCAATTATTTTTAGATCGGTATCTGTTGCTTCGTTGATTTTTGCCATTTTGTCCTTTGATTAAATCATCTGCATTATGCTTAACCAACTGAGGGACGTATTCCTTTCTGAGACTACCTTTATATAAAAAATTTTTCCGGGTATAAACATTTTACATTTTTTCAAGGTATATTATGAAAACCGCTATTTCAACAGAAAATTCGTTTGAGAAAAAACCCTATTTGCGAATGATTATCTTCTTGCCCCAATATTCTACGATATATCATCATCGGCGGTGATTTGATGACAAGTTTACCATTCAAGACTGCCGAAAACAATGAATCAAGTATTTTAGGAATGCAATGGAAACCCTGTTCTTCTGTCAATTGGATTTGAGTATGCACCATATTAGCCTCTGCGGTCGGTTACGGGTCTGGAATGCATTTCCGCTGAAAGGGATTTTCTCCCCTCTGACATTGTACACTCTCAGGCGCAGTAGGGGCAGGTTTCAAACCTGCCCCTACTGCATTTAATACCCGGTTTTCATGGGAACTTTTCAAAAAAATTAAATTGTTATCCTTCTTTTAAATCAGTTGCAAAATTTAGGGGTTTTAATTTCCTGCTACATCTCCATCGGTCTTTTTTCCATTGCACGAGATCTCTTCTTTATCCATCTCCTATGAGTTATTATATGCCATAAAAAACCGGCAACAATGGCGCCAGTTGTATCTGCTAC
>Ga0232057_1368060_pt1 | contig 10514 bp, 7 predicted proteins | sample LAC_MetaT_1_FD_165508 | JGI IMG/M metagenome (GOLD analysis project Ga0232057, IMG submission 165508) | Metatranscriptome of anaerobic ammonium oxidizing microbial communities from anammox membrane bioreactor (MBR) in UC Berkley... | ecosystem: Engineered > Bioreactor > Anaerobic > Unclassified ...
CACCCATTGTGCCGGTTCCTGCAGCCGGCCGAAGCCAACCCAACTCCTGCGACCGTCGCCCAGGCCTGGCGCCGGCGCTACGCTGCACTGAGCCAGGCCTGAAGGCGCTGTTATGCCGCCCACCACGGCCATCCCCGCCCCACATACCCGCCGCGTCCTCCTGGTCAGCTCAGAGACGCTCTTCGGCGAAAGCCTGGAGCTGCTGCTGCGCAACGCCGCGGACGTGACTCTGGTCGCCAGCGCAGCGCCCGACGGCGATGTCTGCGCCCTGGTGGAACAGGCGACGCCCGATGTGGTGGTGCTGGCCGACGAACGCCCGGAAAGCGCCGACCTGCTCAACCTGACCGCCCTGCTGATGGAGCGTTTCCCCGATCTGCGCGTGATCAAGACCGGGCCAGAGATGGCGACGCTGCGGGTCTTCGCCGCTCAGAGCTGGCCCGCCAGCAGCCTGGACCTGATCAGCGCGATTCACGAAGAACCGATGCGCAGAGCGTAGACAACGGCCAAGCGACGCGCCGACTGGCTCGGTCAGGAGACCGGCCAGAGCACCCAGACCGGACAGAGACCCACTGACTCGTGAACGACTGAGCGACGCTGCGGCGGCGCCACCGATGGAGGTGCAAGCAATGACGTACCAACCTGTTCACCCTGCCGCCCGGCGGCGCTGGATCTGGGCGCTGCTGGCGGGCGTGATGGCCCTCGCGCTGGCGGCGCCGGCGCTGCTCTTGGCAGCGCCGTTGGAGCAGTCGACTGGCGAAGGGGAGACCCTCTTCCAGCAGAAGTGCGTCGCCTGTCACACCATCGGCGGCGGCGCGCTGGTCGGCCCTGACCTGGCCGGCGTCGTCGACCGCCGCGACGGCGCCTGGCTCAGCCAGTGGATTCTGGCGCCGGACAAGATGCTGGCCGCCAACGATCCCATCGCGACGCAGCTATTGCAGGAGTCCAAGGGCGTCCCCATGCCCAACCTGGCGCTGACCGAGGCGGAGGTCGCCGCGCTGATCGCCTTCCTGGCGAACCCCGGCGCGGAGGCGGTCACGCAGCCGCAGGCGCCGCTGGCCGCGGGCGATGCGGCCCACGGTCGGGCGCTGTTCACCGGCGCCAGCCGGCTGGAGAACGGCGGCCCGCCCTGCATGACCTGTCACAGCATCGCCGGGCTGGGCGCGCTGGGCGGCGGCGCGCTGGGCGTCGACCTGACCAAGGCCTACGAGACCTACGGCGGGGACGCGGGCCTGGCCGCCTTCCTGAACACCCTGCCCACCGTGACCATGAATGCGGTCTGGAGCAGCCAGCCCCTTACTCCGTCGGAGCAGGACGACCTGCGCGCCTTCATGCAGGAGGCGTCCTTTGCCGAGCGGCCGCCGCAGACCGTCTGGCTGCTGGCGCTGCTGGCCACGGCCGGCGTCGCGCTGCTGCTGCTGCTGGCGCAACTGGTCTGGCGCAGGCGACTGGTCTCCGTCCGCAAGACGATGGTGCAGCGCGCGCGGATTTGAGAGGGTCGCGGTGAACGGTGAACGGTGAACGGTAAACGGTAAACGGTTTGCCGACACCTGGATCGAAGGCGTTTTGAGTTGCAAGAGGCGCTCCGACGGGCTCGGTCGGAGACCGGCCCGAGCAACAAGAAGACCGGCCCAAGCCGCGAAGACCGGACCGAGCAGCGAAACACCACTCGCGCGACGACCGTCCGCTCCGTTAGCCGTTAGCAGTTAACCATTACCCATTAACCGTTCACCATTAACCGTTTACCGTTCACCGTTCACCGTTCACCGACACCCGTTCACCGACACCCGTTCCCAGGAGGTTCATCCCATGGGTTGGATACAAGACCTGATCAAACCGGAAGCGCGCCAGTGGGAAGAGTTCTACCGCAACCGCTGGCAACACGACAACGTCATCCGCTCCACCCACGGCGTCAACTGCACCGGCGGCTGCTCCTGGGCCATCTACGTCAAGGATGGCGTCATCACCTGGGAGATGCAGCAGATCGACTACCCGCTGCTGGAGTCGCACCTGCCTCCCTACGAGCCGCGCGGCTGCCAGCGGGGCATCTCCGCCTCCTGGTACGTCTACAGCCCCATCCGCGTCAAATACCCCTACGCGCGCGGCGCGCTGATCGACCTCTGGCGCGCGGCCAAGGCCCGGCACGACAACCCGGTGGACGCCTGGGCCGCGGTGGTGGAGGATGAGGCGAAACGCGCCCGCATCCAGTACGCCCGCGGCAAGGGCGGCTTCCGCCGGGTGACGTGGGACGAGGTGCTGGAGATCATCGCCGCGGCCTGCCTCTACACCGCCAAGAAGTACGGGCCCGACCGCGTCTTCGGCTTCTCCCCCATCCCCGCGATGTCCTACCTCTCTTACGGCGCCGGCTCACGCTTCTTGCAGCTCTTCGGCGGGGTCAACATGAGCTTCTACGACTGGTACGCCGACCTGCCCAACGCCTTCCCCGAAATCTGGGGCGACCAGACCGACGTCTGCGAAAGCGCCGACTGGTACAACGCCAAGTACATCGTGGCCATGGGCTCCAACCCCAACATGACCCGCACCCCCGACGTGCATTTCATCGCCGAGGCGCGCCACGAAGGGGCCAAGTTCGTCGTCATCGCCCCCGACCTCAGCCAGGCCGCCAAATACTCCGACTGGTGGATCCCGGTCAAGCCCGGCGCCGACACCGCGCTCTGGATGGCAGTCAACCACGTTATCTTGACCGAGTATTATGTCAAACGCCAGGTGCCCTACTTCGTGGACTACGTCACCCGCTACACCGACGGCCCCTTCCTGGTGGAGCTGAACGCCAACGGCGACGGCAGCTACCAGGCCGGCCAACTGCTGCGGGCCAACCGCCTGGCGCGCTACCAGGATCAGGAGAACGGCGACTGGAAGCTGCTGATGTTCGACCAGGCCAGCGGCCAGCTCAAGATGCCCATGGGCACGGTCGGCTTCCGCTGGCAGACGGAGAAGGGGCAGTGGAACCTCAAGCTGGAGGATGGGCTGGACGGCAGCGCCATCGAGCCGACCCTCTCCTTCATCGACCAGCACGACCAGGTGCTGCCGGTGGCCTTCCATGAGTTCGCCGACAACCGCACCTATCTGCGCCACCTGCCGGTGCGCACCGTCGAGACGGTGGATGGCCCGGTGCTGGTGACCACCGCTTTCGACCTGCTGGCGGCCCAGTTTGGCGTCGATCGCGGGCTGGGCGGTGACTGCGCGGCCAGCTATGACGACCCGCACCCCTACACCCCCGCCTGGCAGGAGGAGTACACCGGCATCGGCCGCGACACGGCCATCCGCCTGGCGCGTGAATTTGCCAACAACGCCGAGGCGACGCAGGGCCGCTCCATGGTCATCATCGGCGCCAGCATCAATCACTGGTACAACAACAACCTGGCCTACCGCGCGCCCATCACATCGCTGATCCTGTGCGGCTGCTGCGGCAAGAACGGCGGCGGCATGAACCACTATGTCGGCCAGGAGAAGCTGACGCTGGTGGCGCCCTGGAGCAACTTCGCCTTCGCCGGCGACTGGGGCGTGGCGCCGCGCCTGCAGCAGTCCCCCACCTGGCACTACGTCAACAGCGATCAGTGGCGCTACGAAGGGGATTTCACCGACTACGCGCCGGTGCCGCCGGAGACCAAATGGGCCAAGGGCCACGCCATGGACCTGGAGGCGATGGCCGTGCGCATGGGCTGGATGCCCTACTTCCCACAGTTCGACCGCAACCCCTTGCAGGTGATGGAGGAGGCCGCGGCGGCCGGCGCCAACACGCCGGCCGAGGTGTCCGACTGGACCGCGCGCCAGATCAAGGAGGGGGCGCTGAACTTCGCCGTCAACGACCCCGACGCGCCGGAGAACTGGCCGCGCGTCTGGTTCATCTGGCGCGGCAACGCCATGGCCTCCAGCGCCAAGGGCGCCGAGTTCTTCCAGCGTCACTACCTGGGCACCCACGACAACATCGTGGCCGAGGAGCACGCCAAGGACAAGGTCAAGACCGTCACCTTCCGCGAGCCGGCCCCGCGCGGCAAGTTCGACCTGGTGGTGGACCTCAACTTCCGCATGGACTCGTCGGCCCTCTACTCCGACATCGTGCTGCCGGCCGCCTTCTGGTATGAGAAGAACGACCTCAACACCACCGACCTGCACTCCTTCGTCCACCCGCTGGGTCAGGCGGTGCCGCCGGTGTGGGAGGCCAAGACCGACTACGAGATCTTCAAGGCCTTTGCCCGCAAGATCAGCGAGATGTCAGCGCTGGTCTTCCCGGAGCCGGTGCGCGACCTGGTGACCGCGCCGCTGATGCACGACACCCCCGACGAGCTGGCGCAGACCGCGCCGCTGGACTGGGCCGCGGGCGAATGCGAGCCGATCCCCGGCAAGACCATGCCCCATTTCCGTGTGGTGGAGCGCGACTACGCCAACCTCTACAACCGCTTCATCTCGCTGGGCCCGGTGGCGCGAGAGAAGGGCTTCAAGGGCAATGGCGTGCATGTGCCGGCCGAGCAGTCCTACGACGAGCTGCTGCAAAACCCGGTGGGCGGTTCGCCCGACCCGCGCCATGGCCGCTGCGTGGAGTGGGGCGGGCAGCGCTACCCCAGCCTGGAAGATGCCCTGGACACCGCCAACGCGCTGCTGCACCTGGCGCCGGAGACCAACGGGTCAGTCTCCGTAGCCGCCTTCGAGCACGAGGAGGAGATCACCGGCGTGCCGCTGGCCGATCTGGCCGAAGGGGTGCGCGATGTGCGCATGACCTTCTACGACCTGACCCGCCAGGTGCGGCGCACGCTGATCAGCCCCTGCTGGACCGGCAATGTCAACGACGGGCGGGCCTACGCGGCCTGGTGCCTCAACGTGGAGCGGCTGGTGCCCTGGCGCACGCTGACCGGCCGCCAGCAGTTCTACGTCGATCACCTCTACTACCTGGACTTCGGCGAGCACCTGCCCACCTTCAAGCCGCGCGTCAACCCGCGCAAGACCGGCGACATCGTCAACAGTCCGGTGGACGATCAGGCGCTGGTGCTGAACTACATCACTCCCCACGGCAAGTGGAACATCCACTCCACCTACAAGGACAACCACCGCATGTTGACCCTCTCGCGCGGCATGGATCCCATCTGGATCAACGACAAGGACGCCGAGCGCATCGGGCTGAACGACAACGACTGGGTGGAGGTCTATAACGACAACGGCGTGGTGGTGACGCGCGCCAACGTCAGCGCCCGCGTGCAGTCGGGCATGTGCCTCTACTACCACGCGGTGGAACGCACCATCTACATTCCCAAGTCGCAGATTCGCGGCGGCAAGCGGGCCGGCGGCCACAACTCGCTGACCCGCACCCGCATCAACCCGCTCCAGTTGGCCGGCGGCTACGCCCAGTTCACCTACGCCTTCAACTACTGGGGCCCCATCGGCATCTTCACCCGCGACACGTATTGTGTGGTGCGGAAGTTGGAGAAACTGGAGTGGTAGGACGTAACGAGTAACTCGTAACTCGTAACTCGTAACCCGGATTGGACGGCGGTGGTTGCGGGTATGGCGGTTGGTTGTGCTGGGTGGTGCATAACACGGAAACCCCTCCCATCCACACACACATCCGGTTACGCATTACGCATTACTCGTTACTCAGCCTTCTCACAGAAAGAGGTCATCATGGACATCAGAGCACAAGTGTCGATGGTCTTCCACCTGGACAAGTGCATCGGCTGCCACACGTGCAGCATTGCCTGCAAGAACATCTGGACGGACCGCAAAGGCACCGAGTATATGTGGTGGAACAACGTCGAGACCAAGCCGGGCACCGGCTACCCGACTCTCTGGGAAGACCAGGAGAAGTACAAGGGCGGCTGGGAACGGGACGGCAAGGATGAGATCCACCTCAAGCTGCACGGCCGGACGGGCGGGCTGGCCAACATCTTCTTCAACCCGCACCTGCCCACCATCGACGACTACTACGAGCCGTGGACCTACGACTACGAGGAGCTGTTCAACGCGCCGGAGGGCACGGATCAGCCCACCGCGCGCGCCGTCTCCATGATCACCGGCGAGTACATGGAGATCGAGGCCGGGCCCAACTGGGACGACGACTACGGCGGCTCGCCGGTCTACGCGGCCAACGACCCCAACCTGGACGCGTTGACCGACGAGGAGCGGGAGCAGTTGGCCGAGATGGAGCGGGTGGTCTTCTTCTACCTGCCGCGCATCTGCAATCACTGCCTCAACCCCGGCTGCGTGGCCGCCTGCCCGGCCGGAGCGATCTACAAACGCGGCGAGGATGGCATCGTGCTGATCAGCCAGGAGAAGTGCCGGGCCTGGCGCATGTGCATCTCCGGCTGCCCCTACAAGAAGACCTACTTCAATTGGTCCACCGGCAAATCGGAAAAGTGCATCCTCTGCTACCCCCGCCTGGAGAGCGGCCAGCCGCCGGCCTGCTTCCACTCCTGCGTCGGCCGCATCCGCTACCTGGGGGTGCTGCTCTACGACGCCGACCAGATCCGCGCCGCCGCCTCGGTGGTCGACGCCGACCTGGTGGACGCGCAGCGGGCCATGATCCAGGACCCCTTCGACCCGGCGGTGATCGCCTCGGCCCGGGCCAACGGCATCTCCGACGCCATGATCGACGCCGCGCAGAATTCCCCGGTCTACAAGTTCGTCAAAGTGTGGGGGCTGGCCTTGCCGCTGCACCCCAACTACCGCACCCTGCCCATGCTCTTCTACGTGCCCCCCATGCTGCCGGTGCTGGCCAAGATCAAGGATGGCGTCTACGACAACGCCGAGGCGGCCAGCGTCAGCCTGGCGCCGCTGCTCAGCTCGCTGGAGCAGGCGCGCATGCCGCTGCGCTACATGGCCAGCCTTTTCTCGGCCGGCAACGAAGAGGTGGTGGCCGCGGTCTACCGCAAGCTGATCGCCGTGCGCGTCGCGATGCGCGGCAAGACGGTGCAGGATGTGAGCCAGGAGGAGGTGCAGGCCGCTCTGCTGGCCGGCGCCACCGACCAGGAGGAGGTGGAGGCCATCTTCCGTCTGACCGCCCGCCCCACCTACGAGGAGCGTTTCGTGGTCCCGCCGCTGGCCCGTGAGACCGCCATCGAAGGGACGCTGGACCCCTTCCAGCAGAAACGGGAAGGGGGCTTCGGCTTCCGCAAGGCCCCGGCGCGAGGAGCATGACCATGAACCAGACCCATCAGCGCCAGCTCTTTGGCCTCTTTGCCGAGCTGCTGGGCTATCCCAGCCACCGCCTGGCCACGGCCGCCGGCGAGGCCGCCCCTCTGGCCAGCGCCATCAGCCCCACGGCCGCCGCGCACCTGCTGCGCTTCCAGACCTTCGCCGCGCAGACGCCGCTGGCGCGCGTCGAGGAGATCTACACCAGCGTCTTCGAGCTGGACGCGGCCTGTCACCCCTACGTCGGCTATCATCTCTTCGGCGAATCCTACAAGCGCAGCGCCTTTCTCCTGGGCCTGAAGGAGCGCTACCGGCCGCACGGGCTGGCCTACGGCGTGGAACTGCCCGACCACCTGTCCGTTGTGCTGGCCTACCTGGCCGTCAACCGCGACCCGTGCGAGGCGGAGGTGCTGATCGGCGAGGCCCTGCAGCCGGCGCTGCAAAAGATGTTGGCCAGCAAGGAGGAAGAGCCGCCCGACCCGGCCATTCCGGCGCCGCCCCCCAAGGGCGGCCCCTATCGGGCGGTGCTGGAGGCGCTGGACCTGGTCTTGCAGGAGGTTGCGCCGCCGGTGGAGATCTTGGAAGCCATACCCGCGTTTGGCCGGGCGTAGTCGTTCAGCCGGCGGGTGCAAGCACGATGGTTTCGATACGGCGGCCTACTCAACCAACGTGCTCGCACCCGCCGGCGGGCCATACGCTGGTTTCGATACGGCGGCCTACTCAACCAACGTGCTCGCACCCGCCGGCCACAGCCTGACCCAGGAGGCATTGACCATGTTCAACACGGTCCTGTTCGTCGTCTTTCCCTACGTGGCGGTGATCGTCGCCGTGGTGCTGGGCATCCACCGTTACCGCACCAACCGCTTCTCCTACTCCAGCCTTTCGTCGCAGTTCCTGGAGAACCGCACCCTCTTCTGGGGATCGGTCCCCTGGCACTACGGCGTGATCCTGATCCTGCTGACGCACTTTCTGGCCTTTCTCTTCCCGACGCTCTGGGGCAACCTGCTGTCGGATCGCATCCGGCTCTACGTGCTGGAGGTGACCGGCCTGGCGTTGGCGCTGATGACCGTCATCGGGATCGCGCTGTTGATCCTGCGCCGGCTGCGCAGCCCGCGCGTCTACCACGTCACCTCCAGCGCGGACTGGCTGCTGCTCTTCGTGCTGCTGCTGCAAGTGGCGCTGGGCTTCTGGATCGCGCTGGTCTACCGCTGGGGATCAGGCTGGTACGTCCACACGGCCGTGCCCTGGCTGCGCTCGCTGCTGGTGCTGGACCCACAGATCCAGCACGTCACCGTCCTGCCCCTGCTGGTGCAGCTCCACCTGCTGCTGGGCTTCGTCATCGTCCTGCTCTTCCCCTTCACGCGGCTGGTGCATGTGGTGACCTATCCCATCACCTACCTCTGGCGGCCGTTGCAGGTGGTAATTTGGAACCGGAGGCCCGTGCGAAAATCCTAGACCTGGCGGATGCCTTGATCGTCTGCCACGACACGTTGCCGGTAGTTGACTGGCAAGGAGTTGACCATGGAGATCGATCGCAAACCGACCAACACCCGGAGGCTGGGAAGCGCCCTCCTGATCGTATGCGCTGCTCTCGCCTCTTCGGTCCAGGCCGTCGCCATCGCCGTCACCATCACTGTCAACACCACCAGCATGGCCGTCGCCAACGACGGCCAGTGCTCACTGATCGAGGCCATCATCGCCGCCAACACTGACACAGCCTCCGGCGCGCTGGCCGGCGAATGCCCGGCCGGCAGCGGCGCCGACACCATCGTGCTGTCCAACGCCACATACACCCTCACAGCGGTGTTCGACCCGGTGTGGAAGGACGGGCTGCCGCCGGCGACCAGCGCCATCACCCTCCAGGGAAACGGCGCGGTCATCCAGCGGGCGGCGGCCGCGCCCGATTTTCGCCTGTGGCGGGTAAGCAGCACCGGCAACCTCACCCTTCACAACGTGACGCTGCGCGGGGGACGACGGCTGGATGCGCGCCATGGCGCCGCCATCTACGTGGACAGCGGCGCGCTCAGCGCCCACGACTGCACCTTCGAAGACAATCTGGCCCTGGGCGGCTTCGGCGGCGCCATCTACGCCGACGGCGGCGACGTCGATCTACACGATGTGACCCTGCGCGACAACGAACCGGGCGCTCTGGGCGGCGAGGACGCCACGTTGACCCTCAACCAAACTACCATCACGACCAACCAAGGCGCCGGCGTGGAGCTTTTCGGCGACAGCATCCTCCACCTGGTGCAGAGCAGCATCACCGACAACCAGTCTGACGGGATCAGCGGGTCCCTGGTTCAGAGTGGGGTGCTGACCATCAGCGGCAGTCAGATCACCGGAAATGACGGTGACGGTGTGGTGATTGCCAATAGCCAGGTGCAGGTCATGGACAGCGTGATCCGGAATCAGGACGACCTTGGCTTCAACCTGATCGACAGCACCACGGCCATCACCGGCACACTGATCTCGGACAACGACGACCGGGGTATTCTCAGCTTCGACGGCTCCCTACGCCTCTATGAAAGCATGGTCACGGGCAACACTGCCGCGGCCGGTTTTCCCGGCGGCCTGGACAGCCGCGGCACAGCCGTGGTGATCCGCCGGTCCACCCTGGCCAACAACACGCCGAAGAACATCACCCATTCCGGCCAGTCCTTGCAGATCGTCAACAGCACCCTCAGCGGCGTGGGCGAGCAGCTGACCTTCGATGATGCTGACGTGTCATTGCAGCATGTCACACTGGCGGTAACCACGGGCAGTAGCGTTGGCATCCTGGCCATGGGCGGCACGATCGCCTTCAGCAACAGCATCGTCGATCGCTGTTACCGCGGGCCATTTGGACCTACCTTCACCTCGCTGGGCTACAACATCGACCGCAGCAATCAGTGCGGCTTCACCCAGCCCGGCGACATCCAGGGCTTGGACCCGGATACGATCCTGGCGCCCCTGGCCAACAACGGCGGCCCCACGCACACGCGGGCTTTGCTCGCCGGCGCGGCGGCCATCAACGCCATCCCCGTGGGCAGCAACAACTGCCAGCCGGGCAGCAGCCTGGACCAGCGCGGCTACGCCCGCGCGGGCAGGGCTGGTCAGGGCGGCAGCCGCTGCGACATCGGCGCCTTCGAATATGCCAGCGGCCCGCCCCAGCCGACGGCCACGCCCACGCGTACCCCGGCCCCCACCGCCACGCCCACCCGCACCCCCACCGCCACGCCGACGCCTCCGGTGCGCCGTCTGTGGCTGCCTGTGATTCAACGGTGAGCGAGCGCGTCGCCATCCCTGCCCGCCAACGCGGCAGCGCTTCTGGCTGACCGGGCAGGTCCATCAGGACGCGTCCAGGAATACGTTCCGCGCTTCGGCGCGGATCGAAC
>Ga0232057_1189095_pt1 | contig 10182 bp, 6 predicted proteins | sample LAC_MetaT_1_FD_165508 | JGI IMG/M metagenome (GOLD analysis project Ga0232057, IMG submission 165508) | Metatranscriptome of anaerobic ammonium oxidizing microbial communities from anammox membrane bioreactor (MBR) in UC Berkley... | ecosystem: Engineered > Bioreactor > Anaerobic > Unclassified ...
CAAGTGAACGAAGCGGTCCAATGGGCATGTGGCGAATGATTCTGAGCAAAGGAGCATATTCAAGATGGACAATCAATTCGGCGTCAATTCCGAAGTCGGAAAATTACGTAAAGTGTTGGTGCATCGCCCCGAGCTTTCGCTCAAGCGCTTGACGCCGACGAATCACGATGATTTGTTGTTCGACGATGTATTGTGGGTGGAGCGCGCACAGTGGGAGCATGATCAATTTGTCGCGCGGATGCGCGAGCGCGGCATCGAGGTCTATCTCTTTCTCGACATGTTGGGCGAAGCGTTGGCGGTCAGCGCCGAAGCGCGCACGAAAATCATCGAACAGGTCGCGAACGATTATACCGTCGGCTGGTCGCTCACCGACGAAGTGCGCGAATTCTTGGGTACGCTGAAACCGGATGTTCTCGCCAAACATCTCATCGGCGGTTTGACCGTCGGCGAGATGGAGGAACAAGGGTTTGACCTCGCGCGGATGCGCGACATTTCACTCGGCGCGGCGGCAATGGACGAACCGGGCTATTTTGTCATTCCGCCCGTGCCAAACACCCTGTTCACGCGCGACTCGTCGTGCTGGATTTACAATGGCGTTTCGGTGAATCCGATGTATTGGCCCGCGCGGCGGCGTGAAGCGCTAAACGTCCTGGCAATCTATCGCTATCACCCGATGTTTCAAGGCGCGAATTTTAATTGGTGGTATCCCGAACCGGGCAGCGACGGAAAATTTCAGGCGAACGATTTCGGGCGTTCCTCGCTCGAAGGCGGCGATGTGCAGCCGATTGGCAACGGCACGGTTCTGATTGGGATGAGCGAACGCACGCAAGGACGCATGATCGAACAAGTTGCCAAAGCGCTTTTCGCCAAAGGTTCCGCCGAACGCGTCATTGTCGCAGTCATGACCCGCGACCGCGCCCACATGCACCTCGATACCGTGTTCACCTTGTTGGACCGCGACAAAGCCACCGCGTTTCCAAAGGTGGTCAATAACATTCGCGCCATCAGTCTGCGCCCCGGCAAAAAAGAAGGCGATTTCCATGTCACGCCAGAAAAATCTTTTTTAGCGGCCGTCGCGGACGCGCTCAAGGTCAAAGCGCTCACCGTTGTCGAAACGGGCGGCGACGAATATCAGATGCAGCGCGAGCAATGGGACGATGCGAACAACACCGTCGCGTTGGAACCGGGCGTTGTCGTTTCCTACGAACGCAATACGTACACGATTGCGAAAATGCGCCAAGCGGGCGTCGAGGTTGTCACCATCGCGGGCTTTGAGTTGGGCAAGGGGCGCGGCGGCGGGCATTGTATGACCTGCCCCATGCTGCGCGATGGCATTTGATCCTGCGCGCCGCTCAAAAACCGAAATTTGTGATAAAGTAGTTTGCAGAGTACGTGAACGATGGGGGACGCGTACTCTGCAAACGCGTTAGCGCTTTTTTTCAACAAGGAACGATACGATGCAAAAAGCAATTCCTCGATCGGATCAAACGACGGCTTTGAGTCCGCGTCAAATGTTGTTGCCGTTGGTGCTGGCGCAGTTTCTGTGCAGTTTCGCCGGAACGACCATGAACGTCGCTATCACCAGCATTGCAACCGATTTGGGCACGACGGTGAGCGGGGTTCAAACCGCCATCACGATGTTCACGCTCACCATGGCGGCATTGATGATTCCCGGCAGCAAGCTCACCGACATCTGGGGCCGCAAGTTTTGTTTTCGTCTGGGTCTCTTGGTGTACGGCGCGGGCGCGCTAGTTGCGGCATTGTCGCAGGGACAGCCCGGACTGGTGCTTGGTTATTCGTTGGGGCAAGGCATCGGCACCGCGTTACTCATTCCGCCGGTCTATATTCTCGCGACAATTTATTTCGAGGATACGCAATCGCGCGCGAAAGCGTTTGGCGCAATCAGCGCGGCGGCGGGAATCGGTTCGGCGGCGGGTCCGCTCGTGGGCGGTTTAATCACCAGCGCCGCCAGCTGGCGCGTTGCCTTTGGCGTCCAAACGCTGATCGCGGTGTTGATTATTTATCTCGGCAGAAAAATCATTGATCCGGGCGTGCAAGGCGAAAAACCAAAATTCGATTTGTTGGGCGCGATTCTTTCGGCGGCGGGTTTGTTCTTTATCGTCGTCGGCATTTTGCAAGCCGACACCTACGGTTTCTTTCGCTCGACGCAAGATTTCGTCATCGGCAGTACGGTGCTGATTCCGGCGGGCGGCATTTCTCCCGTGTGGTTGTTTGTCGCCATCGGCGCGATTTTGTTGGCAGTGTTCTTTTGGCATATTCGCAGAACCGAACGCGCGGGCAAAGCGCCACTGCTCTCGATGCAAATGTTTCAAAATCGTATCTCCAATCTCGGCTTGTTGACCCAAAATGTGCAGTGGCTCGTGTTGTTGGGTCTCTCGTTTGTCGTCTCCGTTTTTCTGCAAACGGTTCGCGGTTACAGCGCGATTGAAACGGGTTTGATTCTTACGCCGGCGACGATTGGCATTCTTGTCTCTTCGATGGCGGCGGGCAGAATGGCGCAGCGACGCTCCCAATCCACGTTGATTCGCGCGGGCTTTGTGGTCACAATCGTCGGCGTGCTGCTTTTGCTTCTGCTTGTGCGAGAGACTTCGGACATCCTGACCTTTGTGCCGGGTTTGCTGCTCGTCGGTCTCGGCGTCGGCGTCATGTTGACTTCATCCGTCAATGTCGTGCAATCCAGTTTTCCTGAAAAAGATCAAGGGGAAATTTCGGGCTTGTCGCGCAGTGTTTCCAATTTGGGTTCGTCGTTGGGCGTTGCGATTGCGGGAACGGTGATGGTGTCCAATTTGGCAACGGGCAACGAAGGGTACGCGTGGGCGATGATTGTTTTGACAGTGTTTGCCGTCATTGGTTTAGGCGCCGCGTTGCTCTTGCCGAAAAAGCTCCCTTCCATCGCGCCCGAAACAAACCTTGCTGCGGTCTATGGCATAGACCCGGACTAAGGACGGTGTGAAATGGCAGAGCCAGAAAAACCAAAGCGGGCAATCAAACCGCCCTCGTACTGGGATGCCGCCGCGCCGATTCTGTTGCTCATTCTCTTGGTCATCTTGGCGCAAGTTTTTTTCGCCGGCGATTCGACGCAGGGACCTTTTCAGGTCGCGTTAATTTTGTCTGCGTTATTTGCCGCCGCGATTGCGCGCAAGAATGGGCATGACCTCAAAGACTTGGGCAAGAACGCGGTGGATGGAATTTCGTCGGCGATGGGCGCGATTTTTATTTTACTCGCCGTCGGCGCGCTCATCGGCACGTGGAGCATGGCGGGGACAACGGCGACACTCACGTGGATCGGCGTCAAGTTCCTCAACCCGCAATGGTTTTATCTCGCGTGTTTGATTATCTGCGCGCTCATTTCGATCAGCATCGGAAGTTCGTGGACTACCGCTGGCACCATCGGCGTCGCGTTGATTGCGATTTCCGAAGTGTTGGGCCTCAATCCCGCGATTGCGGCGGGCGCGATTATTTCGGGCGCGTACTTTGGCGACAAGATGTCACCGTTGTCGGACACAACAAATCTTTCGCCTGCCATCGCGGGGACGGATCTCTATACGCACATTCGCGCGATGCTGCCCACAACCGTTCCCTCCATTCTGATTGCGGCGGCGATTTTTGCTTTGATGGGCATTCGCTCGGAAGTGAACGCCGCTGCGTTCGACCCAACGCCCGCGCTCATCGCGTTGGAAGATGCTTTCAATATCTCGCTGTGGACGTTGATTCCGCTTGTCGTCGTTTTGCTCATGGCATTGAAACGCGTCCCTGCCTTTGTCGCGATTATGGCGGGCGCGCTCACAGGCGGCATCGTCGCAATAATTTTGCAGCCGCAGCATGTCATCGCCTACGCCAATGACCCGAACTTGAGCACACCTCTGGCGATGATTAAAGGGGTTTGGGCGGCGATGGCGTGGGGCTTTGCGGCGACGACGGGTTATCCGAAAATTGACGACCTCGTTTCGCGCGGCGGGATGCAAAGCATGTTGATGACCGTTTGGCTCGTCATGTCCGCGATGAGTTTTGGCGCGATAATGGATTACACGGGCGCGCTGCGAAAATTATTGGAACCGTTGGTGCGTTTTGCGACGAACGCGGGCAGATTGATGGTGTCGGTGGGGTTGACCGCCATTTTTCTCAACATCTTTGCAGGCGATCAATACATGGCGCTCGTTTTGCCCGGCACAATTTTTCGCGAAGAATTCAAAAAGCGCAACATCGCGCCGCAAATGCTTTCGCGGCAAATGGAAGATACCGCGACGATTACGTCGCCGCTTGTGCCGTGGAATACGTGCGGCGCATACATGGCGGCAACGCTTGGCGTGGCGACAGCTGCCTATCTTCCCTTTGCGTTTTTCAATCTCATCAATCCAATTCTTTCATTCATTTTTGATTTGGTCGGCTATCAAATCAAATATCTAACGGACGATAAAGCCGCGCAAGCGTATCCGCCCGAACCGGAACAGGTGGAACAGTACGGCGTCGGCGGCTACAGCGTCAGTCAAGTTGTCGGCGCGCCAATCGAAAAATAATTTTATGAATATCAAAGTAATCGGCGCGGCAGGCGGACAAGTCACCGGCTCGGCGTACATCGTTCACACCAAACACGCGCGCATTCTCGTTGACTGCGGATTGTTTCAAGGCAGCAAACAGTCAGAACAATTGAATCGTCCACCTACGCGTCCGAACGCGAAACTCGACGCGGTGTTGGTGACGCACGGACATCTCGACCATACGGGGCGACTGCCGATGCTCGCGCGGTTGGGTTACCGTGGACCTGTGTATGCGACGCCTGTGACAAATGAAATGACCGCGCTGATTTTGCGCGATGCAGCGCGGATTCAGCAGCAAGACAATCTGCGCGAAAATCGCAAACGCGCGCGCCAAGACCTGGCGCCCGTTACGCCGTTGTATTCCCCTGAGGATGTTGAAACTATTCTGAGCCATATGCGTCCGACGCCGTATCAAGAACCCGTGAGCGTCGCGCCCGGCATTCGCGCCCTCTGGGCCGAGTCAGGGCACATGCTCGGTTCGGCAAGTATCAAATTATTGGTGGAGGAAGACGGCGTTGAAAAACAAATTGTTTTTTCCGGCGACCTGGGGCCCAAGAGCGTGCCCATCTTGCGCGCATACGAACCGTTTCATCACGCCGACATAGTTTTTCTCGAATCCACCTACGGCGACCGCGACCATCGTCCGTTCCGCGAGACGGCGCAAGAATTTATTGACATCGTCAAGGACGCGGTGGCGCGCGGCGGAAAAATTCTGGTGCCGACCTTTGCGGTGGGACGCGCGCAATTGCTGCTTGCCTTGTTGGCGTGGGCATTTCGGCATCAGCACATAAAACCATTTCCAATTTTTCTCGACAGCCCGATGGCGATTGAGGCGACGGCAATTTATCGGCGGCATCGCGAGTTGTTTGACGACCAAATGCTTGAATACATTTCAAACAAGCCGATGGCGGACGACCTAACCACTGTCAAACTGACGGCGACGGCAGAAGAATCGCGCGCAATCAACGAGCAGGACGGCACGTGCCTCATCATGGCGGGCGCGGGCATGTGTAACGCGGGGCGTATTCTGCATCACCTCAAGAACAATCTGTGGAAACCTGAAACGCATGTCCTCATCGTCGGCTATCAAGGTCACGGTTCGCTCGGACGCCAATTGGTCGAAGGCGCGAAAACCGTAAAAATCTTTGGCGAAAAAATTGCCGCGCGCGCCCAAGTACATACCTTGAGCGGATTCAGCGCGCACGCGGGGCAAACCGATTTATTGGACTGGTTCGACGCGATTGCGCCAAGCCAACCGCGCGTCATCTTGACACACGGCGAAGATGCGCCCCGCAGCGCGTTGGCGGAAAAAATCAAGGCGCGTCATGGCTTGGACGCGACGCTGCCAAACATGGGTGAGACGCTTGAATTATGAATAACACCACATTGGAAAATGCACAACCGCTTGCGGCGGATGAACTCGCCACAATGCACGCCTATTGGCGCGCGGCGAATTATTTGTCGGTCGGACAAATTTATTTATTCGATAACCCGTTGCTCCGCGAGCCGCTCAAACTCGAACATATCAAGCCGCGCCTGCTCGGACATTGGGGGACGACGCCCGGCTTGAACTTGGTCTATGTCCATTTGAATCGCGTAATCAAGCGACACGACCTTGACATGATTTACATCATTGGTCCCGGACATGGTGGGCCCGCGGCGGTTGCCAACGCGTATTTGGAAGGAACGTATAGCGAGGTCTATCCGCAAATTGGACAGGACGAAGAGGGACTGAAACAGCTCTTTACCCAATTTTCATTTCCCGGCGGCATTCCGAGTCACGTCGCGCCCGAAACTCCCGGCTCGATTCACGAAGGCGGCGAACTCGGCTATGCGCTTTCGCACGCCTACGGCGCGGCGTTCGACAATCCCGATTTGATTGTCGCGTGCATCGTCGGCGACGGCGAAGCGGAAACAGGTCCGCTGGCGACGAGTTGGCATTCAAATAAATTTCTCAATCCCGTGCGCGATGGCGCGGTCCTGCCGATTCTGCATCTCAACGGTTACAAGATCGCAAATCCGACGGTGTTGGCGCGCATCCCGCCTGAGGAATTGGACGAATTGTTTCGCGGCTATGGCTACGAGCCGTACTGGGTCGAGGGCAGTGAGCCAGAGCCAGTGCATCAGCAGTTGGCTGCCACCCTCGACCAAGTGATCGCCGAAATCAAACAGATTCAAAATGACGCGCGCACGAATGGATTTACGAAACGTCCGCGCTGGCCCATGCTGATTTTGAAAACGCCAAAAGGTTGGACAGGTCCAAAAGAGGTGGACGGACAAAAAACGGAAGACTATTGGCGTTCGCACCAAGTGCCGATGGGCGACATGGCGCACGCGGGGCATGTCAAAATTTTGGAAGATTGGCTCAAGAGTTACAAGCCCGCAGAATTATTTGATGCTTCGGGCAAACTCGTACCCGCGTTAGCCGACCTGCCGCCCAAAGGACGGCGACGCATGAGCGCGAACCCGCACGCGAACGGCGGCGAATTGCTCAAAGATTTGAAACTCCCCGACTTTCGCGATTACGCGGTGGACGTGCCGACTCCCTGCGCGACGACGGCGGAGGCGACGCGCGAAATGGGCAAGTTCCTACGCGATGTGATGCAGCGCAACGCCGACGCGAAAAATTTTCGCCTCTTTAGTCCCGACGAAAACAATTCGAATCGCTGGCAAGATGTCTTGCAAGTGACAAACCGCGCGTGGGTCGCTGAAACGTTTCCGTATGACGATCATCTAGCTCCCGATGGCCGCGTGATGGAGATGCTTTCGGAACATCAATGTCAAGGTTGGCTCGAAGGATATTTGCTCACCGGGCGGCATGGTTTTTTCTCGTGCTATGAAGCGTTTATTCACATTGTGGATTCGATGGTCAACCAACATGCCAAGTGGCTCAAAGTGTGCGACGAGATTCCGTGGCGGCGCGCGATTGGTTCGCTCAACTATTTGCTCTCGTCGCATGTGTGGCGTCAAGACCACAACGGATTTTCACATCAAGACCCGGGCTTTATTGACCACGTAATCAATAAAAAAGCCGAAGTCGTGCGCGTCTATTTGCCGCCCGATGCAAACTGTCTCTTGAGCGTCACCGACCATTGTCTCCGCAGTCGCAACTATATCAATGTCGTCGTCGCGGGAAAACAGCCCGCGCCGCAGTGGCTGACGATGGATCAGGCAATCAAACATTGCACGGCTGGCATCGGCATTTGGGATTGGGCGAGCAATGACCGCGGCGGCGAACCCGATGTGGTGATGGCGTGCTGTGGCGATGTGCCAACGTTAGAAACGCTCGCCGCCGTTGATTTATTGCGGACGCACATTCCATCGCTCAAAGTGCGCGTGGTCAATGTGGTGGATTTGATGACGCTCCAATCGCAGCGTGATCATCCGCACGGTTTGAATGACCAAGATTTTGACGCGCTCTTTACGCGCGACAAGCCCGTCATTTTTGCCTTTCACGGTTACCCGTGGCTGATTCATCGCCTGACCTATCGGCGCGCGAATCACGATAATTTTCACGTTCACGGTTATCGCGAAGAAGGCACGACGACGACGCCGTTCGATATGGCAGTCTTGAACGAATTGGACCGCTTTCATCTCTTTGGCGCGGTGATTGATTGTTTGCCGCAGCTCGGCGCGCGCGCCGCGTATGCCAAGCAAGCTATTCGCGACAAGTTGATTGACCACAAAAATTATATCGAGCGTTATGGGGACGACATGCCCGAAATTCGTGAATGGCGCTGGGGCGGCACAGCCGCTGACGCGCAAGGCGCGGCGCGCGATACGGGCGCGGACAATGTGTGAGTATGCAATCTATTCTCACGCTCAATGGCGGTTCGTCGTCCATCAAGTTTGCGTTGTTTGACAGTGCGGATTTGACGCGCTGGTATGCAGGGCAGTTTTCGCGCATCGGCTTGGCGGATGCCGAATTTGAAATCACAGACCAGCGTCGGAATCAGACCGAAAAACATTCCATCCACGCGCCGAACCATGCGGCATGTATTCCACTTTTGACCGAATGGCTCGCGCGCGTGACGGATTTGCGCGACCTGCAAGCGGTGGGACATCGCATCGTGCATGGCGGCCCGCGTTTTGCAGAACCCGAACGCGTCACGGCGGCGCTGCTCGACGAATTGGAAAAAATCAGTCCGTACGCGCCAGAGCATTTGCCCATCGAACTCTCGCTCATTCGCGCGCTGGCTGCGTACGATCCTGCCGTTCCGCAGATTGTTTGTTTCGACACGGCGTTTCATCGCACGCTGCCGCGCGTCGCGCAAATACTGCCCATCCCGCGCCGTTATTTCGCACGCGGCGTGATGCGGTACGGGTTTCATGGCTTGTCGTACCAATACTTGATGAGTGAGTTGGAACGCGTGGCGGGGCAAGCCGCCGCGCGCGGGCGCGTGATTCTGGCGCATCTCGGCAATGGCGCGAGCATGGCGGCAGTGCGCGACGGAAAAAGTGTGGATACTTCGATGGCGTTCACGCCGACGGCGGGCTTGGTGATGAGCACGCGTTCGGGCGATCTTGACCCGGGGCTAGTCGAGTATCTGGCGCGGAATGAAGCGGTCTCGGCGCAAGAGTTTTATCAAATCGTCCATGCTGAATCGGGACTGCGCGGCATTTCGGAAACGAGCAGCGACATGCGCGATTTGTTGGCGCGCGAAAACGCGGACGAGCGCGCGGCGGACGCAACGGCGCTTTTTTGTCGGCAAGCGAAAAAATTTATCGGCGCGTATGCCGCCGTGTTGGGCGGAGTCGAGACGCTCGTCTTTGCGGGCGGCATCGGCGAAAAATCGGCAATCATTCGCCAACGCATTTGCGAGGGCTTGGAATTTTTGGGCATTGAAATTGACGATGCGCGAAATGAGGCGCACGCCCCCATCATTTCAACACACGGCGCGCGCGTGACCGTGCGCGTCATTCGGACGGATGAAGAACTCGAAATCGCGCGTTTGGTTCAAAGGATGCACACACTATGAGTGACCGAAACAAACCGGCTGCCCGTCGTCGGCTGACGTTGGACGAATGGGAACGCCATTGGCAAGAGAATTGGCAGAGCGTCGGTTCACCGGATTACGAACTGCCCGTCGGCGGTCCCGGCGGCGACGAACGCGAATTTTTGAATCACGCGCGTACGCCCGCCAAAGAGCGCGAACGCCTGGAACGCATCAACGACGAATTTATCAAGGGTTTCAAGTCCTTGTACAATTTGGGTCCCGCCGTCACCGTGTTCGGCTCGGCGCGTTTCAAGCAAGAACACAGATATTATCAACTTGCGCGCGAGGTGGGCGCTGAATTGGCGCGCGCGGGTTTTGCGGTGTTGACGGGCGGCGGTCCCGGCATCATGGAAGCGGCAAATCGCGGCGCGCACGAAGCGGGCGGTCCAACCTACGGCTTGAACATTTTGCTGCCGCACGAACAGCACGCGAATCCGTACGTGGACAAAAGCGTGGACTTTCACTATTTCTTTACGCGCAAAGTGATGCTCGTCAAATATTCGTGCGCGTTCGTCGTGATGCCCGGCGGCTTTGGCACGCTCGACGAATTGTTTGAAGCCATGACTTTGATCCAATGCAAAAAGATTGGACCTTTTCCATTGATTTTGGTCGGCGCGGAATTTTGG
>Ga0232057_1314294_pt1 | contig 10130 bp, 8 predicted proteins | sample LAC_MetaT_1_FD_165508 | JGI IMG/M metagenome (GOLD analysis project Ga0232057, IMG submission 165508) | Metatranscriptome of anaerobic ammonium oxidizing microbial communities from anammox membrane bioreactor (MBR) in UC Berkley... | ecosystem: Engineered > Bioreactor > Anaerobic > Unclassified ...
GTCAAAAACGTGCGCTCTGCATGCGCTCGAAAAATTTCAAGCCCTTGCTCCAATTGACGCTGCGCGCGATCGAAATGTCCTTTGCGAAAACAAAGGAGCGCTTGCTGAGTCAGCGCGTTGCCCAACACTTGCCAGGCGGGATGCTCGGGCTCGGCTTGCAACGCGCATATGAGCGGCTCGAAATGCTCGATCCCTTCGTGAATCAAACCGCTCACTTCAAAAAACCAACCGAACGCGCGTATCGCAAGCCCCAGCGCAGAAAAATTTTCGCGCCGCAGCGCCCACGCCCACGCCGCGCGCAAATTGTCCAGCTCGGTCAACATTTCCTGTGCCGCCGCCGGCTGCTGCGCGCTCTTCAACGCCGTTTCATGCGCCGCCGCAAACTCTAAATAAAACGCGCTGTGCGCGTCGCACGCGCGCAGATACTCGTTCGGCGTCTCCTCCAAATGCGCCAACGCGTATTGTCGAATCGCCTCGTGCAAATCATATCATCCGCCCCTCGTGCGCCGCACCAACGATTTGGAAACCAGCGCCGCCAACAGCGCCAGCTGCGCGCCCGCGACGCGTTCCGCCGCAACACGGTCCATCCCCCCTTGAAAAACCGACAGGCGGCTCAGCGCCGCGCGTTCCGCATCCGACAACAAGCGCCATGAATGGTCGAACGAGGCGCGCAGCGAGCGATGCCGTTCGGGCAGGTTACGCATCGAAACCGCGAGAAAATCAATGTTCGCTTCGATTTCGCGTGCGATTTCTTGACACGACAACATGCCCACCCACGCCGCCGCCAATTCGAGCGCGAGCGGAATGCCTTCGAGCAAATGACAGATGCGCCGTAACGCGGGTTTGTCGGCAGCGGTCAAGACGAAATTGGCGTTGATGCGCCGCGCCGCTTGCAGAAACAATGTCACCGCGCTGTACGCTTCCAGATTTTCCGTTTGTCCCAGCGGCGGCACGCTTAAACCATTCAAATCAAACAACCACTCGCCGTGCAGATTCAAACGCTCGCGTGAAGTGCACAGAATTTTGAGCGGCGAAAACCGTTCGAGGAGCTCGGCAATCAAATCCGCCGTCGCGCCTGATTGCGCCAGTAAATGTTCAAGATTGTCCAGCGCCAGCAGCGTGGGCTGCTCGACTGTGCACGCGAGATGGTCAAACAACTGCTCATGGGGTCCAGCAGGTCCCGAAAATGAATACGCGAACGCCTCGGCAATCGCGGGGACAATCAGTTCGGGCGCGTTGACCGAAGCGAGCGGCACGTAAAAAACGCCGCCCGGAAACATGTCGCGTCGGCGCGCGGCAAATTCGATTGCCAATCGCGTTTTGCCAAAGCCGCCCGGCCCGACAAGCGTAATGAGGCGGCAGTCAGAATTGGCGAGCAGATGCTGGATGCCGTCCAATTCGTTTTGGCGTCCGATTAGCGGGGTGGGCGGAAGCGGCACATTCGTCTTGGTGGGGATGAAGAATCGGCGCAATCGAATCCAGACCCGTCGCCGCGCGCTGCCCGCGCGCGACGCGCAAAAATGTCGCGCGTTCCACGCGCGGAATTTCCAGCGCCTCCGCCAACAATTCCGCAATTTGCGCAGAAGGGCGGCGTTCTTCGGCTTTAATTTTTTCAATCGTCGCCTGCGAACAGCCCACGCGGTCCGCCAGCGCGCTCTGCGTGAGGTCGAGCGCCTTGCGTCGTTTCTTGAGCCAGAGACCAAAAGGCAGCGTGTCGTTTTACCGTTGATGGTTCCATTCGCCAACGGTTCCGCGATTTGCGCGGTATATTTCGACGCGCTGCCGGGCGCGATTTCGACTTCGGCTTTGCCGTCTTGTAACGTAATCGAACCGCCGGGCGCGTCCTGCACTTGGTAGGTCGCATTGCCCAACTGCGCGAGCGTCAAGGGCGCAACGGCGGGCGCTGTTGCAGGCGCCGGCGTCGTGGCGGCGGGCGCCGTCGTCGCGCCGCCGGCTTTGGCGGGAATGCACAATTTCCAACCGACTTCGAGAACGTTCGGGTCGGCAATGGCGGCATAGCTGGAATCTACTTTGTTTGCCGCGTTCGTTGCATCGGCGATTTGTTGATAGAGACTGTTACTGCCGAGATATTTTTGCGCGAGCGCGCCGAGCGTATCGCCCGAAACTACCGTATACGTTTCCGCGCAGCTTGCCGCTTGCGCGTTGGTTTGCGCGTAAGCGAAACGCGCGCCGGCTAGAAATAGCGCGACGACGAGAAAGGCGCTCACGAGTGCAACTTGCTTGGATTTCACTAAAAAACCTCCGTTTGATTGAGCGGCAACTCTGTTTTGAGCGCTGCCGCAAAAAAACGGCGGGCAAGTACCCCCGCCGTTGGGTCGTTGTTTTTGATTACTCGCCCATTATACGCGGTTAGCAGCTTGGCGCAAAAATAGGACGCCCTTGGGTTTTTCTTTGTTCCGCGCCGCGCCGCGCCCAAACTATTTTCAGATTTGACCGTTCTGATTCCATTGCGCCAATAATTTTTGATACGCGGGGTCGTCATAGCGCGACAATAAAAACGCGGGCGCGTAATCCGGCAATTTGGCGCCCGTCACATGCGCGGCGAGCAAAGCGCCCGCCGCCGCCGACGACATCATGCCAAAGCCCGACAGCGCGCCGATGATGTATGCGCCTTCAAGCGGCAAGGGCCCTATGAGCGGCCGATTCTCGGGCGTTTTGGTGTAATAGCCGCCATCCATGACCAATGACGGCAGGCGACCAAAATACTTTTTCAAGCCGGGCAGCATCGTCGCAAGCGCGCGCAAGGTGATTTCGGGAAATTGCGGGTCGAGCGGAATCGGATACGTCGGCGCGACGGGGTCGAGATGAATCGTCCACTGCAATAAAAAATACGGGCTGCCCGCGCGTCCTTCGGAACGTCCGTGTACACCGGACGGTAATTTTTCCAACAGCCAACGCGTTTCCGCTTCCTCCGCGAATAGTTCGCGTTCCTCGTCCGACCACGGTAAATACTGCGGGTCGAGCCAAACCAATAGCGGCGTATCGCGCGGCGTCACGCCCAAATCGTCACGCAAAATGATTTTTGTATGCAATTCGGAATAGATGGGCAATTCCAAATTCATCATGCGCGCAATGTCATTCACAAAGGGTCCCGCCGCGTTCACCACAACATCGGTTTCGACGATTGCGCCATTGCTCAAATGTACCGCGCGCACGCGTCCGCCCGCCGTATCTATTTTTTCCACGCGCGCATTGACGAGCCGCACGCCATGTTCGCGCGCGCGCTCTAGCATGTACATTCCATACGTTTGCGCGCTGAAATAGCCGCAGCGGCGCGCGTGCAGAACGGCGCAAACTTTTTGGTCCAGATATGGAAAATGTTTTTGAATCAACGCGGGGTCGAGAATCAAATCCGCGCCATCGGGTTTGTTTTCAAAACCTTCGGGCGTCAGCGGTTCGTATGCGTCGGGCCCGGGATGCACGCGCAGCGCGCCCGCGCCGAGTTCCGCCGCTTCCGCGCCCGCGCGTTTCAAATCATCAATGCGCTTTGGGTCGGCGGTGGCGTACAAGTAACCGCGTCGGCTCATGTGAAAGACATTGTCGCTTTCGCGCGCGAGAGCTTCGAGAATATCAATGCTGCGATTCATGAACTTGACCATCGCATCGCCCGGCCCGGGCCACCAATTGCGATAACATTCGGTGGATTTGTCGCTGGTCAAGGTCAGCGGCGCGCGTTCTTCGACGAGCACGATTTTTTGCGCGCCGTGCCGCACCGCGAGATGATACGCCGCGCTCACGCCCGCAATGCCCGCGCCGCAAATGACAATGTGCGCTTGTTCGCTCACTGTTTGCTCCTGAAACAAATTCCGAATGGATTAACTCGCGTTACGCAGTTCATCACATTTCAATTTTTGGAACACGGATTGCGCAGCTTTACACAGAAAAAGAAATGCACCGCCCGAACACGGCGCAAAAAATTTCAAGCGGTTGAAAATCACGCCTGCCGCGCCACAAGCGCGCCAAGCGCCTTGAACTGTTCTCGGAGCGCGGGATATAACGCGCGGTACACTTTATAATATTCCGCGTACACGCCAACATCTTTGCCTTGTGTAACCAAATCGGTGACGCGCAGCGTTTGCGCGCACGCGTCCGCGACCGAATGGTACACGCCCGCGCCGACGCCGGCGAGCAGCGCCGCGCCATACGCCGCGCCTTCGGCAAGGTTGAGGAGCGCGATTTCGGAATCAAACACATCGGCGAGAATTTGCCGCCACAACGCGCTGCGCGCGCCGCCGCCCGAGGCGCGCACTTGCGAAACATTCAAACCCAACGCGCGCATCAATTCCAATGAATCGCGCAATCCGTACACGACGCCTTCCAACACGGCGCGCGTCATTTCGGGTTTTTGATGCCGCAAAGTAAGGCCAACATACGCGCCGCGCGCGTCGGGGTCGGGATGCGGCGTGCGCTCGCCCGTGAGGTACGGCAAAAAAATCAATCCTTCGCAGCCCGCCCGCGCGCGCGCGGCTTCGGCGGTCAAAATCTCGTACACGTCTTTATTTTCCGCTCGCGCTCGTTCGATTTCCGCCTGACCCAGCGCGTCGCGGAACCAACGCAAACTGCCCGCCGCCGAAAGCATCACGCCCATCAAATGCCATTTGTTTGGAACGGCATGACAAAACGCGTGAAGCAATCCATTCGGTTCCAAACGGTACGAATCGGACGCCGCAAACACCACGCCCGACGTGCCGAGCGTGGCGCTGACAACGCCTTCTTGCACAATGCCCATGCCAATCGCGCCCGCGGCTTGGTCGCCGCCGCCGCCGACAACCGGCGTGCCTTGCAACAACCCTGTTTCACGCGCGGCAGCGGCGGAAATTTTCGCGCTGACGACAGGCGACTCGAACACATCGGGCAGCCACGCGCGCGGAATGTCCAACGCTTTTAACAATTCGTCCGACCAGTTGCGTTTTGCCACGTCGAGCAGCGCCATGCCCGACGCGTCGCTCGGCTCGGTCGCAAACGCGCCCGTCAGTTTGTAACGCAAATAATCTTTGGGCAAAAGAATGTGCGCGACGCGCGCATAGACTTGCGGTTCGTTTTCGCGCACCCATAAAATTTTCGGCGCGGTGAAACCGGGCAAAACGGGATTGCCAATCCACCGCAATAGATTTTGCGCGCCGCCGACGCGCGCCGTAATCTCCGCGCACTGTTGCGCCGTGCGTTGGTCGTTCCACAAGAGGCACGGACGCAAAACATTGCCGTCCGCGTCGAGCAGCACGAGCCCGTGCATTTGGCCCGCCAGACCAATGCCCGCGATTGCGCGCGCGGGAATTTTTTCCAACACGCGCCGAATCACATTCACGCACGCGCGCCACCAATCGGCGGAATTCTGCTCTGCCCACAATGGACGCGGCGTAAAAAATTCGTATTGTGCGCTCGCCGCAGCGCATACTTGGCCGCGTTCGTCAATGACTAGCGCTTTGGTTGCGGTCGTGCTGACGTCAATGCCGAGCAGATAGGACATGATGAAAATGATGAATCAGGTAGCGGGTAGCAGGTGGCAAGTAGCAAGTAGTAGGTAGCAAGTAGCAAGTAGTAGGTAGCAAGTTTGACGTTTGACGCTTTACGTTTCACGCACCATACCAGCCGTCAATTATCAAACGCAAATTATTTCAAACGCGCTTTTAATTTCATGATGCGTTGATACGATTCGTCAATGCGCTGCTCGGAAATTTTTCCATCACGCACAAGTTGTTTGACGATGCCGATGGTGCGCGCGGCAATGTCGGGTTCGTACACCAAATTGTTGGCGATGGCGATTATATCCACGCCTGCGTCGAGCGCCAATGCAAGCGCTTGCTCAAAACCGTAATACTTGCGAATCGCGCCCATCTGCATATCGTCGGTAATGACCACGCCGTCATATTTCAATTGTTCGCGCAAAAATCCCGTGATGATTTTTTTCGAGAGCGTCGCGGGATACTGCGCGTCGAGGTTCGCGTTGAAAATATGCGCGGTCATGATCGCATCGGCTTGGCTGGCGGCAATTATGTTTTTGTACGGCGTCAATTCGATTTCGCGCCAGGCGGCGGTGACATCCGTGAGCCCTTGATGCGTGTCGGCGCTCGAACTGCCGTGGCCGGGAAAATGTTTGAGCGCGGTGAGAATGTTTTGCGAATGATAGCCCGCGATGGCGGCAAGCGCCTGCGCGGCGACAATGTGCGGGTCGGCGGAAAAACTGCGCTGACGTTTGGCAATGATGGGATTATTGGGATTGAGTTTTACGTCCACGACGGGCGCGAGATTCAGATTAATGCCCATTGCGCGCAACAATTTGCCTTGCGCCTCCGCCGCCGCGCGCGTCAAATCCGTATCGTTCTGGGTTCCATAAAATTCTTGGGACCGGGTGGCGGGAAATCCGTTGCGTTCGTTCAAACGCGAAACCTCGCCGCCCTCTTGGTCAACGCTGATGAGCAGCGGCGTGCGCGCGTATTCTTGGAGCGCGGCGTTCAACGCTTGCAGCTGCGCGGGCGCTGCGATATTGCGCGTCCAACTTTTGAGCGCGCCGTCGTATTGAAACAGGACCACCGCGCCGAGATTGCGCTCGCACACATCTTGAACGATAGCGTCGTCCGGTTTCAATTCCAGTCCGCGAAAACCGAGCATCAGCATTTGCCCAATTTTCGCGTCGAGGTCAAGCGTCTCCATCACCGTAGGGAACGCTGGCTCTAGCGTTCCGTTCGGCGGCGCGGTATTCGCGCGGTTCGCGGCGAGTGAGAACAAGATTGTTTGTCCGTCGAGTACAAGAAATTGGCGCGAAAATCTTTGCATTGCAACGACTCGGAAGTAACGAATTCATTCATTGCAAGCAAACGATTGAAATCGTTACTATAGTTGCTTGATATGAGTTATAATTTCCCCAGCGAGGCACAAAATGATTCAAGCAAATGAACCAATTACCAAACCGCAACTGGTGCGCGAAGAATACGGCGGCGAAATCTACGAATACTATCCGCTAGGCGAATATGTCGTCGTCGCGCCCGGCGTCTGCGGCGGCAGACCCACTTTCAAATACACGCGTTTGGAAGCGAGCATGGTTTTGGCAATGTTGGAGCGCGGCGATAGTCCTGAAACGATTATCAAAGAGTACGCCCCAAGCGCGCTCACGCGCGATGCGATTGCCGAAGTCATTCGGCTCGCCCATCACGCATTTCTGGAATCTGCGCGCCCACTCGCGTTGGCAATCTAACCCATGATTGTTCTCGATGAGAATCTCCAAGACAACCGAATTCGCGTTGCCATCGCCCAGTGGTATCAAGGGCAAGTTGTCTCCATTCGTGATTTACGTCCAAACACGGTTATCAAGGATGAAGCGATTGCTAATTTGCTTCGACGCGTCAATGAGGCAACGTTTGTCACAATTAATGTTGATGACTTTTGGCGCAAAGCAATTCCCTCATCGCGCTATTGCGTTGCGACATTTGATATTTCCAAAGAACAGTCGCTTGAAATTCCTAAACTGCTGCGCGAACTTTTGCATTTGGACGTTTTCAAAACCAAAGCATCGCGCATGGGCAAAGTGATTCGCTGGACCTCTACACGCATCGAATACTATGAAGCGAATCAGAATGTGATTGCGATAGAATCATCGTAACGCTTTCATAGCAACGACTCTGTAGTAACGATTTCAATCGTTCGCGTGCAACGAATAAATTCGTTACTATGTAACGCGCACTTGGACGCGATGCCACGCGTTATTCATATAGCCCTTGAAATTCCACACATGCCGCGCGTCTTCGGGCTGTGTGTTGGAAGCCGAATCCAACGCGCGCGCGACAATCTCATGTTCTCCGCTTGCCAATTTCAATTTCGTTTCCCAAAACGTCCACGCCCAATGTTGGTCGCCTTGCGTAAGATGCGCGGTGGTCCAAGAATTGCCGCCGTCGCTCGAAACGTCAACGCGCGCGATGTTTCGTCCGCCGCCCGTCAACGCGTAACCTTGCACCGTAACCTCACCCCAACCCTCTCCTTTCAAAAAAGAGGGAGAAAACGCTTGCCCAGCGCGCGGCGACGTGATGACACAATTCACCGCGAGTTCGCTCAACTGCAAGCCCGCGTTCCAATCGGCGGTTTCGGCATTCGTCTGCGGCGGAAACAATTGATACGCGTGCGCTTGGAAATAATTTTTTGAGGGAAACGCCTGCACGGTGATTTGCGTCAACCATTTCACACTGCGCGCGCCAATGTAACCGGGCGCAATGACGCGCAGAGGAAAACCGTGAATTGGTTCGAGCGGCTTGCCGTTCATCTCGTACGCGAGCAAAACTTCAGCGCTCAGCGCTTTGGCAATTTCAATCGAACCGCCAAAGCCAACATTTTCGGCGTGACGAATCACCTCTTCGGCGCCCATGAATGCAATGTATTGCGCGCCCGTTTTAATTCCCGCCGCGTTCAAAATTTCTTTGAGCGGCACGCCACTCCAAAACGCGTTGCCCAGCGCGCCCGCGCCCCACGCCACTTCGCCCGGAATCTCCTTGACCGCAATCAATTGGTCGCGCCGATTGCCCGCGCATTGCAGCGTCGCCATCACGGTGCGCTTTGGAAAATCATTCAGCAGCGTATCGAGCGCCAATTCCAATTCGCGTTCGACCATGCCGTTGACGACGAGCCGAAAATGTTGCGCATCAATCTCTGGCACGTCACCATGATTCCGCACATAAAACAATTCGCGCGGCGTGATGAAATTTTCGCGCAAGAGTTCGAGCGGCGGTTCCGCGTTGTAGGGCGACGTAGTGTGGACGATAAATTTTTCGTGTTTGTACATAAGTAGCAAGTAGCAAGTAGTAGATAGCAGGGAAACTTGATACTTGCTACCTACTTCCTACTACTGTTTTACTCCATCGCCACAATCGCTTCAATCTCTATCAACAAGCCCGGAAACGCGAGCGCGCTGACGCCGACCAGCGTGCTCGCGGGCGGATGCTGCGGATGGAAATATCTGTTGCGCGTTTCAAGCAAAGTTTGACGCGCTGCGGGCGTATAGTTGACGATATAAACGGTGATTTTGACGACATGCTCGAACGTCGCGCCAGCCGCCGCGAGCGCGACGCGGAGATTTTCAAACACTTGGGTTGTTTGCGCCGCCAAACCGCCTTTCATTTCGCCGTTCGCGTCCACGCCGATTTGGCCCGAAATGAAAACCAGTTTGCGCGCGTCGGTGGTAACGACATGTGTGTACCCATTCGGCGTAGCGATGCCTGCGGGATTGATGAATTGATTGTTCATGTGAGCTCCTTGGTGGTAAATTATGTTTTGACTATGCCTCTGACATCAGCGCTTGAAATTCAGGCAGTTGCCGAATCGGGTCGAGCAAATCATCTTGTTGGGCATAAAAGCGATTCGACGAATCTCGCTGAATTGCTTCGCGCAACGCCGCGAGCGCAGGTCCGAAATTCCCTTGCAGCACAAACGCCACACACTGATTATAGAAAGCGTCAGCATCGTTCAAGGGCAGCTCCAAAACATGCGCGATATCTTTTTCGGCGTTTGAACTGTCGCCCATTGCGCGATAAACCGCTGCGCGTCGAGTGCGCGGGAATCTATCGTCTTTGGGGTCAAGTGCAATCGCGCGTGAAAAATCATGCAGAGCGGGCTCGTATTGCCCAAGTCGCCGGTATGTTTCGCCACGCTCTTGATATCCCCACGCATACTTGTCATCCAACTCGATCGCGCGATTGAAATCTGCCAACGCTTCCTCATACTTGCCTAGCATTCGATAAGTCAAGCCACGACTCGCGATCGCCCGCGCATCCTTGGCATTCAACTCGAGCGCGCGATTGAAATCTGCCAACGCTTCGTCATACTTGCTCAGCACCCAATACGTCTCGCCGCGATGCGCAATCGCCCACGCATCCTTGTCATCCAATTCGAGCGCGCGAGTGAAATCCGCCAACGCTTCGTCATACCTGCTCATCAACCGATACGTCTCGCCGCGACTCGCAATCGCCCACGCATCCTTGTCATCCAATTCGAGCGCGCGAGTGAAATCCGCCAACGCTTCCTCATACTTGCTCAGCACCCAATACGTCTCGCCGCGATGCGCAATCGCCCACGCATCCTTGTCATCCAATTCGAGCGCGCGAGTGAAATCCGCCAACGCTTCGTCA
>Ga0232057_1094256_pt1 | contig 10026 bp, 10 predicted proteins | sample LAC_MetaT_1_FD_165508 | JGI IMG/M metagenome (GOLD analysis project Ga0232057, IMG submission 165508) | Metatranscriptome of anaerobic ammonium oxidizing microbial communities from anammox membrane bioreactor (MBR) in UC Berkley... | ecosystem: Engineered > Bioreactor > Anaerobic > Unclassified ...
CGGAATGTCTTTACCCTTTAATCCCGACGAACACGGCTTGCGCGGAGTTTCGCTCGATTTGTTTCTCCGCCAAATTTTCGCGTCCCTGCCGCCCGAAACGCTCAAGCAGCTCGGTCAAGAGCTGTACGACCAAGCGCGGCGCAAAGAGCTGGTCTATTACCGCGACGGCAAGATCGAAGTGATCAACGTCATCATGCGCCCGCTCGCCATGTTTGCCGAACAGCTGAATTATCTGCATTACGTTTCGCAAACGCTCCTCGGCGCGCTCAAGCGCATGCCCGAATTGTATCTCAAAGATTTTCAGGTGCGCGAAGTTGTCCCGTTGGGCGACGGCGAAGCGAAATGGCTCTGGGATACATGGGGCGCGAGTCACAATCAATTTCACACCGTTTTCGGACGGCTCGATGCAGTCGCGGATTTGTCGGGCGCGTTTGCCAAAGATTCGCTCGCGTTCATCGAAGCCAATCTCGTCGGCGCGGGCGGCATTCATCTTGTGCCGACGGTGGAAGAAATCATCATGGAAACCGTCGTACCGATGATGGAATCGGTCGCGCCCGATTTGGCGCTCAAACCGACCGCCGACTTGCGCGACATTTTTATTCAAGAAATGCTCGACCACGCCGAAATCATCGGCCGCAAAGGGCGCGCCATCTGTTTCGTGGATCCCAAATACGCCGGCGATGGCCCCAACGAACAAGAATCGCTGCTGCAATACTATCGCGCGCGCGACATTGAAATTTATCACGCCGACCCCGAAGAATTGTATCTGCGCGGCGGCGAAGTCTTTTACGAAAATCATTTGATTGACGTCGTCTATCGCGATTATGAAACCAGCGAATTGGTCGAGATGGAAGCCGAAGGCATGAACGTGCGCCCAATGAAACAGCTCTTGCGCCAAAATCAAATGGTCAGCTCGATGGCGGGCGATTTCGACCACAAATCTTGTTTTGAAGTATTGACCGACCCGCGTTTTGCCGCGCACTTTACGATGGACGAACGCAATGTCTTTCGCCGCCATGTCCTATGGACGCGCATCCTGCGCGCCGCGCGCACTACAGACCCGGTAGGCGAATTGGTCGAGCTGCTCGAATTTACGCGCGCGAATCGCGAAATCCTAGTCATCAAACCGAACCGCGCGTACGGCGGCGAAGATGTTTTGATTGGGCCCTCCACCTTGCCGCGCGATTGGAATGCCGCCATCGAACGCGCGGTGAATGAACCCTCCGCGTGGGTGGTGCAGCGCCTCGCGCACATTCCCGTCTATGAATTTCCGGTGGTAACCGAAAGCGGCGAGCCGACCGTTTCGCCGTTTTACGTGGTCTATGGTTTCGCGCCGACCAAATACGGTTTGGCGGTGCTGGGCCGCGCGTCGCAAAAACAGGTCGTCAATGTCGCGCAGCGCGGCGGCATGTTGGCGGTCTTGGTCGGTCAACACAAACACCCAATTCACGCGCCGAAAATGCCGGAATCAAAAGGGGCAGCGTAGCGTCCGCCCTTGCGTACCGAGTTCGCCAACTTACAGGTGAGGCGTGAAACCGTAGGTTCATCCCTCCCCCCAATCCTTTCGTGAAACGTTTCGCTCTCATTCTCATCACGCACTTTAAACCTGCGTGGCATACCTTGCCCGAAGAAGAACAAGCGGGCTTTGCGGCGCGTGTGCGACGCGCCGCGCAGAGCGTGAACGTGACGCCCATCGTCGGCTATACGCTGTCCACGCCGGGCGCGCTACTCGAAATTTGGGAAGCGGACGACAAATCAGCGTTGGAACAATTCAAGCAAAAATTGGACGCGCTCGGCTATAACAATTTCTACGACCAAGTATTGATGCGCGGCGAGCGCGAAACCCAATGGCAGCGCGGCTTGGATAAAGCGGGACAAACGCCGCCTTGATTACCTCCCTCTCGAATCCTCTCATCAAAGAGTTGCGCGCGTTGGCGCGTAAAAAAGAACGCGACGCGCGCGGTGAATTTTTGGTCGAAGGCATTCAACCCGTCCTGTGCGCCGCGCAAAATCACGCGCCGCTCAAACTAATTCTCGTCGCGCCCGATTTGCTCACGAGCGCTATCGCGCGCGCTTTCGTCCAGACGCAAGAACGTCAGGGCGCGCGCGTCGTGCGCGTCGCGCGCGCCGTCTTTGAATCTTTTGCCGAACGCGAAAATCCATCGGGGCTCGCGGCGACGGTGGAAATGACGCCGCGTGCCTTGAACGCATTGCGCGTGGACGCAGACGCGCTCTTTGTGGCGCTGTATCAAATCGGCAATCCCGGCAATCTCGGCGCGATTTTACGCACGGCGGACGCGGTAAACGCGCGCGGCGTTATCCTCATTGGCGCGAGCGCCGACCTCTATGCGCCAGCCGTCGTCAAAGCGAGTCGCGGCGCGTTATTTACGCTGCCGTGCGTGCGCGTGGACACGGCGCAAGAATTTTTGGACTGGGCGCGCGCCCGGACGGTACAGTTGATCACAACCAGCGATAGCGCGGCGCAAGAATTTTGGCGCGTCGCGCTGCGTCCGCCGCTCGCGCTCGTCTTGGGCAATGAAGGCGCAGGATTGCCCGACGCGCTGCTGCACGCGGGACAGCCGACGCGCATTCCCATGTCCGGCCAATTGGATTCGCTAAATCTGGCGTGCGCCGCAAGCGTGTTATTATATGAAGTGAAACGTCAACAACTATTTTCACGAAATGGATGATATGAACGTATGGATAAACTCCAAGAACTTGAAACGCTCCTCGCCGAAGTCGCAGACCTCGCCAAAGCGGAAGCGGTCCTCGGCTGGGACCAACAAACTTTTATGCCGCCTGGCGGCGCGCCCGCGCGCGCTTTGCAATCGAGCTTGCTTTCGCGCTTGCTTCACGAAAAATTTACGTCCGAACGCGTCGGGCATTTGATTGACGACCTCAGCGCGGAAATGGCGGATTTGCCGTACGCCGACGATACAGCCGCGCTCTTGCGCGTGCTCAAACGCGATTACGCCAAAGCGCTCCGTTTGCCCGCCGCGTTCGTCGGCGAATTGTCGCACGCGAGCGGCCTCGCGACGACGGCATGGGCGCAAGCGCGCGCGGCGAACGATTGGCACGCGTTCGAGCCGCATCTCGCGCGCATGTTGGAATTAAAACAGCGTCAAGCCGAATACATCGGCTATACGACGCACCAGTACGACGCGTTGCTCGACGATTACGAGCCGGATATGCCCACCAGTCAAGTGGCGAAAATTTTTGACGCGGTGCGTCAAGAATTGGTGCCGCTCGTCCAAGCGATCCAAGCCGAGACCCAACGGGTGGACGATGCGGTTTTACATCGCACGTATGACGGCGCGAAACAGTGGGCGCTCGCGCACGACGCGCTGCGCGCGATTGGCTATGATTTTGAACGCGGGCGCATGGATCACGCGCCGCATCCGTTCTGCATCTCTTTTTCCAATCACGATGTGCGCGTGACCAATCGCGTCCTGCCGAATCTTTTTAGTTCGTGTTTGTACAGCGCGTTACACGAAGGCGGTCACGCGTTGTATGAACAGGGTTCGCCGGACAAATTCGAGCGCACCGCGCTATCGGGCGGCGCCTCGCTCGGCGTCCACGAATCGCAATCGCGCTTGTGGGAAAATTTGGTCGGACGTTCGCGCGCGTTCTGGGAATTCTTTTTTCCGAAATTCAAAAAGACTTTTCGCAAAAACGCGGCGGACATGGACGCGGAAAAAATGTATCGCGCGGTCAACAAAGCGCAGCCCTCGTTCATCCGCGTCGAAGCCGACGAAGTGACCTATTCCCTGCACATCATGCTGCGCTTTGAGGCGGAAAATCTTTTGCTCGAAAATAAATTGCGCGTGTCCGAACTGCCAACGTGGTGGGATGAAGCCATGTCGTCGTATCTCGGCATCACGCCGCCCGACGTGGCGCGCGGCGCGCTCCAAGACGTTCACTGGTCCATGGGCTTGTACGGCTATTTCCCCACGTACTCGCTCGGCACCTTTTTCTCGGCGCAATTATTCGAGCAGGCGCGCAAGGAATTGGGCGACCTCGACGCCCAATTTGCGCGCGGCGATTTTCAAACGCTGCGCGCGTGGCTACAAACCAAAATTTATCAACACGGCCGCAAATTTACGCTCAACGAATTGGCGCTGCAAATCACGGGCGAACCGCTGCAAACGCGTTCGTATCTCGCGTATTTGAAAAAGAAATATAGCGAACTCTATGGTTTATGAATTGTTGCAGGTTGAAGATTGAACCTTGCGCGCAGAACCTTCAACCTTCAACTTTCAACCTTCAACTTGCAACCTTTAACCTTCAACCCTTGAATACGCTGTTTCTCGTCGCTACGCCCATCGGCAACCTCGAAGACATTTCGCCGCGCGCATTGGAAACTCTGCGCGCGGCGGCTTGGATTGCGGCGGAAGATACGCGCACGGCGAAACAGCTACTCAATCATTTTGACATTCACACGCCCGTCACCTCTTTTTTTGAACACAGCACACAAAACAAAATCAATCACATTCTCGACGCGTTAGAAAAAAATGATGTCGCGGTGATTTCGGAAGCGGGGACGCCGGGCATCAATGACCCGGGGTACGAACTCGTGCGCCAAGCGCTTGCGCGCGGACACCGCGTGTCGCCGATTCCCGGCGCGAGCGCGGTGTTGACGGCGCTGGTGGCGTCGGGTATTTCCGCGCACGCGTTTTATTACGTCGGATTCTTGCCGCGTGAACCGCAAGCGCGAAGAAAATTTTTGCGCGAATTGGTGAACGAGCGCGATACAATTGTGGCATTCGAGACGCCGCATCGTTTGCGCGACGCGTTGAACGATTTGGAAAAAATTTTTGGCGCGAACAGAAAAATTTGTGTGGCGCGCGAATTGACGAAAATGTTTGAGGAATTTCGGCGCGGGACGATTGGGGAGGTGCGAGAACATTTTGAAAAGAATGAACCGCGCGGGGAGTTTACGTTGGTGATTGAAGGACAAATTACAGAACACAGATTACAGAATACAGAATACAGATTACAGATTACAGAAAAGGAGTGGGATGATGCGCGCGTGAAAAAAGAGCTGCGCGCGTTATTGAAAAAAGGAGTGCCGCGCACGGAAGCGGTGAAACGCATTGCGAAAGCGAGTGGCCGCGAACGGCGCGCCGTGTACGAGTTGACGTTAAAGGAATCGCGGTGAGGGGTGCCGCGATTGTTTTTTAGAAAATGTTTTGACCCGCCATTTTGCGCGTGCTATACTGACTAGAGACGAAAGACGAAAGACGAATGACGAAAGACGAATGACGACGGACACCTCATTACGTTCTGCTGTCGGCGGTCTGCCGTCATCATAAGGAGTCGCGAATGTCTGCTAACAATGGAATGACGAATGATTCACTGCGTGTCTATGACGATGTGGTGCAAGCGATTGGCAACACGCCGCTTGTGAAATTGAACAAAGTGACGCGCGGGCTGCGCGCGCAAGTGTATGCGAAATTGGAATTTATGAATCCGGGCGGCTCGGTCAAAGACCGCATTGGTTTGGGGATGATTGAACGCGCGGAACGCGAAGGGAAATTGAAACCGGGCGGCACCATCGTCGAAGGCACAAGCGGGAATACGGGCGTTGGGCTGGCGATTGCGGCGGCAATCAAGGGCTACAAATGTATTTTCGTGATGCCCGATAAAATGAGCGAAGAAAAAATTCGGCTCTTGCGCGCGTTCGGCGCGCGCGTCGTGATTACGCCAACCGCCGTCGAACCCGACGACCCAAGTTCATACTATTCCGTTTCCAAACGCTTGTCCGAAGAAACGCCAAACACAATTCTCGCGGACCAGTATTGGAATCCCGCGAATCCGCAAGCGCATTACGAATCAACGGGACCCGAAATTTGGAAACAGACGCAAGGCAAGATTGATTATTTTGTGTGCGGCATGGGTACGGGCGGCACGATTTCGGGAACGGGAAAATTCTTGAAAGAACAAAACCCTCAAGTCCAAGTCATCGGCGTTGACCCGTTTGGTTCATTGCTGTACGACACGTTCAAAGCGGGCGGAAAAATTCCCGACGGCGTGTTTCCCAAAGTGTACAAAATCGAAGGCATCGGCGAAGATTTTTTGCCGACGACATTGGATTTGCAGTACGTGGACGATGTAGTGCAAACGGGCGACCGCGAATCGTTTTTGATGACGCGGCGGTTGGTGCGCGAGGAAGGATTGTTTTGCGGCGGTTCCGCCGGTTCGGCGGTGTGCGGCGCGCTGCACGTGGCAAAAAATTTGGGTCCCGACAAGACGGTCGTCGTGCTGCTGCCCGATTCGGGTTCGCGCTATTTGTCGAAAATTTTCAACGACGATTGGATGCGCGAAAATCGTTTGCTCGACGCGCCGCTGACTGAAGGACGCGTCGAAGAATTATTGACGCACAAAAAGATGGCGATCGTCACGGCGCACAAACACGACCGCAAGATGGACGTAATTGCGCGCATGAAACAATTCAATATTTCGCAATTGCCGGTGGTCGAAAGCGACGGACGTTACGCGGGCATGATTACCGAAGTGGATTTGTTGAATCATTTGCTCGGCGCGGACCACCAGCACGACGCGGCGGAAACGATTGAGGATATTATTGACCGCGAATCCGCCGAAGTCATTGGCCCCGAAGCGTCGCTCGCCGCGCTGTCTGATATTTTTCGGCACGGCAAGGTCGCGGTCGTGTGCGAAGCGGACCGGGTAACGGGCATCGTAAGCAAGATTGATTTAATCGAGTATTTGGCGGACCGCGTGACGTAACGCCGCGCATTTTTTCGCCACTAAACAATGACGGAAAAATGTTCCGTCGCAAAATTCTAAAAAAATGGAACCTGACCGCATCGAGATTCGCGATTTGTTGCTGCGCTGCATCATCGGCATCAACGAGTCGGAACGCAAAAATAAACAAGACGTTCTGGTCAATATCGTGTTGTGGACGGATACGCGTCCCGCCGCCGCCAGCGACGCCATTCAAGACACGCTCAATTATCGCACCGTCACCAAACAGATTATCGAGTACGTCGAAAAATCAAATCATTTTTTAGTCGAGCGTTTGGTGGAACAGATTGCCGCGATTTGTTTGCGCGAACCGCGCGCGCAGCGCGTGCAGGTCAGTCTGGAGAAACCCGGCGCGCTGCGTTTTGCGCGGTCGGTCGGCATAACGATTACGCGCACCCGCGCGGATTTTGGTTTGGCACAAACAGATACGCCGCAATGAGCGCGCCGGAACGGACAATGAAACACATGAACGACGCCTATATTTTTATCGGTTCGAATATCGAACGCGAGACGTATTATCCGCGCGCGGTGGAATGTTTGCGGCAGTTGGGAACGCTGCTTGCCGTCTCGCCTGTCTATGACACGCCCGCGCTGGACGGCGCGCCGGATGCGCCGCGCTTTTACAATGGCGCGGCGCGATTGATGACGGAATTGGCGCCTCATGCGTTGCGAAACGCTTTGCGCGCCATCGAAAGCGAATTGGGTCGCGTGCGGACGGCGGATAAAAACGCGCCGCGCACTATTGATTTGGATCTGGTTTTGTATGACCAAGAAATTATTGACGACGACGTATTAAAGATTCCCGACCCGAAAATTTTTGAACGCGCGTTTATGGCGCGCGCGCTGGCGGACGTTAATCCCGCGTATGTCATTCCGCCGGACGGTCCGACGTTGACGGAACTGACCGAGCGCTTGGGCGCGGCGCGCGACGCGATGCGCGCGGCGCCGGAAATGAGCGCCCAAGTTCAGCGATTCGTCCAAAAGCCATTCCAAACGCCGACGCCCGCCGCTGAATTTTCGGCGCGCGGCGCGCGCGGCTATGACGATGCCGCATGGCTTGCAAGCCCCGACCGCGTGTCGCCGCGCCGCCTCGCGGGCCGACCGGAAAACGCCAAACAAAAAGCGCAGCGCGCGATTGCGGCGGCGGTGCGTACGATTCTGGTCAATGTGGGCGAAGACCCGACGCGCGAAGGGTTGCGAAAAACGCCGGAACGCGTCGCGCGCGCGTACGATGAATTGCTCGGCGGCTATGCGATGGACCCGGCGGCGCTCGTCAACGGCGCGTTGTTTGCGAGCGCCTACGACGATATGGTGGTCGTCAAGGATATTGATTTTTTCAGTTTGTGCGAACATCACATGTTGCCCTTTTTTGGCAAAGCGCATGTGGCGTACATTCCCGACGGCAAAATTATCGGTCTGTCGAAAATTCCGCGCATCGTCGCCATGTACGCGCGGCGCTTACAAGTCCAAGAAAAAATGACGCGCGAAATCGCCGATTTTATACAAACGCTGCTGAACCCGCGCGGCGTCGCCGTGATTGTAACGGGACAGCACATGTGCGCGACCATGCGCGGCGTCAATCAAAGCGGCTCGAAAATGGTTACGCAAACTATGTACGGCGTCTTTCAAGCGCGCGACGCGCGCGAACAATTGAACGACCGTTTGCGGCAAGCGGAATAATTTTGCCGACCGCGCCAAGCAAAAAATGGAACAGCCCATTTTGCAACTCTATCCGCCGCCGCACGCCGCGCGCGCGTTAAGCGGTTTATATCTCGCGCACGACGTGCGACAATTCGCCAACGCACCCGCGCCGTACCTTTACGCTAATTTTGTGACGAGTTTGGATGGGCGCATCGCGATTGCGCGCCCCGACGGTTCGGGTTTGATGGTGCCGCAAAATATCGCGAACGAACGCGATTGGCGTTTGTACCAAGAACTCGCGGCACAAGCGGATTTGATTATTAGCAGCGGACGCTATTTGCGCGATTGGGCGGCTGGCCGCGCCCAAGAAATTTTGCAAACGGACGACGCGCGTTTTGCCGATTTGCGCGCGTGGCGCATGGCACGCGGTTTGAAACCGCAGCCCGATATTGCCATCATCAGCGGCAGTTTGGATTTTCCAATTCCCGATGTCTTGACGCGCGACGGACGCCAAGCCATTTTTTTTACGACGGCGCATCCGAATCCCGAACGCGTGCGCGAAATCAACGCCAAAGCGGGCCAAGTGATTGTGGCGGGCGAAAATCGCGTAGAGGGAAAATTATTCGCGCAGCGCGCGTACGAATTGGGGTATCGCGTAATCTATTCGGGCGCGGGTCCGAAAATTTTGCATCTGTTGTTGCAAGCTGGCGTGCTGAATCGTTTGTATCTCACATCCGTCAATCGCATTCTCGGCGGCAATCCCTTTGCGACGATTGTGGACGGCGCGCTGCTAGAGCCGGCGGTAAATTTCAAACTGCACGCGCTGTATTTTGACGCGGCGGGGTTGGATGGGTTGGGGCAGATGTTTATGAGTTATGATTGTGTGTACGGATAACGCGCGTGAATTTTAAGGTAATAGGTTCGCTTTGATTTTGATGGTGAATATGTTATGCTGTGCATGGTAAGGAGCAAGGAATGAATCAAGTTACAATTACCCCCGTCATGCTGGCAGACCATCAAGCGCTTGAGCAGCGTGTGGAAAAACTCGAAAAGATCCTTTTGCCACACATTGAGCAAGAGCTGCCTGTCGTTCCAGATAAACAAATTGACATTCATGCGTTAATTAAGGAACTTCAAGATGAGTACACCCAGTACCCCTCCTTCGCCAAATCCCTCCGCGCCGAACGCGCCCGCGAGCGCAAGCGCGAGCAGAGCCATTTACGTTCTCGACGCGTTCGCGGTGTTCGCTCTCCTGCAAAACGAAAAGGGCGCGCCAGTCGTCGCCAACTTGATTACACGCTCGCAAAATGAAGAGATATTATTGTGCTTGAGTCTCATCAACTGGGGCGAAGTTCTTTATTATGCTGAACGCGAACAGGGTACAGAACGATTCAATCTATGGAAATCAAAAATCGCCAAGCTGCCGCTGCAATTCGCGCACGTGAGTCAAGAACGAGTTGAACGCGCCGCTCACATCAAAAGTGGACACAACGTTTCCTATGCGGATGCGTTTGCGATTGCGTTGGCGATAGAGCTTGGGGCGACGATTGTCACAGGCGATAAAGAATTCGAAAGCGTCGAAAAAATGGTATCAATTCTCTGGTTAAAACGTTGAAACTC
>Ga0232057_1178541_pt1 | contig 9780 bp, 8 predicted proteins | sample LAC_MetaT_1_FD_165508 | JGI IMG/M metagenome (GOLD analysis project Ga0232057, IMG submission 165508) | Metatranscriptome of anaerobic ammonium oxidizing microbial communities from anammox membrane bioreactor (MBR) in UC Berkley... | ecosystem: Engineered > Bioreactor > Anaerobic > Unclassified ...
CGCGCATACCCCTGGCGCTCGACCTGAACGAGCGTTTAGAGACTGACGATCGAGGTGGTGCGGTTACATGTAGCGCGCTGCGGACATGCCGGCAACTGCGATAATCGTCAGGATGAGGCTGATGGTTTCGGCCCGTCCCAGGCGCGATTGCAGCGCCTTCAGGAGCGCCATCTGGTCCGCTGAGGGTGGGCCGCCAGCACGCTCAAGCTCTGCACCAATCCCTGCCAGCTTTTTGGCCGTCGGGCCGATCACCGCGCCCCCGAACAGGAATTCCCCGATCCCCGCCAGGCTGCCGATTGTCAGCACGGCGCCGCCGGTTGACGTTATCCAGTCACTGTTGAAGTGATCGGACACGCGGTAGTAGAGCAGCAGCCCGGCGAGCGTGGTCAGCAGCGACGACACCATCATCATGCGAGAGGTATTCGAATGCTGCATGAGGTGTCGCATGAATGCCTGGCCGTCCTTGCCCAGCGCGCGCACTGTCGGGTTGAGCTTGAAGGCCATAAACCAGGCCGCCCCCACCCAGACGATACCCGCAAAAATGTGCACGAGACGCAAAACTACCATGTATTCGTCCATCGGTCTTCCTCCTTGTGGTTGTTGCTAACGAGACAGCAGGTAGGCGATGAGGTCAGCGATGTCCTGCTGCGAGAGAGAGTCTTCGTAGCTGTCCGGCATCGTGTTCGAATAGCCGTTTACGACGTGCTTCGAGGGGCGCAGAATCGCGTCGAAAGTGTATTCCTCGGCGCTCTTCCCGCTGACTTCGCTCGCTGCGCGCGCGGCGTAGCCTGCCAGCGGCGGCCCGGCGCCACGCCCTTCGTCGAGTGGATGGCAGCCCGCGCACGAGGCGCCGCCGGGTGGCTTGACGAAAATCTCAGCGCCGCGCGCCGGGTCGCCGGGCGGAAGGTCGTCCACGGAGAATTTCAGGTCTTCCTTAGCGCACCCCACAAGCAGCAGCGCTAGAGATAGTGTGGTCAGGGCGATGCGGGGGAGTGGAGCAACAAGTCGCATCACGTTTTTTTGTGGCTCCCGGCCTATTCACTGGCCTTAAGCGTTTTTCCTGAATCCGGCGTCAGGCGCGGGCGGGATTGAACGAGCGTGGTGATGAGGCGGTGCAGCCAGCCGGCGAACGTCGCCAGCCACGCCGCCAGGGCGATATACACGAAATAGCGCGGGATTTCTTCCAGGAAGGTGAGGCCCGTCGCACGGGAAAGCTGGAACGTGCTGGTCGTGTACATCCCCAGCGGGAAGACCATGCTCCAGTACAGGGGGTGATACGCGAGCGAATAGCGCCGGTAAACGTGCCGCCAGATGCCCATGATCACCAGCAGGGGGATCCACCATGTCCCGATGGACCAGTAGAACAGCGTGAACCCCTTGAGGAACGGCACAAGCTCGGGCAGGAAGGCGGATCGCTCGGCGTTGAGGATGAGCGTGGCCCCGGCCAGCGTTGTGATCGCGACCGCTCCCATGTTGATCCAGTATGGCGGCGTCAATTCGTCGGCGCGCAGGGCGAAGAACAGGAAGCGGTAGAAGATCAGCGAGATGATCCAGATGTAGAACATGCAGCCGATCAGGTAGGCCGTCAGCGCGAAGAACAGCGTCTTTTCCGGCTGCTGGCCGAAAGTTGGCGCTACCAGCGTGCTGAGCGTCGAGACGGACTGCGTCGCGACCACGGCGACCAGCCACGCGCCGTGCATACCGTGCGCCAGGTCGGGCTTATCCGTGCGCAGGGTGGCGGCGCCAATCACGGCGTAGATCAGCGCCAGCCACGTCACAAGGCATACGGCCCACAAAACCTGCGCCGTGCTGCGATCTCCGGCCACGATCACGAACTGGCTGCCGAGCACGCCGGTCGCGGCCACAATGGTGAAGAAGCCCGGCCCCCGGACGTGGTTCGTCAGGTCAGCGAGCAGCAGCGATCCGAACCACGCACCGCGCGCCAGCGTCAGCAGCCACAGACCGGCGTACGCAAGCACATTGAAGCGAAACATCCACCAGGCGATGGCTCGCATCCCTGTCAGATAGGCAGCGATCGACACAATGCCGGTCGCCATAACCAGCGCGAAATAGCCTGGGAACAGGTGCTTGATCCCGTCGCGAATCGCTGCCCACATGATCGGACCCTTCCTGCCGTCCACTGCGCTGCGCGCCGTGTTGTCCTAGCCGCGGCTCGCCCTGGTCTGGCGGCGGTTCCAGATAATGAGCTGATAGGGCCGCCACAGATAACTGACGGGTAGCGTTATCACGTGGATCAGCCGCGTGAAGGGCAGCAGCAAAAGAATCACGAAGCCGCCCGCGAAGTGCAGCTTGATCAGCCACGGCAGCGGGACGAGCGGCGCGATCTGCGGGCTGAGCCGGACCAGCGATTCGAGCCACGGGGTCGCGGTGTGCAGGTACCAGGTCGCGCCCCAGCGGTAGAGTGACGCGATCAGGAAGCCCAGGATGACCTGCGCCAGCAGCGCGATTAGCAGTAGCCAGTCGCCCGGCGTCGTGATGATCCGCACGCGCCGGTGTGACAGCCGCCGCCAGATAAACAGCAGCATTCCGAAGATCGACACCAGCGCCAGGCCCATGCCGGTGATCTCCAGCATGTAGAGCAGGAAACGCCCGCCGAGCAGGCGCGTCCACAGGCCGGGGAAGAGCGTCGCTCCGAGGTGCGCGGCCAGGATGATCAGGATGGCGTAGTGCCATGCGACCGACGCCCACGACAGGATGCTGTTCTCAAACAACTGCGACGACAGGCTCGAATAGGTGAAGCGGTTGGTGCGATAGCGCACAATCGTCATCACGATCGCCACCACTGTCGCCGTGTAGGGAAATGCGATGAAAAGCAGATCGTCGATCATCTCACGCTCCGCCGCGCCCGGTTATGCGCGGAATACCGCCAGAATCGCCTGCATCGCGTCGCGGTACGGGTTGCCCTCAAGCTGGTCCACCATCCGCCGCAGGGCGGGCACCAGGCCCTCGGCGACCAGGTCTTCGTCGGATGTGCGCGCCAGATAGCGCAGCACCGCGCCCAGGTGATCGGGCAGCTCTGGCCCGACGTTGTACCCGCTTTCGCGATAGCGCGCGCTCAGGGCGGCCAGAAACTCGCCGCGCTTGTAGGTTTCGCCGAACAACTGGAAACCGATATACGGGAAGCACAGCGGCTTCAGCTCGAAGGTGGCGGTGTACAGCTCTTCCTGCGCCGCCAGCGGTGTCGCTTCTGCGTATACGGAAAACTGCTTCATCGCCCGCGCCGCGCGCGAATGATGCATCCTCAGCGCGTCAGCACAGTCTCGCACCTGGTCAGGCAGCGCCGGGGTGGGATATTCCACGGTCGGGGCCAGCAGCTCATATACCCTGTCGATCGTGTGCGTGGTCGCCATTATTGCCCTCGCTTGGCCTCGCGCCGGAACCCGAAGCCCGCCTCGGTTTTGTGGGTGAACGGGTCCTGGATGGACTCGATGTTGACCTCGCGCGCCAGCGGCGGGATGACAAATCGCTGCTCGAAGGTCGGCTTGGCGGTCAGCTCGTAGATCGCCTGCGCCTCGTCAGCGGTCAGCCCGGCGGTTGAAAGCGCCTGCCGCGCCGAGTCATCCAGCTCGCCAGAGGCGTTCTGCGCGCGGCGATAGACGCGCACCGCGATCAGCCTGCGATAGACCTCGGCGACCTCGTCCTCGTTGCCTGCCGAGAAGAGACGCGCCATATAGCGCAGTGGCAGGCGCGCCTGCTCAAGCGTGCCGAAGTAGTCAAGCTCTTCGCCGTTGCCGCGCGTCACTTCGATCCGCCCGTCGTTGGCGAGCGCCTGGATCGGCAGCATCGGCGGGACGTAGAACAGCATCGGCAGCGTGCGAAACTCCGGGTGCAGCGGCAGCGCCAGCTTCCACGTCTTGACGAACTGGTACACCGGCGAGTTCTGCGCAGCTTCGATCATCGCGTCGGGCACGCCGTTGGCGCGAGCAGAGGCGATCACCGCGGGATCGAAGGGGTCCATGATGATTGCGCGCTGCGCTTCGACCAGGTCCCGGTCGTCAACTGTGACCGCCTGCTGCATCCGGTCGGCGTCGTAGAGCAGCACGCCCAGGTAACGAATCCGCCCCACGCACGAATGGAAGCACGCCGGGGCCTGGCCCGTTTCCAGCCGGGGATAGCACAGGATGCATTTTTCGGATTTGCCGGTAGACCAGTTGTAATAAACCTTTTTGTAGGGGCAACCGGTTACGCACATGCGCCAGCCCCGGCACTTATCCTGGTTCACCAGCACGATGCCGTCTTCGCCGCGCTTGTAGATCGCGCCGGACGGGCAGGCGGCGACGCAGCCCGCGTTCAGGCAGTGGTTGCAGATACGCGGCAGATAGAAGAACACCAGGCGCTCGACTTCGAACATCATCTGGCGCTCTTCGTCGCTCATGCCTGCCAGGTTCGGATCATTGGCGGCGTAGGTCGACGAGCCGCTCAGATCGTCGTCCCAGTTCGGTCCGCGCCGGATCTCGATCGGCTCGCCGGTGATCATCGAGATGGGCCGCGCGGTCGGCTGGTCGTCACCCTCTGGCGCGCTGATGAGCTTCTCGTATTCGTAGGTCCACGGCTCGTAGTAGTCCTCAAGCGTGGGCAGATGCGGGTTGTAGAAGATGTTGCCGAGCGTGCTCAGCCGCCCATTCATTCTGAGCGAGAGCCGGTCGCTGCCGGGCTTCTTCTCCCAGCCGCCGCGGTACTTCGTCTGATCTTCCCACTGAACCGGGTAGCCGGTGCCGGGCTTGGTCTCGACATTGTTCCACCACATGTACTCCGCGCCCTTGCGGTCGGTCCAGATGTTCTTGCATGCCACGCTGCACGTGTGGCAGCCGATGCATTTGTCCAGGTGAAACACCATCGAGACTTGCGCTCGAATATTCATGGTTATGCCCTCTCTGGCGCTTACCAGCGCGGCTCGCCTTCGAGCTTCCGCACCAGCACGAACGTATCGCGATTGACCCCGGTTGGCCCCCAATAGTTGAACGCGTAGGTGAACTGGCCGTAGCCGCCCATCATCAGATTCGGTTTCAGGCGCGTGCGTGTCAGGCTGTTGTGCCCGCCCCCGCGCCGCCCGCCGCGCACCGGCGCTTTGGGGATAGACAGCGTGCGCTCGGTCGCGTGGTAGATCAGGCACAGGCCGCGCGGGATGCGCGCCGTGACGATGGCCCGGGTGACCATCACGCCGTGATCGTTGAACACCTCAACCCAGTCGTTATCCTCGATGCCGATTGAGAGCGCATCGTCAGTGTTCATCCAGACCGGGTCCACACCACGCGAGAGCGTCCGCATCCGCAGGTTGTCGGAGTAGGTGCTGTGAATCTGCCATTTGCCGTGCGGCGTCAGGTAGTTGAGCATGATCGACCCCTCGACAGCCTCAGTGCGCGCAATGTCACCGTGCGCTTGCGGGTCGAGTTTGGGCTTGTAGGTCGGTAGGTGCTCGCCGAAGGCGATGTAACCGTCGTGATCAAGGTAGAAGTGCTGGCGCCCGGTCACCGTGCGCCACGGCACCAGCCGCTCGACGTTCAGGCAGAAAGACGAGTAGGTGCGGCCGTCGTTGACGATGCCGGTCCAGGCCGGGCTGGTCAGCACGCGGCGCGGCTGGCGCGCCAGGTCCTCGAACGTCATGCGGACACCGCGTGTATTCTCGGCCAGGTCTACCAGTGGCAGGCCAACCTTGACCTCCTCCGCCTGGAACGCCCGGTACGCGCTCTCGCCGTTCGTCTCCGGCGCCAGCCACAAGAGAACATTGGCGGCTTCCTGCGCATCGGCCAGCGAGGGATAGCGCGTGCCGTTCCAGCGCGCGGATGGCCGGGCTTCGCGCAGCTCATCGTACAGATCATCGACCGGCCAGTGAATGCCGTGAATGCTCAGCCCGTTGGCGCGAATCGCCGGCCCCAGCGAGACATAACGGTTGTACAGGTTAACGAAGTCACGCTCTACCACGACGAAATTCGGCATGGTCCGGCCGGGGATCGGCGCGCACTCACCAGCAGCCCAGTCTTTGGCGTCCGGCTGCGCGATCTCGGCGGGGGTATCGTGTTGCAGTGGCGCGGCGACCAGGTCACGCACCGGGCGCGGGAAGTGCTGCGGCGCGAGGTCGCTGATCGTGCGCGCCAGCGCCTTGAAGATGTCCCAGTCGCTGCGCGATTCCCAACATGGCGGCACGACTTCCGACAGCGGGTGGATATACGAGTGAAGATCGGTCGAGTTCAGATCGTCCTTCTCGTACCACGTCGCGGCGGGCAGGACGATGTCCGAGTACAGGGCGGACGTGTCCATACGGAAGTTGATGTCCACCACAAGATCGAGCTTGCCTTCGGGCGCGTCGCCCTGGCCGGAGACATCCTCCGCGATCGCGTTGGTGTGCGTGCCAAGATAGTGCTTGAGGAAATATTCGTGCCCTTTGGCGCTCGACTGCAGCGCGTTCCCGCGCCAGATAAACCACGTGCGCGGCCAGTTTTCCGGCGCGTCGGGGTCATCCACCGCGAAATGTAGGGCGCCGCTCTGCAACTGCTCGACGATCCACTGCTTGATCGCGTCCGGCGTGGTTGCCCCGGCGGCTTCGGCGTCACGCACCAGATCCAATGGGTTGCGGTTGAACTGCGGGAAGAACGGCAGCCACCCAGAACGCACCGCCCGGCGCTGAATATCCATCGTATGGCCGTGCGCCAGCGGATGGTCGCTGTCCGCGACTGGCGTCAGATCACCAAAGTCCCCCTCGTAGCGCCATTGATCCGAATGGACGTAATGGAACGACGGGCTGTTTTGCAGGCGGGGCGGGGCGGCCCAGTCGAGCGCCATCGCGACGGGCAGCCAGGCTGAGATCGGCGCGAGCTTTTCTTGCCCGACGTAGTGGTTTAGCCCGCCGCCGTTGCGCCCGACGCAGCCGGTCAGCATCAGCGCTGCGATCGCCGCGCGATAGATCAGATTGTTGTGATACCAGTGATTGACGCCCGCCCCGATGATGATCGAGCACTGTCCTTCTGTGCGCGCAGCCGTGGTGGACCACTCGCGCGCGAACTGGATCACCGTCTGGCGGTCGATACCGGTGAAGCGCTCCTGCCAGGCCGGGGTATAGGGGCGATCTTCGTCGTCGTAGTCATGCGGGTAGTCACCCGGCAGGCCGCGCGCGACGCCAAACTGCGCCATCAGCAGGTCGTAGATTGTGGCGACCTGGACCGGGCCATCGACTGTCTCCACCGTGCGGACTGGCACGCCGCGCGCAAGCGTCTGATCGAACGCAAACTCGTCGAATGCGACCATCTCGATGCTGTCGCTTGTGTCGAGCAGCGTCAGCGCCGGGTCGATGTCGGTCCCGTCGTGCCCGTCCTTCAGATCGAGGTTCCACTGGCCTTTGCGCTCCTGCCAGCGGAAGCCGATCGTGCCTTGCGGCAGCTTGATCGCGCCGGTCGTCGCATCGAACACCAGGAATTTCGTCTCGGCGTTCTCAACGCCCTGGTACTGGGCGAGCTGGCTGGCGCGCAGCAGCCGCCCTGGGCGGACGTGCTCGCCCTGGCGATCCAGCACGACCAGGAAGGGGCTGTCAGTATAGCGTTTGGTGTAATCCAGAAAGTATGGCGTCGCCTGTTCGACGTGAAATTCCTTGAGGATGACATGGTTGGCGGCCATCCAGAACGCGCCATCCTGCCCGGCGTTAATTGGCACCCACCAGTCAGCGTGTTTGGCGGCCTGGCTGAAGTCCGGCGAGAAGATGACGTGCTTGCTGCCGTTGGCGCGCGCCTCAGAGAGGAAATGCGCGTCGGGCGTGCGCGTCATGGCGGGGTTGGACCCCATCACCGCGACATACTTGCTGTTGAACCAGTCCGCGCTCTCGGCGACGTCGGTCTGCTCACCCCAGATTTCAGGCGAAGCTGGGGGCAGGTCGCAGTACCAGTCGTAGAAGCTCATTGCGACGCCGCCCATAAGCTGCAGGAAGCGCGTGCCAGCGGCGTATGACAGCATAGACATCGCCGGGATGGGTGAAAAGCCGATCACCCGGTCTGGCCCGTAGGTCTTGGTGGTGTGCAGCGTCGAGGCGGCGACGATCTCCAGCGCCTCGTCCCAGCTAATGCGGCGGAAGCCGCCCTTACCGCGCGCGCGCTGGTAGCGGCGGCGGCGCTCAGGGTCAGCCATAATGCTCGCCCACGCCGCGACCGGGTCACGGTGCTGTTTCCGGGCCTCGCGCCAGAGATCGAGCAGCGCGCCGCGCGCGTAGGGGTATTTGACGCGAATCGGGCTGTAGATGTACCACGAGAAGCTGATCCCGCGCTGGCAGCCGCGCGGCTCGTACGGCGGCACGTCCGTATTCAGCTTCGGATAATCGGTCGCCTGCATTTCCCAGGTGACGATCCCGTCCTTGACGTAGACGTTCCACGAGCAGCCGCCGGTGCAGTTCACCCCGTGAGTGCTGCGCACAACCTTGTCGTGCTGCCAGCGATTACGGTATAGCTCTTCCCAGCGGCGCGTTTCAGGATTGACGATCTCGCTAACCCAGCCCATAAGATTTCTACTCCGTCTTCAGGGTTCCGAAGCGCCGGACAAGCGGCAAACGGCGATGATACGGCAGGCGGCGCTGCCACAGGAACAGCCCAACGATCAGCACATCCAGGGCAACGAACGCGAGCAGGTAGACGACTACAGAGCGAAGCGTGCGATTGGGCGCAGTCTTGGTCTGTGTCTGAGCGAGGAACGCGGCGAGATCAGCCTGTTCCTGGGGAGACAGGGGCCGGTTCTGGTAGAGTGGCGCCATCGACGGGAAGGCGATTGTGCTCAGCGTCCCGCGCAGGCCCGCCTCGCCGCCGTAACGCTGAACCACCTGGGTCAGGTCCGGGCCGAGGATTCCGCCGCCGGGCAGGCCGAGGCCCGCCGTGTCATGACACGCGATACAGGCCGGTCCACCGGCGGCCAGCCGTTGCGCGCCGGAGAACAGCGCTTTGCCTTCCTGCGGGCGCCCTACCAGCGCCGCTTGCTCGCTCTGCGGCGCGGGGTGCGAGGCTTCCGCAACCCCCATGTAGGCCAGCAGCGCGTCAATTTCCGACAGTGTAAGATGCTGGTTGGGCATGGCGATTCCGTTGTATTTCGCCAGCAGCTCCAGCGCGATCGGATCGCCATCGGCTATCATCACATCCGGCCCGGCCAGCCAGTGCTCCAGCCAGTCCGGATCGCGCCGATCAGCGACCCCCAGCAGGTCCGGCCCGGCGAGGTCCCCCCCGCCGATTGTGTGGCAGCCCATGCAGTACTTCTGAAACAGCGCCTCGCCCTCTTCGGCGGTCTGTTCAGGAGGTGTAGCCTGCGCGGCCTGCGCCAGCGCGAGCAAAAGCCCCAGGATCAGCAGGCCGGGCGCCAGCCAGCGCCAGTATCTGTTCATCGCAGATCCCCATCTCATGGTTAGGAACTCGTTTCCTCCCTGCCAGCGCCACGCACTGGCAGACTGCGAATCATGCTGAGCAAGTCGCTCGTGCTCGCCGGCAGCGTGCGCGAGGTATAGACACGCACCGAGTTTCCGGCGGACAGGCCGATCTGCGCGATCGGCAGATCGGGGAACGCTTGCAGCAGCTCTACCAACAGAGCCTTCGCTGTCGCATCATCGGCATCTTGCCCGGCGACCAGGACCAGGTCCGGCGAATAGAGCGCCAGCTCGGCGCTGCGGAATCCTTCCAGCAGGAGCGGGCCGATCATTTCCACTCCCTCGATGTCGCGCAGCAGCCGCACCAGGCCCTCACTGAGCAGCGAATGCGCGCTGAACAGCACTATACGGTGCGTCTTCATAGCGTCTTGTCC
>Ga0232057_1261986_pt1 | contig 9590 bp, 8 predicted proteins | sample LAC_MetaT_1_FD_165508 | JGI IMG/M metagenome (GOLD analysis project Ga0232057, IMG submission 165508) | Metatranscriptome of anaerobic ammonium oxidizing microbial communities from anammox membrane bioreactor (MBR) in UC Berkley... | ecosystem: Engineered > Bioreactor > Anaerobic > Unclassified ...
AACGCTTGTTTGTGGCGTGCGACAATCCAGACTCTAAATCATTTGTAAATGTATCTGATTTCACCCTCTCGAATGTCGTTTATCTCAAAATACATGTCTTGACCTGACCAAAGCTCAACATGCTTTTTGTAGAACTTTTCCAGCGTCCAGTCTTCGCCCACCGTCATTTCAAGAAACGCTCTACATTTCAAATCGCGCTCCGGGATGTCGCTTGCACGAACGATTCCCCACCCGAGCAAAAGATGAAACAAGACATCAATTTCATTCTCACCAGAAAATTGTTGGGTAAAGTCATCTTTCATTTCTCCATAGCATCGTTCATACCATACGAGAAAGGTTTTCATTTTTTCCTCTGTTAATCGGCTCCACTGTTGAACCTGACAAGTTTCTCCCAATCCACTACCCCATTCTCATCACAAAACTCAATGGTGAATTCTCGTACATAGCGATTGAGCGCATTATCGTAATCTCTCTGATACTCGTTCCGATGCCCTTCGATGACATCAGAATCCATCAAGCGCACAAGCTTGAGGTAAAAATCCAAATCGCCGGTGAGCTCTTGCCAAAATCTCTGTCCTGAAACATCACGATAATTTTGTCTGCTATTTGGAAGAGTTTCTTTTTTTCCATAACAATGTCCAAGCACAGGGTCAAATTGTTTCCGCAACTTGATAACACGTCGGCGCAAAGAAGCAAACTCCTCGCTCTGTCTCTTCACTTGACTCGCGTTGTATGGATTTGGACCCGATTTGACAGCAATCGCGATATAGCGGTTATCTGTTTCAACGGCAATATCCACTCCTTCGCTTGGAGAAACAGTTCCGCCCGATACTACGCGCGCAATCGGCTCAAAGAAAACATCTCCAAAAAATGTTTCATCTGAAGAGCTCAAATAGGCTTGGAGAATTCCCTCAACGATTTCTTGTGCTTTGCGAGTGCCAATCGCCTTGTAAAGGTACGGATTTTTCCGCAACAGAATCTGCTTCAATTTTAACTTGCTGATTTTTTCAGTCCTACGGCGGTAAAAGTCATCCAGCGATTTTGCGATGAGGAGCTGTAGTTTTTCGGAGTCAATCATTTCTTACGCCTCTTTCCCGCGTAGGACTCGCGTTTGTCGTCCAGCAACAAACGCTGCGGTTCCAGGATTGCGTTCGCGAGATTCACATATTCTTCTTTGATTTCGATTCCGATATAATGGCGCTTTAATTTTTCGGCGGCGCGCGCAGTCGTTCCCGAACCCATAAAGGGGTCAAGCACAATATCCCCTTCCTGCGTAAACAACTTGATAAACCACATCGGCAATTCAATCGGAAAGACCGCGCTATGATTTTTGTTCGAGACTTCGGTCGCAAGATGCAAGACGTTTGTCGGAAAAACCATGTCACGCCCAATCCAATTCGCAACGCGTTTTCCAAAACCACTCTGTGAACGCGACTCGTCGCGCACAATGTCATTTTTGGTGAGTTTCTTGAGCCGTTTTTCTGCCCATTGCCCCATCGGCACCATCACAGCTTCTTGATACATTTTGAATTTTTTTTGCTTGGTGAAATGAAAACAATGTTCCCACGCATCGCGAAAACGATTAGGCCATTTCCCCGGATACGAATTTTTTTTGTGCCAGCAGTATTCCTCAACCCACAACCAACCTTGCTTGCGCATCTCTAGCACAAGTTCCATAACATACGTGCCACGTTCGCCATCAATGACCCGTTCTTTGATATTCAACACGAACGAACCTTCGGGCTTTAGCACGCGTTTCAACTCAGACGCAATTGGCAAGAACCATTCCACATATTCTTCCGGCGCAACCCCGCCATACGTATGCTTGCGTCGGTCGGCATACGGAGGCGACGTGACAACTAAATCCACACATTCATCCGGCAGCGTCGGCAATATCTCTCGACAATCGCCGCGATGAATGATATTTGTGAGTAAGGGAGACTGTTTCATATTTCGCGCCAGATTTTACCACAATCCCTTTTCCCCAATCCGTCGTTTGATGTACAATGCGCCAGAACAAAAACACGCGGCGCAAATTTTGACGCGCGCGCAAAGGAACCTCACATGAACGGCGGCGAACATGTCGCAGAAAGTTTGAAACGCGAAGGCGTACAATTTCTATTCACGCTCGCGGGCGGCCACATTGCGCCCATTCTCGTCGCGGCAAAGGCGCGCGGCATTCGCGTCATTGACGTGCGCCACGAAGCGAACGCGGTCTTTGCCGCCGATGCCGTCACGCGCTTGACGGGCATTCCCGGCGTCGCCGTCGTGACCGCGGGCCCCGGCGTCACCAACACGCTCACCGCAATCAAGAACGCGCAGCTCGCGCAATCGCCGCTCGTCCTGCTCGGCGGCGCGGCGGCGACGGCTTTGCAAGGCCGCGGCGCCTTGCAAGACATTGACCAACTCGCGCTGTTGAAATCGGCGGTCAAGTGGCAAACATCCGTGCGCCGCGTGCGCGACATTGCGCCCGCTTTGCAAGACGCGTTTTTTCACGCGCGCAGCGGCACGCCGGGCCCCGTCTTTGTCGAACTGCCCATTGATTTGTTGTACGACCCCGCGCTGGTGAAACAATGGTACGGCGCCGACCGCGGCGGCAAAACCATCGCGGACAAAATCGTGAAACGCTATTTGCAATTTCACGTCAATCGTCTTTTCGCGGACGCGGACACATTGCAAACGCCAGCGCCGCGCCCCGCCAACATTCCCGCGCCGTCGCCCAATCAAATTCAGCGCGCGGCGGAAAAAATTCGACGCGCGCAGCGCCCGTTACTGCTCATCGGCAGTCAGGCGCTGCTCGACGCGAAAAACGTCAACGCGCTCGCGGACGCGGTGAATCGTCTCGATATGCCTGTGTATCTTTCGGGCATGGCGCGCGGCTTGTTGGGCAAAAATTCCGCGCTGCAATTTCGCCACAAACGCCGCGAAGCGCTGCGCGAAGCGGATGTGGTGATACTTGCGGGCGTGCCTGCCGATTTTCGGCTCGATTACGGCAACCATATTTCGCGCCGCGCGTTTTACATTTCCGCGAACCGCGACGCGCGCGACCTCACGCGCAATCGCAAACCCAATCTCGCCGCGCACGCCGACCCCGCGCAATTTTTAATGCAGCTCGCCGCGCAATTTGAAAACGGCGCCCGCTGGACTGAATGGAAAAAAACGCTCCGCGCGCGCGACGACGCGCGCAATCAAGAAATCATCGCGCAAAGCGAACAACCCGCGCAAACCATCAATCCGCTCTATCTCTGTCGCCAAATCGAAAACGCCCTGCCCGACAACGCGCTGCTCGTCGCGGACGGCGGCGATTTTGTCGCCACCGCGTCGTACATCGTTTCGCCGCGCGCCCCCTTGACGTGGCTCGACCCCGGCGTATTTGGCACGCTCGGCGTCGGCGCGGGTTTTGCATTGGGCGCCAAACTCGCGCGCCCCGATGCTGAAGTGTGGCTCTTGTACGGCGACGGCGCGGCGGGTTTTAGTTTGATGGAATTTGATACCTTTGTGCGGCACAACATTCCCGTCATTGCCGTCGTCGGCAACGACGCCGGTTGGACGCAAATCGCGCGCGAACAAATCGAATATCTGCATGACGACGTGGCGACGGTTTTGAATTACGCGGCTTACGAACGCGCGGCGGAAGGTTTGGGCGCCAAAGGATGGCGCGCCGACGACCCCGAATTGATTTCCGAAACGTTGGAAAATGCGCGTCACGCCGCGCAAGTCGGCTCTCCCGTTCTCGTCAACGCCATTCTCGGCAAAAGCGACTTTCGCAAGGGTTCGATTTCGATGTAAGGACATTGCTCGGCCCCGAAGGGTTTTCGGGCGAATTCTTTTTGCCGGGCGCGTCCGCGCAAAAATCCTTCGGGTTGAGGCGCGCGTTTGACAAGCGCGCGCGCCTCTGCTACATTGCGCGCAGTTACCTAAACGCGCATAGAGACCCAAAGGGTTTTTGGAAGTATAGCTTGACGGGCGCGTCCGTTTCAAAAACCCTGCGCGTCTTGTACTCGCTCATGCCAAAACCCAAAACAAAATCCAAGACCGAAATCTTTCAAGACCTCAGCGAAAAGCAGCTCGCGGAATTGCGCGCCATTGACGACCGCTTGAACAATGCGCTGCTCGACCGCCGCGCGGGGCGCGCATCCGACACAGACGCCTCGCCGCGCATGGAAGCGCAAATCGGCTCTATCACGTTTCGCTACGAGACCGTGCGCTGCGGCAAACAAAATTGTTCGCGCTGTCCGCATGGGCCCTACTGGTACGCGTATTGGAAAGAAAACGGGCGCACGCGTTCGCGTTACATTGGCCGCACGCTGCCCGGCGCCGCGCGCAAATCGTACGACGAAAAACATCAAGCGCGCTTGGAAAAACGCGGTTAAATGTCCATCCTCTCCAAGCTCGTCGTCGGCGCGCTGGTCTTTACTTTGCTGGGCGGCATTGCGCTGGTCACCGTTCTCGCCTGGCTCACCATCAGCCCGCCCCCCGCGCCGCCGCCCGCCATCAGTTTTGATTCCGTCGAGGTGGGCGATATTGTAACGCTGGCGGTGACGACGCGCGGCGAACGCGTTACGCGCGCGGAATTGTGGAACGGCGAAACCATGCTGGCGCGCGAAGTCAATCCGAATCCCGCGCTGTCGAATCCGTGGGCTGTGGCGTGGCAATGGCAGCCCCCCGCGCCCGGCGTGTATCCCCTCGTCGCGCGCGCGTACGACGAAGCGGGCAATTACGGCGCGACCAATTTATTTAGCGTCGTCATTCCGCCTAAAACAAAATTGCTCTTTAGCTCCAATCGGGATGGGGGCCACGCGTTGTACGAAATCGAAACGGATTCACGCGCCGCGGGACTGTGGCAGCCGCCCACAAATCAAAATCGGCAACCCGCCGTCTCGGTCAATCAAATTGTCGCGTTCGCGTCGAATCAAAATAACGCGTGGGTCATTGCCGCACGGCCCATTCAAACGCCGACGTTGACCGCGCTCACGCCCAATTTGAAAACCGCGCAGCGCCCAACTTTTTCCGCCGACGGCAAAAAAATCGCGTTCGAAGCGACGGACGCGCACGGCGCAACCAATATCATCGTCATGGACGCGAACGGCGCGAACCAACGCCCCTTGACCAACACGGACGCGTACGATGGGCAAGCGAGTTTCAACCCAACGGGCGATCAGATCGCCTTTACCGCGCGGCAAGGCGCGCAGTCGGATATTTACACGTTAGCGTTAGCGGACGGTCAACTGACGCGTTTGACCGGGAGCGGCGCGCAATCCGCAATGCCCGCGTGGGCGCCCGACGGCAAACGCATCGCGTACGTGTCCAACAAAAGCGGCATCGCGCAATTGTGGGTGATGAATACAGACGGCTCCAATCCGCAACAGTTGACCAATATCCCGAGCGGCGCGGACCAACCGGAATGGTCGCCCGACGGCAATTGGCTGGCGTTCGTGGCTTATACCGGCGGCGGCGAGGGGAATGACCGCCGCGAATTGTATTTACTCTATGCCCCGCCCAACGCGACCAAACCGGACGAGCGCGGTATGATTCGTCTCACGCAAAACGACAAAGAGGACACCGAACCGACGTGGGAGAGGTGATTTTGGATTTCGGATTTTGGATTTTGGATTTCGAATTTCGGATTTCGGATTTCGGATTTTGGATTTCGAATTTCGGATTTTGGATTTTGGATTTCGAATTTTGGATTTTGGATTTTGGATTTCGAATTTTGGATTTTTGATTTTTGATTTTTGAATTTCCAATTTCCAACTTTGAACTTTCAACTTTCAACTTTCAACTTTCACCTTGAAACCCGCCTCCCCTACTCGTACCGCAGCGCTTGAATAATATCCATGCGCGCGGCTTGGCGCGCGGGGAGGATGGCAGCCAGCACGCCAAAGAGCAAACCCATCGCGACGGCGACGAGCGCGCCCGCGTACGGGAACGCATATGCCACCGGATAAAGCCCGCTCACATTCAGTCCTAACACCATCACATAACCGAGATACAAGCCCGCGAGAATTCCAAACGCAGCGCCCATGGCGGCGAGTAAAATCGCTTCGGCGAGAATCGTGCGGCGCACCTGTTTACGCGTCGCGCCAATCGCGCGCAGCATCCCGATTTCGCGCGTGCGTTCGATGACGCCGATGGCGAGCGTGTTCAAAATCGCAATCAGCGAAGGGAGCGCGAGCACGCCGAGCAAAATGTAGAACGCCGAGAACGACTTGGTATAGAGGGAGCGCACTTCGTCCAAATATGCTTTGCCCGACACCAATTTGAATTGCGGGTAGCGCGCCACAATCTCGTTGAGCCGCCCTTCCACCTCTGCGCGATTTGCGTTCGGCGCGAGATTCAATTGATAAAACACATCTTCGCTCTTGTGAAAATCGCGCTTTAGATTATCTTGCGAAATATACGCGCTCGTAATTTTCGTATTCAACACATCGCTTGCCACCGCGATCACGCGATATGTCTGCTCGCCTTCGGGCGATGAAATTTTCACATCGTCGCCCGCGCGAACTTTTAACGTCGTCGCGCCGACGCCATTCAAAATCAAGCCGCGCCCTTTTCCCAATTGTTCAAACACGGTTTGCGAATCGCCTTCGGAAAAATTCAGCCCCGACACCTTTGGAAATTCCACTGGGTCAATGCCCAACAGATTGATCGTTTGATCGCCGACTGTCGTCGTCGCAAAACGCATCGTACTCACCGCGCTTACGCCGTACACCGCGCGCAGACGCTCCGCCAATGTTTCGTCCGCGCCCACATCGCCGCCCCAAACTCCGATGGAGGGAGGGATGAGCAAATAATCGCTCCCCAACGTTTTTTCCAAAAGCGTGTTGATGCCGCCGGTGATGCTCGAAATGAGTCCAACCGCCGCGACCAAAACCGCGAGGCCAATCATCGTCGCGCTCGCCGTAATCGCCGCGCGCGAAGGTTGGCGAGTGAGGTTGCCTTGTGCGAGGGATGCTGTGCCGTCGCGCGCGAAAATAAAACCGAGCAGCGCGCTGAATACTTGAGCGATTGGTTTGACGAGCGCGGGCGCGAGCAAAGTCAAGCCAATCAAAAACGCGAATCCGCCCAACGCGACCAGCGCGATATTGTGCGACAGCAAGCCGCCCACGGCGATAAACATCAAAACGATTCCCGCAACAGTCCATTTGCCGAGACGCCCGCGCGTTTCCACCGTCACCGCCGTTGGCCGCAGCGCCTCCAACGGCGGCACGCGGCTCGCATTCCACGCGGGCAGTACGCCGCTCAACAACGTTACGCCCACGCCCAAAGTGATGGTGAGCGCGACGAGTCCGGGCTGCACCACCGGGTCACCGAGCGTCATGCGGAAAAACTGTTGATAGATGCTCCGCGTTCCAATGACAATGAGAACCCCCAACACGTAACCGAGCGCGATGCCGATAGCCGTTCCCACAATTCCTTGCAACAATCCTTCAAACAAAAATAATCCGATGATGGTTCGCCGCCCTGCGCCCAGCGCGCGCAACATTCCAATATCATGGCGTCGTTCCGCCACAATCGTGCGAAAGGTATTGAAAATAATAAAGCCGCCCATGAACAGCGCGAGAAAACCCATGAGGTTGAAAATCTGCTGCGCGGTCTGCAAGCTGGCCATGAGTTCGGAACCGCTCGCCAATCCGCCGATTTGGTATTCGTCGCCAACCGTTGCGGCAATCGCGTTCGTAATCGCCGTGCGTTGCGCCGCATCCGTTGTGTTCAATTTAATTTCAATCGTGTTGATGCGATGCGACGCGTTCAATAATTTCTGCGCTTGGCTCAACGTCACCCACACCGGTTCGTTGCCCGGCAAGGTTTGCGCGGCGCGGATGCCGACAATTTTCAATTTAGCTGCGCCGTTGACGGTAGGCATGGACAGCTCGTCGCCGAGTTTCAAATTCAACGTCTCTGCCAAACTCGTCGTAATCACCGCCACGTTCGTATCCGCATTTTGTAAAAAGCGCCCCTGCTGAATCGTATAATCGCGCACTTGCCGCGCGTCCTTTGGCACAATCCCAATCAACGAGAGCGCGCCGACATTCCCACTGCGATAATAATTCGGTGGAATGTTCACCGTCCGTTCCAAATTTCCCGATACCGCTTGGACGCCTGAAATGGACTCGATGCGATTGAGAATGCTCGGCGCAAACGATTCGCCCGATTTATTTGTGACCAAGACATCTACTTGGCCCGACGCGCTCAACACGCTCGTTTCAAATGCCTGCGTAATTGTCGGCAGCAGTGTGTTCATGCCAAAAACGACAAACACGCCGAACACAATTGCGAGCGTCGTCAAAATCGTTCGCAGTTTGCGCCCCCACAAATAACGCGCGGCGAGAGTGAGTTGGATGTTCATGTTACAAGTAGCAGGTTGCAGGTTGCAGGTAGCAGGTAGCGAGTTGCAGGTTGCAGGTTGCAGGTTGCAGGATGACTTTGAACTTTGAACTTTGAACTTTGAACTTTCAACTTTCAACTTTTAACTTTTAACTTTTAACTTGGATTCATTCCGCCAACGCGTGCATTTTCCCCATCACCATTTCTGCATCTTGGCCATTTTTGGAATTCAAACGCGTTTCGTCCACAATCGTTCCGTCTTTTAGAAACACAATGCGGTCGGCATACGCGGCGATGCGCGGGTCGTGCGTGACCATCATCACCGCGCGCCCCCATTCTTCGGCAACTTGGCGCAGCAAGCCCGCGATTTCGTCCGCCGCGCGCGTATCGAGATTGCCCGTCGGTTCGTCGGCAAGCACGAGCGCGGGTTCGGCGACGAGCGCGCGCGCAACGGCAACGCGCTGCTGCTGCCCGCCCGAAAGTTGGTCGGGCCGATTCTGCAAACGTTTTGCCAACCCCACGCGTACGAGCCACTCGCGCGCGCGCGCTTGCGCTTGTTTCGCGTTCATGCCGTCGAGCATCATCGGCAGCGCGGCATTTTCAATCGCGTCGAGAACGGGGATGAGATTGAAAAATTGAAACACGAATCCAATTTTGCGGCGACGCAGTTCCGTCAATTTGTCATCCGACAACGCGCCGAGCGATGTGCCGTCAATCAACACTTGGCCCGACGTGGGGCGGTCCAATCCGCCAATCAAATGCAGCAGCGTAGATTTGCCACAGCCGCTTGGACCCATGACGGCGACAAATTCGCCCGCGTCAATTTTTACGCTGACGTGATCGAGCGCGGTCACTGCCATTTCGCCGCTGCCATAAATTTTGGTGAGCTGTTGAGTTTGGACGAGAGACATTGTGCAATTTTCGATTTTCGATTTTTGATTTTCGATTGAACACTCCACCTGAAACAAGCAATCGAAAATCGAAAATCACAAATCAGCAATTTTCTTGGGTCTGCCGCGCGGACGCGGTTCGGGTTCGGGCAGCGCTTGACGCTCGATTTCGTTCAAACGCGCCTGAATCATTTCGAGCCAACGCAAATCGGCTTCGAGATACATAATCGTTTTATCGAGCAATAAAATTCTTGCCAGCTCGTAACGCGCATTCAAACGCGCGCGCTGGACGGTCACGGCGTGCAAATCTTGATACAACTTGCCGCGCTGGACTTGGATAATTTGCTGTGGGTCGCTCGCGCCGGCGCCGAG
>Ga0232057_1042843_pt1 | contig 9445 bp, 16 predicted proteins | sample LAC_MetaT_1_FD_165508 | JGI IMG/M metagenome (GOLD analysis project Ga0232057, IMG submission 165508) | Metatranscriptome of anaerobic ammonium oxidizing microbial communities from anammox membrane bioreactor (MBR) in UC Berkley... | ecosystem: Engineered > Bioreactor > Anaerobic > Unclassified ...
CAATGGCCTCCAGCGCGTCAGCACGCCTGGTCGTCGCGTATACGTGGGGAAGCGAGAAATTCCGTGGGTCCTGAGCGGTCTGGGTGTATCCATCCTGACGACTTCTCGGGGCGTCATGACCGACCAGAAGGCTCGTCAACTCGGGCTGGGCGGTGAATTGCTCTGCAAGGTATGGTAGTTAGAATTCGACACAAGTCCGGCTTGATCGTGCTGTTAGCGTGTCAAGCTGGGGAGGTTTGATGGTATGTCGCGAGTTGGTAAGGCGCCAATACAACTGCCCAAGGGTGTCAACATCGACATTTCCGGCTCGACGGTCGCCGTGAAGGGGCCGAAGGGAGAACTGTCGCGAACGTTCCACCCCGATATGGGGATAGCTCTCGATGAGGGCGTGCTGAGCGTTAGCCGTCCGACCGATAGCCGGCAACATCGCTCGTTGCACGGACTAACCCGCGCCCTGTTGAATAATATGGTCACGGGGGTTAGCGACGGTTACCGTAAGGTCTTACTCATCGAAGGCGTCGGCTACCGTGCCGAGATGAATGGGGACCAGCTGGTACTCTATGTCGGTTATTCCCATCCGGTCTACTTCAATCCGGATAACGGAATATCTTATGCCGTTGAGGACCGCGGCCGTAAGGTCATCGTCAGTGGCATTGATAAGGAATATGTTGGCGAGATTGCGGCGCGCATTCGTAAGCAACGACCACCGGAACCCTATAAGGGCAAGGGGATTCGCTACGAGAAAGAAATCGTCCGGCGTAAGGCCGGCAAGACCGGTAAGGTCTAATCCGAGCGCGAGCGAACAGGATATTAAACATTATGGCAAAGAATCTGAACGATCCCCGGAAACGGCGTCAACGTCGTATCCGATTAAAGATCTCCGGCACGCCCGAGCGTCCACGGCTGAATGTCTTTCGCAGCCTGCACCATATATATGCTCAGGTCATTGATGACGTTGCCGGGCACACCTTGGCCTCGGCCTCGACGATGGATAAGGATATTGCCGAGCAGGTTGCTGGAAAAAAGAAAAGCGAGCAGGCCGCGATCGTGGGCAAAGTCGTTGCCCAGCGGGCGCTCGATGCAGGTATTCAGGAAGTCGTCTTTGACCGAGGCGGCTATGTCTACCATGGTCGGGTAAAGGCCTTGGCTGATGGCGCGCGCGAGGGCGGCCTGAAGCTGTAATGCGGGGTCGTCCCGCCTAGGAGTCTACGATGGGTCAGAGAAGACAACAGAGCTTTCGCGAACAGAAAGACGATTTCGACGAGCGCATTATTGATATCGCTCGCGTGGCCAAGGTCGTAAAGGGTGGCCGTCGCTTCGCTTTCCGCGTCACAGTCGTCGTCGGGGATAACCGCGGCACTGTCGGCGTCGGAATTGGCAAGGCCCGGACGGTCCCGGACGCCATCCGTAAAGCCCTTGAAGCCGCGCGCAAGAACATGGCGCCTGTGCCGATGTATGGCACTACGCTGCCACATGAAGTTATTGGGCATTATGGCGCGGCCAAAGTGCTCCTCAAGCCGGCGTCTCCCGGTACCGGCGTTATCGCCGGCAGCGGCGTGCGTGCGGTTATCGAGGCGGCCGGCTATCGCGACATCCTCACGAAGTCATTGGGCAGCGGTAATGTCCTGAACGTGATGATGGCGACGATGGATGGCCTGAATCGGATTATGGATATCCGCCAGGTCGCGAACGATCGCGGCAAGGACATCAATGATGTCTCGCCGTTTTGGGGACGAAAGTAATGGCAAAGTTACGCATTACCTATAGCAAGAGCGCGATCGGCTATACCGTACGCCAAAAGGCCACGGTTAAGGCTTTAGGCTTCACGCACCTGTACCAGACGGTTGAACACGAAGACACGCCGGCCATTCGGGGGATGATCCAGAAGATTAACCACCTGTTGACGGTTGAAGAGGTCCGGTAAGATGAAACTTAACGATCTACGCCCGAACGAGGGCGCAAAGAAATCTCGCAAGCGCGTAGGCCGAGGTATCGCAGCGGGTCAGGGTAAAACCGCCGGCCGCGGAACCAAGGGCCAGGGCGCGCGTAGTGGCGGCGGTAAGGGCGCCTACTTTGAAGGTGGTCAGTTGCCGCTGGCTCGCCGCTTACCCTTCAAGCGTGGCTTCACCAACATTCGCCGTGTCGAATATCAGGCCGTTAACCTGCATCGGTTGGCCGAGTTCGATTTCGGTGGTGAAACCGTGACGCCTGAACTAATGGCTGCGGTCGGCTTGGTCAAAAAAGCCTCCGAACGTGTGGTTATTCTGGGCGATGGCGATATCGAAGGAGCGGTCAACATTCAAGCTCACCGTTTCTCAGCTACCGCTAAAGAGAAAATCGAAGCCGCCGGCGGCAGGGCGGAGGTCATTCCATTCAGCGCCTAGTCTTGATGGACCGGCGAACAGCAACTCGCTGATACTGCTCAAGACTTTGCGGGAGATACGTAATGATAGAATCAATGCGCGCGGCCTTTACCTTGCCCGACCTGCGGCGGCGTATCCTGTATACCATCTGGATGCTGATCATCTATCGTCTGCTGGCCAATATCCCGGTTCCCGGCGTTGACCTTCAGGCATGGTTACTGTTTACATCGCGTAAGACTGGAAACTCGGTGGTCGACTTTCTCGACCTGCTGTCGGGCGGCGCGGTCAGTAATTTTTCGATCATGGCGATGGGTGTTTATCCATATATCACCGCGTCGATTATCATTCAATTACTTACGCCGATTATTCCGCAGCTCGAAGAATTGCAGCAAGAGGGTGAATCCGGTCGTAACAAGCTGAATCGGTATACCTACTATTTGACGGTCCCATTGGCGTTCCTCCAGGCTATCGGTCAGATTCGTCTGGTGGGCATCAGCCTGGCTGGTGGCGTCGAGTCGATCATGCCTAACTTCGGCTTTAGCGCGGCTCACCTGCTGCCGACCTTGACCACACTGATCGCTATGGTCGGCGGCACGATGTTCGCCATCTGGATTGGCGAACGCATCACGGAAGAGGGCATTGGTCAGGGCGTTTCCCTTATCATCTTCGGCGGCATTGTGGCCGGTATCTTGCCTGCCATGATGCGAATCTTCACGCTTGAGCAGGTATCGGCGCGAGTATTCTCGATCATCACTTTCCTGATTTATCTCGTTTTGACCGTGTTGGTCATCGTTATTATTCAGGAGGGAGAACGAAGAATTGCGGTGCAATACGGACGCCGCGTCAGAGGGCGTAAGATTTATCAGGGTCAGAGCACCTATGTTCCGTTGAAAGTTAATACGGCCGGCATGATCCCGATTATCTTTGCCCAGTCGATTCTGACCTTCTTCCCGCTCATCGCCGGCTTGTTCATTACTGGTAGTGGCGGGCTTGTAGACCGGATGGCCAACGCTGTTGCTCAGTTCGGCACCACGACCGATCCGAGTCTCGCGCCGATTGCTTTCACGGCCTACTGGATCCTTTATTTCTTGCTGGTTGTCGCTTTCACGTTCTTCTATACGGACGTTATGATTCGACAGCAAAACCTGCCGGAGACCCTGCAGCGGCAAGGCGGTTTCATCCCCGGCATCCGACCCGGCAAACGGACTGAGACTTACATCATGTCGGTTGTTCGACGGATCACACTGGTGGGAGCATTATTCCTGGGCGTCATCGCCGTGATGCCCGGTATTATGGCCGTCGTCGCGCAGCTGCTGAGAATTGAAGGCCTGGAGCAAAGCGTCGTAGTCATCCGTGGCTCCGGCTTGATCATCGTCGTCGGTGTTGTCATTGATACGATGCGCCAACTGGAAGCGCAATTGCTCATGCGTCATTACGAAGGGTTTATCAAGTAACATGAAGTTCATTGTCTTGGTTGGCCCACCTGGTGCCGGAAAGGGCACGCAGGCCAAGTTGCTGGAGAAGTCCCTTGGCTTGCCGCAGGTGTCAACGGGTGACTTGTTTCGTTATAATCTTAAGAACGACACCGACTTGGGGAAACTCGCTCGAAGCTACATGGATAGAGGCGAGCTGGTCCCGGACGGAGTCACTGTGGCGATGGTGAAGGAGCGCCTGGCTCAACCGGATGCGACTAATGGGGCCATCCTTGATGGATTCCCACGCACTCAGGTTCAGGCTGATGCGTTGGAGCAACTGCTGGAAGAGATCGGCGGTCGGATCTGCGCCGTACCCAACATCGTCGTCGATTTCGAGGAATTGGTTCAGCGTCTGCTTAAACGTGCGCAGATCGAAGGGCGCACTGACGATTCGGAAGATACAATCCGAACCCGGATGCGCGTGTATGAAGAACAGACAAAGCCGCTGCTGGACTATTATGAAAAGCGCGGATTGGTAGTCAATGTGAACGGCCAACAAGATATCGAGGCCGTTCAGCAGGACCTGCGCCGGGTGGTTGAGCAGGCTTGCTGATGGGAATGCCTGGGTATATATATCCGGGCAGGAGAATAGAATCATGAAGGTAACATCATCTGTCAAGCGGCGTTGTCCGAAATGCAAGATCATCAAGCGGAACGGTGTGGTGCGCGTGATCTGTTCTGATCCGAACCACAAGCAGCGTCAGGGTTAAGGGAGATAGAGAATGGCACGTATCGCGGGTGTTGATATTCCGCGCAACAAGCGCGTCGAAATCAGTCTGACATACATTTACGGCATTGGCCGGACGTCCAGCCACCAGATCCTCGAAGCGGCCGACGTGAACCCCGACACGCGGGTTCGCGATCTGTCCGAGACGGAAGTGACTCGCTTGCGCCAGATCGTCGAGAAGGAATACATGGTAGAAGGCGATCTGCGTCGTGAAGTGGCGATGAACATCAAGCGTCTGGGCGAGATTGGCAGCTATCGCGGCTTGCGCCACCGGCGGCATCTACCCGCCCATGGCCAGCGTACCCGCACCAATTCGCGGACGCGTAAAGGCCCCAAGAAGACGGTTGCCGGACGCGGTCGTCGTAAGGGCGGCAAGTAATATTAATTGAGATCTGCCGGCATATTGGGCGATGCATTGCCCAATATGCCGGATAGATGGAGCAAAAGAAAGATGGGACGTAGAAGACAAGCACAAACGACGCGCAAGAAAGCAAAAAAGATGGTGCCCAAGGGGCAGGCCCATATCTATGCCGCCTTTAATAACACCATCGTCACCATAACCGATACGAAAGGCAATACCGTGGCCTGGTCCAGCGCCGGTGCGGCCGGTTTTAAGGGCTCGCGCAAGAGCACGCCCTACGCCGCTCGTCTGGCCGGCCAGAACGCTGCCCGGGTCGCCGTTGAGAACGGGGTGCAGGAAGTTGACGTCGTCGTCAAAGGACCTGGCCCTGGCCGTGAGGCGGCTATCCGCTCGATTCAAGCAAGCGGTATTCGAGTAACATCGATTCAGGACATCACGCCGGTGCCGCATAATGGCTGCCGGCCGCCGAAGAAACGCCGTATTTAATTAATTTAAGCGTTGTCGAGAGGGATAGAAGGGTGGCCAAGCCCGTAAACCTCTCGCAACCCCTGACCGCGCGGCGGTGAAATACTGACCGTAGCGGCCGGTACTTTAGAGGAGGTACCTAAGTTGGCACGATATACTGGCCCTGTTTGCCGGCTATGCCGGCGCGAGGGCGAAAAACTATTTTTGAAGGGGTCTCGTTGTTTGACCCCCAAGTGTTCGGTCGAGCGTCGCGGCTATCCGCCGGGGCAACATGGGCGAGAAAATCAGTTCCGCCGCGGCCGTGCATCTGACTATCTGTTGCAGCTGCGCGAGAAGCAAAAGGCTCGTCGTATCTACGGCGTCCTGGAGCGTCAGTTCAGCCGTTATTTCGATCAAGCGTCGCGCCAAAAAGGTCTGACGGGTTACAACTTGTTGGCTATCCTGGAACAACGCCTCGATAACGTCGTCTATCGGATGGGCTTGGCTGATTCACGTGCTCAGGCGCGCCAATTGGTCTCGCACGGTCATATCATGCTGAATAATCGCAAGACAAACATCCCGTCGGCCCTGGTTTCTCCGGGGGATGTCGTATCGGTGCGGCCAGAAAGCTTCCGTAGGACTTATTTCAAGGATCTGCGCCAGGACTTTGATGATCGCCGTGTGCCTCGCTGGTTGTCGGTTGAAGCCGCCAACTTGTCCGGACGTGTGTTGCATACGCCGGCGCGCGAGGATATCGACATTTCGCTCAACGAACAGTTGATCGTCGAGTACTACTCCCGTTAACGGCAGTTGCTCATCTTGAAACAGACCAATGTAGGGGAGTCGATGAACGCGATGAAAAGGCATAATATCGCAATTATTCTGTCGACGGGTTCCCAACAGGGAGGTAATTGCCTTGGCTATCAATAATCTTGTCATGCCGAAAGTCGAAAGCACGGCTATGTCGTCTGAATATGGCCGTTTCGTGATCGGCCCGCTGGAGCGAGGCTATGGCACCACGTTAGGCAATGCGCTTCGTCGTGTCTTGTTGGCGTCGTTGCCCGGCGCGGCTGTCACGTCCATTCGCGTCACCGATGTGCCTCATGAGTTCTCGGCCATCCCGGGCGTGCGCGAAGATATGATGCAATTCATCCTGAACATCAAGCAATTGCGGTTGCGACTGGTCAACACCGATATCGCCCGCATGCGTTTGGAGGTCCAGGGTGCCGGCCCAGTCACAGCGGCCGATATACAGGTTCCGCCGGAAGTCGAGATCATTGATCCGGGCCTGTATCTGTTTACTGTCGATTCTGATGATACTTATCTGGAAGTTGAATTGATGGCAGAGACCGGCCGTGGCTATTCACCTGCCGAAGAGCGCGGCCGTTTGCCGATTGGCGAGTTGCCCGTCGATGCTATCTTCAGCCCGATCCGGCGCGTGGCCTACGAGGTCGAGAAGACCCGCGTTGGCCAGGTGGCAGACTACGATCGCACGGTCATGGAAATCTGGACCGATGGCACGATCAAGCCCGAGGAGGCGTTGGCTCAGGCAGCCCAGCTGCTAATCCAGCACTTGCGGCCAATCGCCGGCGTCAGCGAAGAGACCTTCGTGGCAGCTGAGGAAGAAAGGGAAGAGGAATCAATTCCCAACGAGATCTATGACACACCCATTGAACAGCTTGACCTGAGCGTCCGCGTTTTTAACTCATTGAAGCGCACGGGCATTACCAAGGTCGGTGAGATGCTGGAGATGCTGGACCGTGGTGAAGAGACGATGCTGGCCATTCGCAACTTCGGCGATAAGTCATTGGATGAGTTGAAACAACAATTACGGCTTAAGGGTTTCCTGCCGGAAGAAGACGAGGCCAAGCGGTCGGCCTAAGCCTCCGATGGCTGCTAGAGGAGTTAACGATGCGTCATAAAGTACATGGCCGCCGGTTGAATCGCGATACCGGCCATCGCAATGCATTACGGCGGAATTTGGTCGCCGACTTGCTGGTGTTCGAACAGATCACGACCACCGAGGCTAAGGCGCGAACCATTCGCCCAGCCGCAGAAAGAATGATCACCCTGGCTAAACGTGGCCTCGCCGGCGGCGAAGACGCCGCGACCGTTCACGCTCGTCGCTTGGCTGCCGCTCGGTTGCCCAATGTGCGAACGATGGAAGCCGACGATGGTTCGTTTGAAGAGGTAGACGTCGTGCGCAAACTCTTTAACGAGATTGCTCCGCGCTATGCCAACCGGCCGGGCGGCTACACGCGTATGGTGAAGATCGGCCGGCGGCCCGGCGATAATGCCGATATGGCCGTGCTGATGTTGGTCGAAGAATAAGTAACGGTACATGTGACGCCTGAGTCGAGAGAAAGGCCGAGCGGCGAGCGCAGAACCTATCGAGCTACTGTTCAATATGACGGGACTGCTTATTATGGTTTCCAGCGGCAACGGCGCGGCACGCCCTCCATTCAGGCGGCACTTGAGCAGGCTCTGACCCAGATAACAGGCCAATCGGCCCGGGTTATTGGGGCGGGGCGGACAGACACCGGCGTTCATGCGCTGGGTCAGGTCGTAGGCTTTACAATTGAGTGGCCAAACCGGCATGGGACTGATGCGCTACTCCGCGCACTCAACGCCAACTTGCCGCAGGATGTGGCCGTAACGGAATTAGCTGAGGCGTATCCGGGGTTTCACCCTCGATTCGATGCACAACGCAGGACATATGAATATCGTGTCCTCAATGTTCCAGTACGGCAACCGTTGATGCGGCAACGCGCCTGGCAGATATCGCAGCCGCTGGATATGGAGACGATGAACGAAGCCGCCGCCTTTTTAATCGGGGTGCACGATTTCGGAACGTTTGGACGGCCGACGGTAGGCGACACGACTATTCGTGAGGTGTTCGAGGCGGAGTGGCAACGAGAGGGCGATCTGCTCGTCTTCCGTATCTGCGCCAATGCTTTCTTGCATCGTATGGTGCGCAGCATAGTCGGTTCGCTCAAAGAGGTGGGCTGCGGGAAGTGGTCTGTAGATGATTTCGAGATGGCGATGGTATCGCGGCTACGAAATCGCTCGGCGACATCTGCGCCCGCTCATGGCCTATACTTGGTATCTGTAGAATATAACGATTGAATAGACCTGATTATCCGGCCACCCGCCGGTGGAGAGGAATATGATGAAAACTTACGTAACCAAACCTGCAGACGTTGAGCGCGCTTGGTACGTTGTGGACGCCGAAGGGCAAACGCTCGGGCGTCTGGCGTCGGGTATCGCGACGGTTCTTCGCGGCAAGCATAAGCCGATCTATAGCCCATCGGTGGACTGTGGTGATTTTGTGGTCGTGATCAACGCTGACAAGATCGCCGTCACGGGTAACCGGATGGACCAGAAGAAATATTACCGGCACTCGCTCTACATTGGTGGCCTGAAGGAGATCACCCTGCGCGACCAGCTGCAGAAACATCCTGAACGAGTCATCGAGTCGGCCGTTCGCGGCATGTTGCCGAAGAACACGCTTGGCCGCAAAATGTTCAAGAAATTGAAGGTATACGCCGGCGGAGAGCATCCTCACGAGGCGCAGCAACCCCAACCCTTAGAGCTGTAAGTCGACGACTATCAGCTGGACAAGAGGAATTATTATGAGTGAATATTTTGAGGGAATCGGTCGCCGTAAAGAGGCCTCCGCGCGCGTACGCATCTACCTTCGCGAAGCAGACGCAGCTGAAGCGCCTGTCTTTACGGTTAACGAGAAGCCGGTCGAAGATTTCTTCCCGCGCTATGGCGATTATCAGACCTTGATCGGCCCGCTGGAAGATAGCGATCTGATGGGCAAGGTCGATGTGACGGTTCTGGTTCAAGGGGGCGGTATTACCGGCCAGACCAGCGCCGTTCGTCTCGGGCTGGCCCGCGCGCTTGTCAAGTACGATGAGAACCTGCGTGCGCCGCTGCGCGCGGGCGATCACCTCACACGCGACGCCCGCATCAAGGAACGCAAAAAGCCAGGTCTCAAGCGCGCCCGCAAGGCTCCGACCTACACCAAGCGTTAAATCTCACTTATTGCGAGACTTTTCATGCGACGGCC
>Ga0232057_1136270_pt1 | contig 9436 bp, 8 predicted proteins | sample LAC_MetaT_1_FD_165508 | JGI IMG/M metagenome (GOLD analysis project Ga0232057, IMG submission 165508) | Metatranscriptome of anaerobic ammonium oxidizing microbial communities from anammox membrane bioreactor (MBR) in UC Berkley... | ecosystem: Engineered > Bioreactor > Anaerobic > Unclassified ...
CGCCGCCGCGCGCGACGCGTTGAATCGAACGCAACTCTTGACGCAAATCTTCATTCGTCAATTGCTCTTCGACAATTTGCGCGCGTCCCACAATCACCGCCATCGTATTATTCATGGCGTGCGCCAAACCGCCGGTCAAACGTCCCACCGAACGCAAATGAACGCCCTGCGTCAATTGTTCACGCGCGCCGACAATGCCCATCACGCCCACCAGCCCCATCACCGCGCGCTCTTGCGCGTCCAACGCCTCGAACGCGAGCGCGAGCTCGGGTCCTGCCGCGAATTCGCGCAGCAGCGTCGGCAACAACGCGCGCCGATACTGTTTCCACAACACATATTGGTCGGCGAAATCCAAACCGTCGGCGTACAATTCCGCGCTCCACGTCGCGCCGCGCTGCAAAGCATCCGGCAGCGTGTGGTCGGCGAGACTGTCCGCCCAGACAACCGTCATCTGGTTCGCCAATTCACTGCCGCGCGTGCGCCAGCGCGCGGGATGCTGTTCTTCTTGTTCCACCAGCGCCCGGTATTGCGCCACAAATTCGGCGCGCCCATTATTCAATGCCGCGCGCACGCGGCGCAAGATATTGATATGCGGTATCAAAAGCGGCGCGGTTTCGCGCACATAGCGTTCCAAGAGTGGATTTGTGATTCCCATAGTGACTCACCGGTTACGAAAACGCCAATGACCTGCCATTGCCAGACCCAAGCCGAGCGCGCCGCTCACCGCCAATATCGCGCCCAAAGCCATCCGCGAGGATGCGTCCGCGTCGGGCGGCGCGTTGACCAGGGCGGACGCGCTGCCGCGCACAATGCCTTGCGCGACGCGGCCGCGCGCGCGCAAAGGCGCGGCTAATTTTAGCTGCGTTGGCGGCGCGGCGGCAAGCGCCAAACGCGTCGGTTCAGGTTGCGGCGCAAGCGTCGGCGCGGGCGGCGCGACTTGGGTACGTACGCGCGTCGCGCGCGGCGTCGGCTGACGCGTCGGCGCGCGCGTCGGTTTGGGCGCAGCGGGTTTTGCTTTGGTGGGCGCGACGCGCGCTTTGCGCGGCGCTTTGGTCGGCGCCGCTGCCGCTATCGCAAGCTCGGGCGCATTATCCAACGCGCCAAAATCGGTGACGATAATCAGACCGCCGTTGGCGCGCAGCGCGACGCCGATGCCGATTTCACGAAATTTTTGATGCAAGATATTGCGGCGATGCGGCGGGTCATTCAACCAAAAATCCATGATTTGGTCGAACGTGCGATACGCCGCCCAATTTTCGCCCGTCGTTCCGCCGCCATACCCCGCGCGCGCAATGCGCTGTTTGATGGTCGAACCATCCGAACCGCGATGGCCCAAACTCACGCCATTGTTTTGTAAATCGTTCGCATGGTCTTGCGCCGCCGCGCCCAATTGCGCGTTCAAGGTCAACGGCGGCAAACCCGCCTCGGCGCGCGCTTGATTGATGCGCGTCAAAGTTTGCGCGGCAATATCTTGCTGCGCCGCCGCCGAACTCGCGAGCGCGAGCAGCGCGCACAACGCGCCAACCCACACAATGATTTTACAAAACATATTCGTAAATCAACATGCCCGCTTCGTCCAACGTAAAACGCGTTTGCGCCGCCAGCGCGCGCGTCCGCGCCGTGTAAGGCGCGAACCAATACGCGCGCGACAATTTTTGCCGTTTTGCCAGTCCCTGCGCGCCTTGCAGCAATTCCCGCATACCGCGCGGCGTACCCGCCAAAACGAGCGCGTGCAATTCTTCGCGCCCCAGAACCATGAACGCGCGCGCGTCCGCCGAGAGCCACACTCTTTGCGCGCGAATCGCCTCGCGCAAACGCGACAGTGAAAATTCCCACCACAACCAACCGAATGGCGCGCGCGTTAACGATTGCGCGCGTTGGCCGTGCGGCGCCGTCGTCCAAATTTCCCAACAGCGCGTCGCGTCCGCGCGATTTGCCGCGCGCATGGTGGGCGCGAGTTCTTGCGCCGCGCGCGCGCGATAGCGCGCGTACTGCACCACGCAGCGATAACCCAATTTTTCAAACAGCCGCTGCGCCCTGCGGTTATAGGAAAAAGTTTCGAGACGCATCACTCGGCAGCGTTTTTGTTTTGCGCGGCGGTGCGCGTCTTGGATCAAAGTCGTCGCAATGCGTTGATGGCGAAAGGCGGGATGCACGCGCACGCCTTCGAGCCACGCCTCGCGCGCGCCCACATAGCGCACATGCACCGTCCCGACCAGCGCGCCATCCAATTCGGCGACCAACAATTCGCCGCGCGCCGATTCCACCCAATGGGGCCACGCTTCCACAATGTAATCGCCCCACCGAAACGTTTTACGCGTAAATTTGGACAACGCGTCGAGGTCGTCCAAGCGGCCCGCGCGGATTTGAATTGTCGTTGCGCTCACGGCGTTTATCTTATCACAAAAAAACCTTCGGGCTGGAAACGCCTCGAAGGTTCTTGAGTCAAACGTGCAAAGGACGCGCGCTTAGGACACGGGCGCTTTTTCCGTTTTGCCAAACAAGCGGCGGAAAAAATTGCCGACATCGCCATCTTCCCACACGACCAAAATTTGCGCGGCGTTGAAAATGGACGAATACGTGCCGCTCAAAATGCCAATCAACATCGTCAAAACGAATTGGCGAATCGTGACGCCGCCAAACAGCGCCAGCGCAGCCAGCGTGAACAACACAACCAATTGCGTATTGAGGGAACGGTCGAGGGTTTGCATGATGCTGTGATTCACAACATTATCGAACGGCATCCCGCGCAAACGCGTGAGATTTTCGCGGATGCGGTCAAACACCACAATCGTATCATGCACCGAAAAACCAATGACCGTCAACAATGCGGTGAGGAACAGAGCATCCACTTGCCAACCAAAGAACAGCGCAAAGATGGCAGCCAAGCCAAGCACCACTAGAATATCGTGGAACATGGCGATAATGGCGGCAGCGCCATAACGGAAGGGATGCGGGGCTTTGCGAAAAGCGATAGTCAAAAAGAGCAAAATCGCCAACGCGGCGAGACCGACGGCTTGCGCCGCGCGCTGTGAAACTTCGGCGCCGATGGCGGGCCCCGCCGATTCAAAACGCACTTCGGTGAAATTGCCCAGCAGCGTTTTGAGCTCTGCCGCAATCAACGGCTTTACTTCGGGGCGCACTTCGCTGGAACGAATCAACACGCCCGGCTTGCCTTCCAAAGTTTCGGGCTGCGGCACTGCATCGCGAATGCCATATTTTTCGTAAATCGCGCGCACTTGCTCCGTCGTCGGCACGCCGGAAATGTCCACCATTTCCCAGTTGGTGCCGCCGGTGAAATCAATCGCCATTGTAAAGGGTACGCCAAATTGAACCCAATGCACGCCCAGCGCGATTAACCCCGGCACGATAATCAGGAGCGAGATGAAAAAATACAGATAACGTCGTCCGACAAAATCAATCACGTCTCAAAATCCTTTCATTCTGCGGTTGGCGCATATGATTTGTTGGAACGACGCGGCATATTATTGACGCCGTACCACCATAACCCGATATTCGGAAAGAGGTCGTACACCACGCGCAAAAAGGTGCGGGTGACAAAAACCGAGGTGAACAGCCCGACCAAGACGCCGATCATGAGCGTTATCGCAAAACCGGCGACGATGCTGGCGCCAAAGGAAGAGCCAAACCACAAAAGAATCAACGACGTGATCAAGGTCGAAGCGTTCGAATCGCGAATCGAGGGCCATGCGCGCTCAAAGCCCGCTTCGATGGCGATGCCCAACGGCCGCCCTTCGCGCAGTTCTTCTTTCATCCGTTCAAAAATCAAAATGTTGCCGTCCACCGCCACGCCGAGCGACAAGATGAAACCGGCAATGCCCGCCAGCGTCAACGTCACATATTCAAACAGGCCGGGGATACCGATTTTGTAAATCGCAAAGACGATAAAGCCATAAATCGTCAGCGCAATCACCGCCAACACGCCGGGCATCCGATAATAGGCAATCATGAAAAACGCGACGATGGCAACGCCGATAATGCCCGCAATAAAACTGCGGTTGATGGAATCTTGACCGAGCGTCGGCCCGATATTGGTCGTCGTTTCGATGCGCAGCGGAATCGGCAGCGAACCGTACTTGAGCTGCACCGCCAACGCGTTCGCTTCGGGAATCGAAAAACGGCCCTCGATGACGCCGCGCCCGCCGGTAATGGGCGAATTGATGGACGGCGACGAAATCACGCGCTTGTCCAACACAATCGCCAAATACTTGCCGACATTGTTAGTCGTGTGGTCGGCAAAAATGGTGGCGCCGCCGCTACGTAATTCAAAATCAATCACCGGCGTATTTGTATTTTGCTGAAAACTGACCACCGCGTTCTGCAAACAATCGCCAGTCATCACGGTCGTAAAGACTTGGCTCGCCGTAACCGGATTCGTTTCGGTCACCGCGCCCGTCGAAGTGATGGTCGCGGAAGGCGCGACAGTTGGCGTCGCGCTAGCTTGGGACACGACACGCGCGCACGAATTCGCCGCCGAGGGCCCCGTCGTTTCAATGATGGCGCCTTCTTGCAATGGCGTACTGCCCGCGTCCACAAATTCCAGCAAGCCGGTATTGCCAAAGGCCTTGACCGCATCTTCGGGATTTTCAATCCCGGGCAATTCCACCACAATGCGGTTGGTCCCCTGAACTTGAATCAACGGTTCCGATACGCCCAACGCATTGATACGTTTGTCAATAATACTGCGCGCCACTTGCATTTGTTCAGCCGTAATGGCTGTGCCTTCCGGCAAATCCGCCTGAAGCAAAACGCGCAACCCGCCCTGCAAATCCAAGCCCAGATGGACTTTGACCTCGCGCGTAACATCGCCCAGTTGAATTTTGGGATTGCTCAAAGCAATCCAGCCCGCAAAAATAGCAAGCAAAACAATCAGGGCGAGCGAAATATAAGTTCGTTGACGCATGTGACCTTTCAAACTCCACGAATTAAAAAGCATTAGCCGTAGGGCTAACGCTTTGGCAAGCAAAGCAAGATTATAGGTGAATCAACGGGCATGTCAAAGTTTTTGTTCGTCAGCCCAATGCGTTTTTAGGAACGCCAGCGCCTCGTCGCGCGTCGTAATTTCACCCAACGCCTGCGCTTCCAGCGCCGCCTCCAGCGCCGCGCGCACCCGCGGGCCCGGCGCCAATTCCAAATGCGCCATCACCTCATTGCCGTTCAAAAGCGGCGGCGGCGCAATCTGCTGCGCGTGCGCGTTAAAATACGCGTCGAACATGCGCGTCATTACAGTTTGCTGCGCGGCGGCGACGGCGGACGGCAAAGCATCGCCATACGTCGCGCGTTGGTCGCACCACGCGTGCGCCGCCGTATCCACGCCCGCGTCGCCGGTCGCGCGAAAATAGCGATAGAGCGCGCGGCGGCTCATGCCGTTTTGCGCGAGCAACAGCGGCCGCAAATGATTGGCGATAATGGTTTTTACCCAATGAATTTGCTCGTTGCTGAAACGCAAACGCCGCAGCGCGGGGAGCGCCAACGCGACGCCTTGCTCCGCGTGCCCCAAAAAGCGGATGCGGCCCGACGGCTCGACGCTGCGCGTCGCCGGTTTGCCAATGTCGTGCAGCAAGAGCGTCAAGCGCAACATTTCACGGCGCGTATAGCCGCCCATTGGACGCGCGGCAAAATGCGCGGCGAGTTGCGCGGTGAACGCGCCATCCGCCAAATTGGCATACTGCGCGCGTTCCGTTTCAGCCGCCGCCGCGACAGCGCGCAGCGAATGTTCCCACACATCGTAAATGTGCGGCGACGATTGCGTGACGCCGCGCAGCGCCTCCACTTCGGGCAAAATGGATCCGAGCAATGCGAACGCGTCGAGACGGCGCAACGCCGCCAAGACGTCGTCCGCGCCAAGGATCCGCATCAATTCATCGCGCACGCGCTCCGACGGCGCGTGCGCGAGCAGCGGCGCGTCGCGCCGCAGCAATGCCGCCGTCGCATCATCCGCGACAAAGTGTAATTCTGTTTCCAAACGCACCGCGCGCGCCAAACGCACCGCGTCGTTGCGAAAAATTTCATCCGACACGGCGCGCAAACGCTTGGCGGCTAAATCGTCCAAGCCATTTAGCGGGTCAATCACCGCCGCGGCAGCGCCCTGCCAATTCACTGCGTCCGCCGCCATCGCGTTCACGGTAAAATCGCGCATTTGTAAATCTTGGGCAATGTCTTGGCCGCGCAAGCGCGCAAAATCAACCAACGCGCGCGTCGTTCCGCTATCCCAAATCACACGCGCCACGTCGAACGATTCATCCATCACATAAAATGCCGCGCCGATTTCGTCCGCAAATGCGCGCGCCAGCGCGGACGCGTCGCCCGCCACGACCACATCCACATCGTGAATGGCGCGTCCGAGCAGCAGGTCGCGCACCGTACCGCCGACCAGATACGTTTGCGCGGCGCGCGTTCGCAAAAACGCGCGCAAGCGTTCAAGCATCATCATTCTTGGTTTTGGTTTTGGTTTGGCGTCGTCCCACGCCAGAGTTTTGAGGTTTAACGGCAGGACTGTAGCGCAGAATCGGCTCGTCTTTTAACCGCATCGCGCGACAATGCAGCAACGTCTCTTGGGCGCTGCGGCCCGAAGCGACGACGCGCCCGCGCACGCTGGCAATCCAAAGGCCCGCGTACAATTTTGAGCGAACGACATCGGCGCGCGTCATGGGCGATTCAAAAAAAAAAGAGCTTGCGTTCCACAAGGAACCGCAAGCCCGTTCTCAGAGAACCTTGGCAATCAGTTCCGCGCACTCGACCGGATAGCGTGCGACAGGAACGCCGACCGCTTGGAACGCTTTGATCTTTTCTGCGGCGGTTCCAGCGCCGCCTTCGATGATGGCGCCCGCATGGCCCATGCGTTTACCGGGCGGCGCGGTCTGGCCCGCGATGAACGCGACCACCGGTTTAGTGACATGCTCTTTGATGTACAGCGCCGCTTTTTCTTCGTCCGTGCCGCCGATTTCGCCGATGGCGATAATCGCTCGAGTGTCCGGGTCGTTTTGAAACATTTCCAAAATTTCGACAAAGTTCAAACCGCGCACCGGGTCGCCGCCGATGCCGACGCAAGTGGATTGCCCGTTGCCTTGCCGCGTCAAAGCATCTACAACTTCGTACGTCAACGTGCCGCTGCGCGAAACCAAACCGACGGGACCCGCCTTGCAAATGTTGCCGGGAATGATGCCGACTTTGGCTTGGTCGGGACTAATCAAACCGGGACAGTTCGGCCCGATGAGTTTCGTGCCGCGCTTGTTAAACTCGCTCTTGACGCGCATCATGTCTTGGACCGGCACGCGTTCGGTGATGCAAACGACCAAAGGAATGCCCGCTGCGCTCGCTTCGAGCATTGCGTCCGCCGCGCCGCCCGCCGGCACATAAATAACCGAAACGTTCGCGGCGGTGGCGCGCACTGCCTCCGACACGGTGTTGAAAATCGGCACGTCCAAAACGGTTTCGCCGCCGCGCCCCGGCGTCACGCCCGCGACGACATTCGTGCCGTACTCGATTGAATTTTTTGTATGAAACATGCCTTCGCGTCCCGTAATCCCTTGCACCAAGAGACGCGTATTCTGATCTACCAAAATGCTCATGCTTGCCTCGTTGAATAGGATTGTTGCAGTTCGCGCGCCGCGCGTTGAATCATGCGCCGCACGCGCGCGAGATTTGCTTGAATTTCCGCAGGCGTCACGGTCAAATTCATTTGCCGCGCGCCCCCGCGGCTTTGGACATTCGCTTCGCCCACCGTAATGGCGATTTGCCCCTGCGGCACATACACCAAAAAATCTACGCGATACCGCGCGCGCCCCTCGCGCACAAACGTTTCGCGTTCCACATCCCAAGCGTCCGCGCGCAGCGCGTCGTATAACGCTTCGTGCGCGGGCGTTCGTAGATACAAATCGTTCCATTCGCGCGCGTTGGAAAATTTTTCCCAATTCGTCCACAAAAACAGAACGCGCCGCCCGCGTTTGGACAGAATCGGCGGCACGCGCGCTTGCAACGCGCCCAACTGCAATTTGTAATACGTTTCGTCCGCGCGCGGATGCTGCGCTTCGTCCGGCAATAAATCGCGCCGCCGCGCCAATTCATGGCCCCGCACCGTCGCAAAGGTGTCAATGCTCCATTTGCGTTCCCGAAACGCGGCGGGCAAATAAAACGCCAGCGCCTGCGCGCCGCTAAAAAAGCGCGGCGCGTGCCGCGTCGGAATGCGATACCAGCGTTCGCGCGCGGCAATTTCCAAATCGCGCGGCGTTTGAACGAGCGCGACAAGAACGGTATCGTCAGGATTCATGCTTACGCGGTCTGCGCGAATTCGCTTACGACTTGATACAAGATGCGCGCGCCGAAACCGACATTTTCCAAACGGATGCGTTCGTCGTCGCCATGCACGCGCTCCATTTCGCCCGCTTCGTCAAACATCGGACAAAAGCCATAGACTTTGGCGCCAAGTTTAGTAATGTGCCGCGCATCCGTCGCGCCGACAACCAAATCGGGCAGCACAATCGCGGCGGGGTCGTGTTGTTTCAAGACGCGCACCATCGTATCGTATAGCGGCGACTGCGGGTCGGCTTCGATGCCGCGCGTCGTCGGCTGATGAAATTCGATTTCGTATTCTTCGCCCAATACGGCGCGCAGTTCGTGCAAAAACGTTTCGGCGGTTTGCCCCGGCGTCAAACGCGCGTCCACCTGCGCTTCGGCGACGGAGGGAATCACATTGATTTTGCTGCCCGCGTTCAATTTCGTCGGCGTCGCGGTATTGTGCAACATGGCATAGAGCAAACCGCGCATCCCTTCGTCCAGCGGCAAATGGGTGAGCGCGCGCTTGCCGTTTTTGCCCTCTGCCAATTGGCGCAAGCTCGCCGCGGCTGGGCCACCCAACGCGTTCGCCAAACCTTCCAGATAATTGCGCGCGGTCACGCTAACGTGTATCGGAAATTCCGCGCGCCCCAACGTATCCAACGCGCGCGCGAGATTCAAAACGGCATTGTCGCGCTGCGGAATGGACGCGTGGCCCGGCCGACCGAACGCGCGCAGCGTAAAACGCGCGGCGCCTTTTTCGCCGGTCTGAATGGTGTAAATGCGTTTGCCCAAAATGGTCGAACCGAAACCGCCGCCTTCGTTAATCGCATATTCCGCGCGAATCAAATCGGCGTGTTCGAGCGCCATCCACGCCGCGCCGAAACGGCCGCCCGCCTCTTCGTCCGCGTTCGCCATGAGAATGACATCGCGCGCGAGCGGAACTTGATTGCGCTTGAGCCAGAGAAAAACCGCGAGCTCCATCGCGACCAAATCTTTGGTATCGAGCGCGCCGCGGCCGTACAAAAAACCGTCGTGAATTTCGCCGCCGAACGGGTCGTATTTCCAACGCGCGGGTTCGACCGGCACCACGTCGAGATGCGCCATCAACAACAAGGGCGCGCCGCGTCCGCTGCCGCGC